>JAAUYD010232133.1_pt1 | contig 21710 bp, 27 predicted proteins | sample 7278101 | NCBI WGS metagenome assembly JAAUYD01 (sample SAMN14350128, study PRJNA611818) | marine sediment metagenome | isolation source: surface marine sediment (0.6m) | place: French Polynesia: Moorea | collected 2018-08
AACCTTCTTCTCGTAGTGCTTTACAGGCTTGAGTACCAGAATAGTCGAATTCGCAAGCTTGGCCAATAACAATGGGGCCTGCACCCAAAATTAAGATTTTCTTTAAGTCGTTGCGGCGTGGCATAAGCGTATTTGTAGAGTTAGATAGAATAAACCGAGTTTATTTTATAGTCTGTCTTTCGGTTTCTTGCTGCATTCTAATCCTTTATTTAGGTTTAAGGGGTTTTATGAAGTCAGAGGTTTGATGGTATAACAGAAAAATCATCAGAAATCATTTTCTTAAATTTGTTAATTAATTAATGATTCCTTTTGGATATTAAACATTATTTAGGGACAATTGAAATGAAACAATTTATAGATTGGGTTGTTAATAAATTCAAGAATGAACCTAATTTAATAACTTGACAATCTTATCTGAAATTATAGTAATTTGCCCACCAAATAAAATTTATCTGTTATTCTAAAAAAAGTTAATATGGAGAATTAATTAATGAGAGTAAAAGTTGTTATCCATGAAGCAAAAGAAGGAGGTTTTTGGGCTGAAGTTCCTGCACTTCCAGGTTGTGCAACCCAAGGAGATAGTTTTGAAGAGTTATTACAAAACCTTTATGAAGCAATAGAAGGTTATTTATCCGTCGATATTGAAACTATTGAAACTGATGATAAGACTCGCATTCTGGATATTACTGTATAAGTTATGAAGTCTATTTCTGGTAAAAAATTCGCTAAGATTCTAGAACAGAATGGTTGGGTAAAAGTACGAGTCCAAGGAAGTCATCATATCTATGCGAACCCCAATAAAATTAATAAAATTTCTGTTCCTATTCATGGAAATAAAGACCTGAAAATTGGATTATTGCGACATTTTATGAAACAAGCAGAATTAACAGAAGAAGATTTAAAATAGACTACAAATTTTTATCATATTCAGCATAATGTCCAATCCAAAACCAAGCTAACTCATCATTATCTTGAACTGCGATTGCTCGATAATGAATTCCGATCCGAACTGACCAAAATTGACCCACTTTTAAAAAATGGAGTGAGGGATAATATGGATCTTATTTGAGTTTTTCATAACATTTATCTGCTAGTTTTTGTATGTGGGGTGGTAACTGTCGATAATAATACCAAAAATCAGAAGTTGCACGATGTTTCACAAATCTCTACACTTCGCTTCTCTTAACTCTTTTAACGCTTTTTTTGCTAGTGCATCAAGTTTACCTTTTGTAACATCTTCTTCAAATTTCCGATCCCATTCTTGTGCATCAAATTCAGCAAACCAAGTCCGAAAATTGGCTAGATCCTGATCTGAAAGTTCACTAACAGCTTGTTGAATTTCTTTTAATTTTGGTTTTTCCATATATTTTATTGTATCATAATCTGAATTATTCATTTTTTCTTTGATTTAGGAATTAAATTAATTAAAGTTCGCAGTGCATGATTAACGGATTCAGAATCAGGAAAATACTCTTTAACATCAGGATCTAAAATAATTGTATTCTCTTCTAATACAAAATTTTGAACAACTTTTGTCCCATCTTCTTTATTGATAGTTACATTATGTCCTTGTCGATAAGCTTGATAGTGTTTTCCTCTTACTCCCTGACTAAAATCATACTCAGGTAGCATATCATCCTCAAGATTATTGTTTAAGTTTGAATCATTCTTGTTCATAGATTCTCCTTTCTAATAAAGTCGCTTTACGACAACCAATAATTCTAATTTTGTTTTGACGTTCGGTATAAACAACAACAAGAATACGATAATTTATTGACAATCCAATATCAATAAATCGTGCTTCATCAAGAGAGTGATTAGGATCGTTAATTGTAATTGAGTAAGGATCATTAAAGATAGTTTTTGCTTCCTCAAAGCTAATACCATGTTTACGTTCATTTTTTTTGTTTTTAAACTCATCCCACTCAAATTCTAATGTCACTCTAAAAATGATACCCCTGTTTCTCCTTATAACAACATTATAAATTAATTTTCGTAGACTGTGATCAGGGAAAACATTTAGTTTAGAAGAAGTTAAAGATGAATTAGCATTATAAATGAACAATCAAGTGAATTATAATAAAATTACCTTGACTTAACCTTATCTCTATGAACACTCATCCTTTCAACTCGATAATTACTCAAAAACAACTCTATGAACAAGATTTTTGTTTATGGATAGAAAAGACTATCAAACAAATAAAAGCAAAAGATTTTGATAAAATTGACTGGGATAATGTTATTGAGGAATTGGATAGTTTGGGTAAGTCCGAGAAACGAGAGCTTAAAAATCGGTTAGTAGTTTTATTAGAACACCTATTAAAATTAGCTTATTGGGAAACTGAAAGAGATTACAATCAAAGAAACTGGAAAGGAACTATTAGAGAACAAAGAAGACAACTTTTATTATTACTTGAAGATAGTCCTAGTTTAAAAACCTTATTTTTTGATAGTATTATTAAATGTTATAGTGAAGCAAGAAAAATTGTTTTAGATAAGACTAATTTATTTGATAATCTTCTTCCCTTAGAAATTCCTTTCCCTCTTGAAGACATTTTAAATTATGATTATTTACCTTAAATTGTTGGAGATCCTTAACATCAGGATCTAAAATAGCAGAAGAAGTGGGTTTTTGGCTGGACAAAAATTAAACTAACTAATTTTTAATCAAAAAACTATCATTAATTTCAGTAATACTAGGACAACCACTTAAAGCCATTGCTAACAATAATTCGTCTTTTAAAAGCTCTAAAACGTGAGTAACACCAGCTTCTCCATTAACCGTTAAACCCCACAAAATAGGTCGACCAATTAACACAGCTTTTGCTCCTAATGCTAAGGCTTTAAACACATCTGTCCCCCTCCTAATACCTCCGTCCATAATTATATCAATTTCATTCCCTACTGCTTCAACAATAGTTGGTAATGCTTCTAGGGTGGTTATTGCGCCATCTAACTGTCTTCCTCCATGATTAGATACTACAATACCTTTTGCCCCATTTTCTACTGCTAAACGGGCATCATCTGCTCTTAAAATGCCTTTTAGAACAATAGGAAGCTTGGTGATAGATTGTAACCATTCTAAGTCTTTCCAGGTAAGACTCGGATCGATTTGTTGTTGAAAATAAGCAAATAATCCTGACTGATTACTACTGTTAGGAATAGCTAAATCTTTTAATGTTACTAAATTAGCTAATTTCAACGGTTCAGGTAATGTAAACTGATTCCGAATATCTATTTCTCTTTTTCCGATCATGGGAGCATCTACTGTGACACAAATAGCAGTATAACCTGCTTTTTCTGCTCGTTCAACTAATGCTTTTGTTAACCCTTTATCTCGATGAATATATAATTGAAACCATCTTAAATTATGCTTTTGACAAGCAGCAACCTCTTCTAAACTGGTAGTCGATAAAGTGCTTAAAATTAACAAAGTTTTTAGATTGGATAATGCTTTTGCTGTAGCTTTTTCTCCTTGAGAATGGGCTAAGCATTGAAACGCCATTGGTGCAACTCCAATGGGTATTGATAGGGTTTGACCTAACAGGGTTGTGGATAAATTAATATGACTAACATCTACTAAAACTTTTGGATAAAGTTGATAAGTATCGAAAGATTTTCTATTATTTTTTAAAGTGATTTCATCTAAAGCACCACTACTATAATAACCCCAAGTCATTGAGGAAAGCTGTTGTTTTGCTAAGGATTCATATTCAAATAAGTTAATAGGTTCAATCATAAAAAATGAAGGAAGAAAATCAATTGAATTAGTGTTATCTATTGATAATAACGTAAATAATTGCCTATGTTTTCAAAAATTACTCTTTTTTAAGGTTCATAAGGTTTCATATCTTCCACAACAGGCATATTTTCTGGTGGTTGATAGGGGGGAAAATCTTCCTCAAACGGAACTGCTGGTGATGGTTGATAAGAAGGATTATTATCAATTTCTGGAGTCGTTTCTACCGATTCATTGGGGGTAACTGTTTCTACAGGAATGATAATCTCTTGGAGTTGATTAGGACTATTTGTTTCTACAGGGACAATCTCTTCTTGTGGTGGATTAGGATTATTATTATCAATTATCGTTGGAACTTCATTATAGGGATCAAAGTTATCATTTCGTTGAATTGGATAGGGTTTAAATTCATCAACTCTCGTGGTATTGTCTGGTAGTTCAGGTATGACTGGTGTTGGTAAACTTGGAGGTGGTAAACTTTCTAATTTTCGTTCAGCAGGATAAGGAAATAAGGCTAAAAATTGCTCTTGTCTTTCTCTTTTAGATTCAGGGGCATAATTCCATAAACTATCATAAAAGAAGAAAGAAACCCCTAAGCCATGTTGTTTGGCTGCTAAGACTTTCTCTTGAATAAATTCCATTTCAATTTGTCTATTTCTTAACCCTGTTAAAATACCAACTCCTGTGGGTATTTTTTGCCTAGTTTCTTTAATTTCTGGTTTTTCAATTTGTCTAATAAAACTTTCTAAGTCTGGACGATAAACTTGTACAACTATTTCATCAACAAGATCCTGTTTTACCCAGGTAAACCAATCTTGTAAATGACCTTGATAAGCCGTATCATAGGGGTTAGGAGAAACAGAAAAAATGGCGTTACCTTTCTTGGCTTTTATAGCTTGATTGAGTTGAGCAACATAAGCTGTTAATTTATCAGCACGCCATTTTAGCCAAGCTTGATCTTTTGGGTTTGAGGGAGGATCTTTTTCCGTTTCTTGTTTATATAAATTAACCGTATATTGATCGTAACCTAACTCACTAGGTAAACTTAAATGATCGTCAAATTGAATGCCATCTACATCATACAAGTCCATTACTTCTAGGACTAAAGAAGTAATAAATTCCTGCACTTCGGGACGAAAGGGGTTCAACCAGACCACTTCTCCTGCTGCACTGATGGTGGTTTGAGTTCCATCTCGCTTCTGAGTCAACCATTGAGGGTGTTTTTTGGCTAATTCTGAACTGGGTGGGGCCATAAACCCAAACTCAAACCAAGGTAGCACTAACAAGCCTTTATTGTGTGCTTGGGCAATTAAATCTGTCAAGGGATCTTGTCCTTGAAACCCTTTCGGGACAAACGGTTGTATTCCCTTTTCTTCTGCGATCGCACTGGGATAAAGAGCATAACCGGAATTCCACACCACCGGATATACTGTATTAAAATTGAGACGAGATAATTGAGCGATCGCTTCTTCTAGTTTCGGTTGATCTAGTAGGGTTTCCGTATCGTTAGTGGTTAACCAAACCCCTCGAATTTCTGTTTTAGGAGGAGAAAACGCGAAAAGGGGATGACTAAGTAATACAATGCTGAAAAAGGTTGCTAAAAAAAGTTGTAAAAAGCGAGATTTAAAAATAGATCGGCAACTTTGATAAAAAATAGAACATATCATAACATAAGCCGTTAAGTGCGAGTAAGAATTATTTTATAGTTTAGCGAGCAACATATAAAAGTATAAGGTTCCCACGAAAGTAGGTTATAGTGAAGTTTGGATCAGGAGTCAGAAAATAACGTTGAAGCAAGAAAAGATTACCCTTAGTCAACTTGAAAGCTTTTTATTCAAAGCGGCCGATATTCTTCGGGGAAAAATGGACGCTTCGGAGTTCAAAGAATTCATCTTTGGGATGCTGTTTATCAAACGCTTATCCGATGAATTTGATCGTAAACGAGAACAACTTAAGCGGGAGTTTGCCCATATCGAAGATGCTAACTTACGGGGTGAACTTTTAGAAGATCAAACCTCTTACGGTGAAACCTTTTTTGTCCCTCCTCGGGCCCGTTGGCACGAATCATGGGAGGATGAACAGGGTAACTTAGTCCCTCCCCTCAAACACCTGAAACAAGAGATCGGCAATATGTTAAACAAGGCATTAGCGGCCTTAGAAGATGCTAATGATGCCTTAGCAGGGGTATTAAAGAACAATATTGATTTTAACGCAATCAAGGGAAAAACCAAGATTCCTGACCAAAAATGGAAAGATTTACTCGACCATTTTAATCAACCCCAGTTTATTCTGGTTAACGATAACTTTGAGTTTCCTGATCTTCTGGGGGCAGCTTACGAATACCTGATCAAATATTTTGCTGATAGTGCAGGGAAGAAAGGGGGCGAATTTTACACTCCCGCCGAGGTTGTACGTCTTTTGGTACAGTTAGTCAAACCCCAAGCCGGAAACACCGTGTACGACCCTACAGTGGGGTCTGGTGGCTTTTTAATTCAGTCCCACCAATATGTAGAAGAACAGGGGGAAGATGTCAACGATCTCGCCTTGTATGGACAGGACTCTAATGGTACAGTTTGGTCTATCTGTAACATGAACATGATCCTACACAATATTACTCGGTTTACCATCGAAAATGGGGACACCTTAGAAGATCCCTTAATTTTGGAAAATGGACAAATTCGCAAGTTTGATAGAGTCTTAGCTAACCCACCCTTTTCTCAGAACTACAGTCGGGCTAATCTTAAATTTAGTCATCGTTTCCGAGAGTTCTGCCCAGAAACAGGGAAAAAAGCCGATCTGATGTTTGTACGGAACGGGTATTCCTGCTTGTGTGTTGGTGGTGAATAAGGATAAACCGGAAGCATTAAAAAATAAAATTCTCTTTATCAACGCAGATAGGGAATATGCAGAAGGAAAGAACCAGAATAAGTTACGTCCAGAAGATATCGAAAAGATCGATTATGTGTTTACTTATAAGCGAGAATACCCAAAATATAGCCGTTTGGTGGATAAAGCCGAAATTGTCGAAAAACACGACTTTAACCTTAATATTCGTCGCTATGTAGATAATACCCCCAACCCCGAACCAGAGGATGTAAAAGCCCATCTAATAGGTGGTATTCCAGAGGCAGAAATAGAGGCACAACGGGACACCCTGGCCAAGTTTAAGATTAACCCAGATACCTTATTTCAGCCCTTGCGTCCTAACTATGCCAGCTTTTCCCCAGAAATTGCCACAAAATCAGCCATTAAAGAGAATTTAGAAGCAAATCCCAACCTACAAGCAACCCTTAGCCAACAGTACCAAACCCTAGAAACCTGGTGGCAGCAAGCAAGGGATGATTTTGCTAAGTTAGAAGGGCAGAATATTATGCCCCAAGTCCGTCAAGAGTTACTGAATAGTCTTAAACAGCAGTTTATCCCCTTGGGGGTGTTGGATGAGTTTAAGTCAGCCGGCGTATTTGTCAACTGGTGGCAACAGATTCGTTATGATTTAAAGACCATTATTAATACAGGGTGGCATCATACCCTCATTCCTGATGAGTATCTTTTAGCTGAATTTTTTCAAGTAGAGGAGGCACAAATAGAACAGTTAGAAAGTAAGATTAGTGCAGCGCAAGGGGAGTTAAGCGAAGCGGTGGAGTCAGCGCAAGAGGTGGCGAGTTACGACGCAGAGGAAGAGGAGAAGGTAACAGCAACCACCATTAAAAAGGTATTAAAGGTGTTAATTGATGATTTAAAGGCATCGACAGGAGAATCAGCAGACAGAGAACGCCTATCTTATCAACAAGAATATGATAACATCATTGCGATCGAGAAGCGGATTAAACAGTACAAAAATAAGTTAAAAGAACGACAAGAGGAACTAGCGTTAAAGCTGCGTTTAAAGCGGGTTGGTGGGGAAGAAGTGACGGAGGAAACGGTGACATTGTTGAAGCAGATAGACAGTCAACTGAGAGAACTTGATGCCAATAATAAGGGGGAAAAAAAGAAAATTAATGCACTGAATAAGGATAAAACGGCGTTAGAGGTTCGTTTGTCTCGTATTGAGGGGTTATTGACGGAAATAGGGGGACAGTTAAGGGATGATAAGGCGAAACAGTTGATTCTGAAGAAGTTGTATGATTGGGTGAAAGACCAGCTTACTCGTTATTTGAATGGGGAGAAACGGGTGTTAGTGGCCAAGGTTGAGAACCTTTGGGATAAGTATGCGGTGTCGAGTCAGGAGTTAGAAGCGCAACGAGAGGCAACTTTAGGGGAGTTAAATGAGTTTTTAGCTAAATTAGGGTATTTGTAGGAGTTCGGGGTTAGGAGTTAGAAGTAGGTTGGGTTAAGGGACGAAACCCAACACAAATACTAAAATGGTGGGTTACGACGGATAGTTATATTCTAGTTCTAATCTAAATCATAGCCGTCTAACCCACCCTACTGTTTCGGAAGAGAACATTATGCAGCCTATTAAAAAGCAATTTGTAACCGATGAAAACCTTAAACCAGTGGCGGTAATTATTGATTATCAAGACTGGCAAAAAATTGAGGCATTATTGCAGGAAAAGGAGGAAAAACTTTTAAATCAATTAGAATCGACTGAAGCGGTTGTATTCTCTCCACAGGCGGATAAATCAGCCGTACAAGCTTTATCAGATTTATTAGAAACAGTACGCCGAGAACAATAAATGCTTGAAGGTCAGCGTTTTTATTTTACAGAGCGTAGTTATAGTTTGGGAAGATCGGTGATTATGCCTTATCTTTCTATAATACTTACTTATGGCGATCGCTCTGTTGAAGTAATGGCTTTATTAGATACGGGGGCAAGTGTTAATGTTTTACCCTATGAGGTTGGTCTTCAACTAGGGGCTATTTGGGAAGATCAGACTGTTACAATTCCCCTTAGTGGTAACTTAGCATCTAGTGAAGCAAGGGGTTTGGTTGTTTCTGGGTCATTTTCCTCTTTGTCCCCTGTTCTATTGGCATTTGCTTGGACTCAATCTAATAATGTGCCAGTGATTCTTGGACACATGAATTTTTTTGCAGAGTTCAATGTTTGCTTTTATCGTCATGATCTCGCTTTTGATATCTGTCCGAGACAGAAGGGATGAACTTAATAGGTTGTTTTTATTAGGTAAGGAAAATGCTTCAGTTTTTAACTAATTTTTTGACTAAGTTGGGGTATTTAAGATGAGTTTAACTACATTTTCTACAGACTATAAAACTACTTCTATATCTAAATCTTCTTATCTTCGGGGTAGAATTGGATGGCAAGGATTAAAAGCTTCTGAATTTATAGAAGAAGGACCTTACCTTATTACTGGTACTGACTTTAAAAGTGGCAAAATTGATTGGAAAAATTGTTACCATGTTACAGAAGAAAGATATGCAGAAGCTGAGTATATTCATGTGAGAAAAGGAGATATTTTAATTACAAAAGACGGAACGATTGGAAAGGTTGCATTTGTTAAAGATTGTCCTCCAAAAGCTGTATTAAATAGTGGGATTTTCCTTCTTAGATGTAAAGATGGTAGTTATGATCATAGATTCATGTTTCATCTATTAAATTCACATATATTTGTAAAATTTTTAGATGATAATCTAGCAGGATCAACTATTCAGCATCTTTATCAACATATTTTTGAAAGGTTCGAGTTCCCTATTCCCGTTATAAAAGAACAAACCCAAATAGCCACTATCCTCTCAACAATAGACCGCGCCATTGAACAAACTGAAAAATTGATCGCTAAACAACAGCGCATTAAAACGGGATTAATGCAGGATTTACTAACAAAAGGAATTGATGAAAATGGTAATATTCGCAGGGAAGAAACCCATCAATTTAAGGATTCAGTTTTAGGTAGGATTCCTGTTGAGTGGGAGGTTGAACCACTTTTAGAACTAGCTAAAGTTGACCGTGGAAAATTTACCCACCGTCCCCGTAACGATCCAAGATTTTACGGTGGTAAGTATCCATTTATTCAAACAGGAGATATTACATCCCATATAGGTCGACGAGTATATAACTATTCACAAACACTTAATAAACGAGGAACTTCGGTAAGTAAAAAATTTCCCCGAAATACTATTGCAATTACTATCGCAGCAAATATTGCTGATACAGCTATTCTCGGAATCCCTATGTTTTTTCCTGATAGCATTGTAGGAGTTATAGTTCTTAAACCTAATAATACCCGTTTTGTAGAGCTTACGATTCGTCGTTGGAAACCAATACTTCAAAGATTAGCTCCACAAAGCGCTCAAAAAAATATAAATCTTGAAGTTATAAGACCTCTTCTAATTCCTATCCCTAATTTTGAAGAACAGCAACGGATTGCAGATATTTATGAAGAGATAGAGTCATATCAAGAATGTACTGAGCAAATACTAAATAAACTTCAATCTTTAAAAACCGGCCTTATGCAAGACCTTTTAACTGGCAAAGTTAGGGTAATAGAATTATTGAAAGAAACAGATTGAAATCGATGCAGAAACTGCCCCTTGGAAAACCAACATTATTGTATTTCCAAAAACTCTCTAACTGTGATGATAGAAATCCCCTCAAAGGGATGAAGAACTAACAAGTCTTGATCGCCACTTACAATTAATTTTGCATTGCCATTAATAGCCAACTCCAAAATCTGATCATCTTTGGGATCTCGACAAGTGATAATTCTCTTTGCAATATCAACAAATTCAACTGATTTAGACAACCAAATTAAAAATAAATCTCTTTCAATCAAAGTAATATATCGCTCAAACTTTGGTCTTTCTAACACTTCTTGTATTTCTTGCCAGATTGATTGAGACATCAAAATAATTCCCAAATGCCTAGCCTTGTCTAAGGCTTGACGAGGTTGACTATTTTTAAAGAGTAAAGCACTAACAATAATATTTGTATCTAATACATATTTAGGCCGATTCTTCATTGAGAATTGTCTGCAAAATTTCTGGTGTTAACCCTCTAGAAACGGCTCTATCACTAATTTCATCCATCAGTTGCCCCAAAAAATCTAATTCCTCGTTAATATTCTGTTCCAAAAACAAGCTTACAAGCGTCGCCAGAGATTGCTTTTCACGTTCCGTTGCCTTTTGATAAGCCTGAGCAACCTTGGAACTAACTTTAATGGTAATTTCTTCGCTAATCTGCATAATTTAAGACCTTACTAGATGTAGATTGGCAGAAAAAGGGATACAGCGATCGCTCTTTCAACCTAATCCTAACTTAAAATGGAAGCGATCGCATTTAAGACTATTCTCAACCGATTAGAATCAGATCACTGGAGTTTATCATGAAAACACCAACAACAAAAATCAAACCCTCAACCGAACAAATTCAGAACTTTTGTCATCGTTGGCACATTACAGAATTCGCCCTATTTGGTTCAGTATTAAGGGATGATTTTCGCCCCGATAGTGATATTGATATATTAGTGACCTTTGACCCTAAATTTAAGCGTGGTTTAGCTGAAACTTTACAAATACGTCAGGAACTGCAAACCCTTTTCGGGCGTAAAATAGACTTAATTGTTAAAGCTGCTATACAACGCAGTGAAAACTGGTTACGCCGTAAAAATATCCTAGAATCAGCCCAAGTTATTTATGCTAAGAGATATTGAATCCCTGATTGATATTGAACGAGCTTCCGCCCGTATTCTTCGGTTTTCGAGCGGTATTAAGCAAACTGAGCTAGTTACCAACGATGAGAAACTAGCAGCTATCCTCTATCAAATTACAATTATTGGAGAAGCTACGAAACGTCTTTCGATGGAATTTCGCCAACAATATCCAGAAATTCCTTGGCGAAATTTGGCAGGAATGCGCGATATAATTGTCCATGAATATGATCAAGTTGATCTTGATATTGTTTGGGATGTAATTCAGCACGAAATTCCTCAACTGCTAAGACAAATTGAACCCCTACTAATGGACTCAAACCCCAATGAAAGCCATTGAATTTAAAACAACTATTCACAATAATACTGTTACCATTCCCCCTGAATATTCCACAGAATGGGAAGGTCAAAATGTTAGAGTTATTGTGTTAGAAGATAGTAACATTGACACTTTACTAGAAACTACAATTTCTCTCTTTGAACAAAATAAAATAAGTTTAGGAAAAGCAAGCGAAATATTGGGTATAAATCAGATTAAACTACAAAAAATACTATCCGAAAGAGGTATTTGTGTTCATTATGATGTTGCCGAATTTCAAGAAGACCTTGAACATTTAAAAGAAAAAGGTTATCTATGATTATTATTAGCGATACCTCACCTTTAAGTAACTTAGCTATTGTTGGTAAATTACACCTCTTACCAGAAATTTATCAAACAATTATTATCCCTCAAGCTGTTGCAGAAGAATTAACCAATGCTCAAGATGAAGAAAACATAGAAGAACCTGTTAAACAGGTAAAAACACCAGAGTTTAAAGCTATTTCTCTTAAAACAAAAGGGTTTAAATTTAATCGAGAAGAAGCCAATGATTAACCGAGAACAACTAAAACGTGAAATTGATTCAGTCAATGATGCTTACCTTAATATTCTCTATCGCATTATTCAAGCATTCAAAGTACCCATCACAGAGGATAGTTTACCCGTCGAAAACAATGACACTAACCCCCTAAAAGGAAGCGTAACCTTTGAAGGTGATTTAATTTCTCCTATCGACGGTAGGGTGGGCAAATTAGAGATTGATCTAGACTACCTATAAACTAGAAAAGTTTGCCCACCTTACAACTAAATATTTATCTATTAATCAGGTTTCAGTTATGAGAAAATAGACGGTAAGGTGGGCAAATCAGAGATTGATCTGGACTGCCTATAAATTACCAAAGTTTGCCCACCCTACAACTAGCTAATTTTATCGAAGGTACAAGATATGAATAAACAGATCAAAATGAATGAACGTAACTCTGTTGAAAAACCCATGCTTGATCAACTACAAGGTTTAGGGTGGGAAATATTAGACTTAGACAGAACCCAAACCCCGCAACAAACCTTTAGAGAAAACTTTACCGAAGTGGTTATGTTTCCAGTATTACGGGAACAACTAAAAGTGATTAACCCTTGGCTAGAAAATGACCAAATAGAAGAAGCAATAAAACAACTGATCCCTAACCTTTCTATTACTAACCTCCTCGAAAATAACCGCCACGTCTTTAACCTGCTACAAGAAAACACCAGCGTTTCCGAGAACCGCAACACCGGAGAAAAAAGCCCCACCGTCCGCTTTATTGACTTTGAAAAAACCGAAAATAATCGCTTTATTGCCGTCTGTCAGTTTAAAGTAAGAATTCTAGGCACAGAAAACCATATTATCCCCGATATTGTCCTCTTTTTAAACGGTTTACCCGTCGTTGTCATCGAATGTAAATCACCCAAAGTTAAAGAACCCATCCCCGAAGCGATCGATCAACTATTGCGCTACAGTGAGCAACGAGGGGCAAAAGGAGAAGGCAGTCAACCCCTATTCTTTTATAACCAGTTTATCGTTGCGACCTGCCGAAATCAGGCAAAATTCGGCACTATTACCACCCACACAGAAAAATCCTTTTATCGTTGGGCTGATCCCTATCCTCGCACCCTCAACGACCTAGAACATGGTAGCAGTTCCCCCAACGATCAGCAGCGACTGGTGGCGGGAATGTTGGCCCGAAAAAACCTCTTAGAGATTATCCGCAACTTTACCCTATTCTCCATCAACGATAAGGGAAAAACCATCAAAATAGTCGGCCGTTATCAACAGTTTAGGGCGGTTAAAAAAGCTATTCAACGCCTCCTAGAAGGGAATACCCCCAGAGAACGAAGCGGTATTATTTGGCATACCCAAGGGTCAGGAAAGTCCCTTACCATGATGTTTATGGTGCGTATGATGTACCGTCATCCTAACCTGTGTCAGTGGAAAGTCGTCTTTATCACCGATCGCACCCAACTCGAACAGCAACTCACCGAAACCGGGCAAAATGTGGGCTTTACCGTCAAATCGGCGGATAGTATCGCCAAACTGAAAGAACTCCTTCGCAGTGACTCATCCGATCTCGTCATGGCCATGATCCACAAATTCCAAGAACGAGACTTGCAAGAAACCTTCCCAGAATTAAACCCCAGTAGTAACATCCTGATCATGACCGATGAGGCACACCGATCGCAATATGCCTTACTAGGGGCAAACTTAGATAAAGCCCTTCCCTATGCCTCTCGTATTGGTTACACCGGCACACCCATCGACAAAACTGAAAAAGTCTTCGGGGACTATATCGACAAGTACACCATGCGTCAGTCAATTAACGACGGAGTCACCCTAGAAATCGTCTATACGGGGCGAACTCACAACGCAGAAGTCCCTGATCAGCACGGGATGGATAACGCCTTTGAGGACGTTTTTAGCGAGTATAACCTATCAGAACGATTGCAGATTTTAGGCTACGGGTCACGGGATGCCTATCTAGAAGCCCATCCTACCATCACAGCCAAAGCAAAGGATATGGTACAGCATTACCTGGATCATATCTTTCCCAATGGTTACAAAGCCCAGATCGTGGCTACCTCCCGGGAGGCTGCGGTACGGTATAAACAACATGTAGACGAAGCTTTAGCAGAAGTGATCGCCCAACTTCAACAGTTCAACCCCCACAGGTTAGATATTGATCGGTTAAAACAACTCAAAACCGATGTGGTCATTTCTGGGGGACATAACGACTTACCCCACCTCAAAGCCTATAGTAACCCCACACAGCACGAAACCACGATTAAAAGCTTTAAACTACCCTTTGACGCAGAAGATGAAGGTATCAAGGGAGATATGGGTATTGTAATTGTTAATAATATGCTACTGACAGGGTTTGATGCACCGGTAGAACAGGTGATGTATTTAGATAAAGTGATTCGATCGCACAACCTTTTACAAGCGATCGCCCGTGTTAACCGAGTGGCTGGAGTGGAGAAGGATAAGGGCTTTGTGGTAGATTATGTCGGTATCGGCCACCACCTTAAGGATGCCATTGATAACTACGATGAACGGGAACAGAAAGAAATTAAAGAGGCGTTAAGCTTTCCAGAGGAAGAGATACGACAGTTAGAAGAAGATTATCGGACTATTTTAACATTCTTAGCAGAATACGAACTAACCGACTTAACGGATCATGATGCCTTCTTTGACCTATTTTATGATGAAGATATTCGCTTCGAGTTCATGTTAAAGTTCAAAAAATTGACCCGTAGTCTTAACTTACTGTTTCCAGCGAAAGAAGCTTTAACCTACATCAAAGATTATCAAGCATTAACCGAAGTAAATGTATTAGCAGGGAAACACTTCCGAGATGAACGCCTCAGTATGAAAGGTATTCCGGCTAAACTAAGAACCTTAACCGATCAATATCTCACCTCACGGGGAATTAACGAAAAAATTAAACCCATTTCTATCTTAGACGAAGGGTTTGAAAACCAAGTTAAGAGTCATACTCGCGTTAAAAATAAAGCTGCGGCCATCGAACACGCTTTACGCCACCATATTAATATTGAACTAGACGATGATCCCGAACTGCAAGCCTCCTTCGCAGAAGCCCTCAGAGCCATTTTAGAAGCCTTTAGAGACAACTGGGAGAAGATTTATCAAGAACTCGAAAAACTCCGTAAAAAGCTCATAGCAGCGCAAAATGAGCCTACCTACGGACTGCACAAAAAGAAACAAATGCCTTTCTTTCGGATGTTGAGACGAGAATGTTTTGCAGACATGGAATTAGACGATCAGGCGATCGCTCAAATAGTAGCCTTAACCCAACAAATTTTTACCGTAGTCGAAAGAGAGTTACAATTAACAGGGTTTTGGGAGAGCATTCCCGCTCGAAAAAAATTAGAAGCAGACATTCAAAAAGTGTTACTTTCCTCTGAATTTATCAACATACCTAATTTAGTTAAAAATAGAAAACAAATCATTTCACGAGTCATAGAAATAGCCCAGAAAAACAACGACAGAATTCTCTATGCTAAATAAAAAAATCCTACTTACTAATGCTCTAACCCGAACGCCGAACCCCGAACTCAGATTACATTACTATGAACCTTAACTATAAGGTAATTCATTCATCCCGAAGAAAAACCTTAACCATCACCGTTGAACGCGATCGCTCTATTGTTGTTAAAGCACCCACTGGGACAGATCCCGATAAAATTAGAAAAATCTTAGAATCTAAAAAGCAATGGCTGTATGAAAAAATACACCATGAACAAAAGTATAGATTACCCCTTCATCCCCCTGGCAAAGAATTAGTTAATGGCGAGTCATTGCCCTATTTAGGCCGTTATTATCGTTTAGAATTAGTTGAGGGTGACACAGAAGTAAAATTGATTAATAATCGTTTTCAAGTGCCTAAAACCCAAGCAGAAAAACGAGGGGAAGTGTTTAAAAATTGGTATATCCAGAAGGCAAAAGAGAACATACTTCCCCGTGTAAAAATCTACGCAAAAAGACTCGGTGTAACCTTTAACAAAGCGAAAATTACTGATAGTAAATATCGCTGGGGTTCTTGCACTCCAAAAGATAATCTAACCTTTAACTGGCGATTAGTAAAAGCCCCCATGTTTGTCATTGATTATGTGGTAGTTCATGAGTTGGCGCATTTGATTGAACCTAATCATACTCCCCGTTTTTGGAACATCATTAAGTCGCAAATCACTAATATGGAGAAAGCCAAGAAATGGCTCAAAGATAACGGTCAAATGCTCGAACAGTTATTATAGTCTGAAGATTTCATGGGCAGAGGGGGACTCGAACCCCCATGACCGAAGCCGCCACATTTTGAGTGTGGTGCGTCTACCAATTTCGCCATCCGCCCTTAGCTGTAGCTTTCTGATTATACTCTGTTTTGCTCGTTTCTAACAAGTGGTGATAATCTTGGGAACTGGCCCAGCGATCGATCTCTTTAGCCCGCAATACTGGCACTGGATGGGTCAGTTGTTCGGTTTGCGCCTGTTTTAACATTTCTCCTAAAACAGTGTTGCTAATGGCTTCATAATCCCTCGCTTGTTGGATAAATGCCTCTAGATTTAACTGAGGGGCTATGGTAGGGGAACCGCCGGCCAATTTCATTAAAATGGACATAATGACTTGAGGATCTTGTGCTACCAATAAAGCAGCGCGATCGCAACTAAACTCAGCACAGCGCACCCATTGTAACATTTGTGCTTGTAAAGATTGAGCGATGGCTGTTCCCCAAGTGGGTAATAAACTGGCACTCAACACCATAATGTTTGCTAGGGTAAGGTAAACCCCGTGTTCACATTTGAGGTGTCCTAACTCGTGGGCCATGACCCCTTGTATTTCTTCTGGGGTCAACATTTCTACTAAGGAGGTATGCAACACCATAAAGGGTTGTTTGCCTTGCATCGCGAAGGTATAAGCGTTAGGAACGGGGTTTTGTTGCAGATAGAGTTGTGGGGGTTCTAAGTCAAGAATACGGGATGCTTCTACTAATAGTTTATGAAGATCGGGTAATTGTTTTTCACTGACTAACACACTCGAAGCAATGTTATTGAGATAGAAAAACTGTTCCGCCACAGAACCCAGTAAACTTCTAACGATCATATCCAAGCCAGGAAGTTGTTTTAAAGCGGTCGTCGCTTCTAAATCCAAAGGATGACGAAAATCATCGGCTTTTAATCCTATTAACTGGGTTTTTGATAATTGCATTGTTATTCAGCAGATAGTAACCATTTTTTCACACGCTGGAGGCTTTTCCAGTCTGGTTTACGGCTTAATCCATCTTCGATGTTTTCTATAATATCTTGGCGAATTTCTTCGTCAAGGGACATCATTTGTTGGGCCGCTTCGATGTGATCCCGCACCCCTTTTGCGCCGGTGTCTAACATCGCTAAGGCTAAGTTAATCCTCGCTTGGGGCGGTCTACTATCGATTTTAACGCTTTTTTTCGCAGCTTTGAGAGCTAACTCTGGTTTATCCTCTAGCAAGTATAACCAAGCTAAACAAGCCCAAGCGGTGGGATTTTTTGGGGCGCGATCGCAGATTTGTTTAAAATGAGGGATCAAAGTATCGGTAGATTCCCCTTGTTTATAACGTTCTAACCCTTGTTCAAAGGCAGTTTCAACAGTTTCAGTCATTTTTACTAATTGAATAAACACGAAAAGAGACAGAAACCCAATTTCTGCCCCGATTATTTACCATACAGTATCTTGCTTTAATTAAACACCAAAGGACTTACCACAGCCACAGGTTTGGTTAGCGTTGGGGTTAGTAAACTCAAAACCACCCCCGATCATAGCGTCACTATAATCTAGGACGAGGCCGTAGAGATAGAGAAGACTTTTGCGATCGCAGATGATTTGAAAGCCATCATAATCAAATACTTCGTCTTGTTCGCCAATATTACTAACGTCATCAAAGTCCATCATATAAGACATTCCAGAACATCCTCCTTGACGAACCCCAACACGCAAACAAAGATCTTTTCCCTGTTGTTCCCGTAACATTAAAACGTGCTTCAGGGCTGTTTCAGTTAGTTGAATTCCTTTTGCGGGGGTTTGAGTGGCTTGTGTCATCGGTTGTGGTCACTCCTAAAAGCTACAATAATGTTCAACCTTATCTATTTTAAGACAACCTTTCCCTGATTAACCTATTATTTAAGAAATTATTACCTAATCCCATTTTCTATATTTACTATAGAGTGATCAATTCTTAACTAAATGAACAAAGAAGTCTTATTTATGAGTAACGGCCATGGAGAAGACCTCAATGCTAGTCTGATTCTCCGAGAATTACAAAACATTGCCCCTCACATAACAATTACAGCAATGCCTTTAGTGGGGGAAGGAAATGCGTATCGTTCTCTTAAATTACCTTTGATGGGACAACCCAAAAGTTTACCGTCTGGGGGTATTTTTTATATGAACCCTTTAACTTTATTAAAAGATGTGGGTGCAGGATTAATTGGCCTAACTTTATACCAGATTCGTACCCTTTTAAAATATTGTTCTCGGTATCATTTAATTGTAGCGGTTGGGGATATTTTTCCTGTTACCATGGCCTATATTACGGGTCGTCCATTTGTGGCTTTTTTGGTCTCTACTTCTAGTTTTTATGAAGGAAAATTAACCCTTCCTTGGTTAACCCGTTGGTGTTTGCGATCGCCTCGTTGTCTGGCTATCTATACTAGAGATGCTTTTACCGCACAAGATTTACAGCAACAGGGATTTAAAAACGCTTATTTTTTAGGCTATCCCATCATGGATATTTTAACTCCAATGGGAAAAAATTTACACCTTGATAATGATATTCCGACCATTGCCTTATTACCCGGAAGTCGTCTTCCTGAAGCCCTTGATAATTTAGAATTATTGTTAAAAGTATCTGAATCTCTCGCCACTTTGGAGAAGGTACAATTTCGAGTAGCTTTAGTTCAATCCATTAAAGAAATAGATTTAAAACAGTTGGCTGAACAATTAAAATGGCAATATCAATTTTTCGGAAGATTAATAAAAGAACAAGAAACAAATACCATTACAGTTGAATGTTACTATCAAGCTTTTTCTGATATTATCAATCACTGTGATCTGGCTATAGGAATGGCAGGAACGGCTGTGGAACAAGTAGTAGGTTTAGGTAAACCAGTGATTCAATTACCCGGAAAAGGTCCGCAATTTACCTATGCTTTTGCTGAAGCACAAATGAGATTATTAGGAATATCTGTAAAAACCATTGGGAAAAGTTATAAAAACCCTCATCTTTTTACCGAGACAGCTAAAACCATTCAAACTATTTTGAAAGACAAAAATTATTTACAAAATTGCAAAAAAAATGGACAGGAAAGAGTAGGAAAACCAGGAGGTTCTCTCAATATTGCTCAAGCGATCGCACAATTCCTTTAATTAGTTATTGTTGGAACAAATTAATAGATTTAATAATCATCTATTTAAGTTAATTTTAATTGCCCCGAAGGGGAGTCAGTGCGGTCTTGGGGTCTCCCCGAGTGGAGCAACTGGCGTTTTAATACCCCAACTTCTACAAGTTGCGAGAAATAGATTGGGGTTTGAATACACATTCTATTTCTCTCCTGACTCGGAGACTCCTGTATTCTGACTCCTTTTTCAAGATTAATGAAACGAAGACACTTTCTTGTAACAACCCTTTTAAGTTCTGGTCTAATTATCATAGATCAATTAAGCACTCAAGCTGCTTCTATCCCAGACTTTTCTAACTCTCCCTTTACTTTAGGGGTTGCGTCAGGAGATCCCCAAAGCGATCGCGTGATTATATGGACAAGATTAGCACCTTTTCCCCTTGAAGGGGGCGGAATGCCGAATATAAGGGTTCCTGTTCAGTGGAAAGTGGCCAAAGATGCTAAAATGAGCGAAATCGTGGGTCAAGGGACGGTTATCGCTACACCAGAATTAGGCCATTCGGTTCATGTAGATGTCACTCAACTCGAAGCAAATCATGTTTACTGGTATCAGTTTCAAGTAGGAAACTATAAAAGTGCGATCGCCAGAACGAAAACCTTACCTAACCCGAATGCTTCCGTTGACAAGGTACAGTTTGCCTTTGCTTCCTGTCAAGACTGGCAAAATGGTTATTATGTTGCTCATAAACATCTAGCTGATGAAGACCTTGATTTTGTGGTGTTTTTGGGGGATTATATTTATGAGCGATCGCGTGATAACAATGCGGTTCGTCAGCATCAGGGAGAAGATTGTTTAACCCTAGAAGACTATCGTAATCGTTATGCTCAATATAAAAGTGATCCTAACTTACAAGCTTCTCATCATCGCTTTCCTTGGATCATGACTTGGGATGATCACGAAGTTGATAATAATTACGCTAACCTCACAGCAGAAGATGATCAAACTATAGAACAGTTTAAAAAGAGACGCAAAGCAGCTTATCAAGCTTATTATGAACATACTCCTATCCGTGTCTCTTTCCAACCCCGAGAAGACATCACCCTGTATCGAAGTTTCGATCTAGGGAACTTAGGAAAGTTGATGGTATTGGATACAAGACAATATCGCAGTGATCAACCCTGTGGGGATGGTGCAAAACCCCGTTGTCAAGAAGCGATGAGTGAAACAATGACGTTATTGGGAACAGCACAAGAACAATGGTTACAGTCCCAATTATCCGATAGTTCGGCTTCTTGGAACATTATTGCACAACAGATTATGATGGCTCAATATAATTTAGATCCCCGTCCCCAACAAGGACTGTTTAATATGGATCAATGGGACGGTTATGTTCAATCGCGCCGTCGCTTACTTAACTTTTTAGATGATAACAAGATTTCTAACCCAGTGGTGATCACAGGGGATATTCATTCGAGTTGGGTTAACAATCTAAAATTAGATTTTGATGATCCGCGATCGCCTACAGTTGCAACGGAGTTTGTCGCAACTTCTATCTCTTCTGAGTTTCCTCAACAATATGTCGCTGCGGTAAATTTAGCTAGAATAGCGAACCCTCACGTCAAGTTTTTTGAGGGGACTAAACATGGATACGTCCGTTCTACCCTAACGTCGGAGTCTCTCAAGAGTGATTATCGAGTGGTCTCCAGTATATTAGATCCAGATGCTTCTATAGAAACGTTACAGTCATTTGTGGTGAAAAATGGTCAACCCGGAGTTTGACCAATTAATAATTATTGAAGAACATCTAGAAATTAGCTTAACCCAATAAAACCTAAAAAGCCGTGAGCGAGAGTTAGCCAGTCCGTTTTAACGGCTGGCAATGGAGCGAACGGGGACGGCACTCACAAGGTGCGCAATTCGATTCCGCACAAGCCACCTTGTTTTAACCCCTTGTATCTGCGATATAATAGGGGGGTGAGTAAGAACAAGGTTGGTCATGATGATATTTTGCTAGATAAAGGTGAAATTCCAGCCAGTAAGAGACGGGGTCAATCCTACGACTATGGAACAGGCAAGCAATGCAGCAAAAAGGAGTGATTTATTGCCGTAATTTTGGTACAACCACTCG
>JAAUYD010104375.1_pt1 | contig 21646 bp, 16 predicted proteins | sample 7278101 | NCBI WGS metagenome assembly JAAUYD01 (sample SAMN14350128, study PRJNA611818) | marine sediment metagenome | isolation source: surface marine sediment (0.6m) | place: French Polynesia: Moorea | collected 2018-08
CGTTTAGACCCGACTCAGCCTTCGACAGGCTCAGGCATCGTCTTGAGGGCTTTATTAAACACACTCTAAATCTTTAGCTTTGACCTACTCTAATTTTGCAATCAGGGATTGCTCCAAAGGCAACTTGTCGGTAACATCCCCCTGCAAGAATACAACGGAGCAATCATGTCCAAATTTCAACTAATCGCCATTTTGATCCTTTTCGCAGCTGTGGCCGGTTGCAGGTCCGAAACCCCTCCCCCCGATCAGCCACCAACAGTTAACCCGGATTTTGACCCCGGTCCAAACGCATCAACAAATGATCTCCTGCAAATCAACATCTTATCAACCGCTGTCCTGCAGCCGTTTCCGGAGATGATCCTGGGCACCAATGTCCCCGCCTGGTTGGGGGCGGACACGCTCAGCAATCCGGCATTTCTAACCAGAGCCTCCCAATCGGGAGCCACGCTCTATCGCCTTCCTGGGGGAAGCTGGAGCAATTATTACGACTGGCTGGCTTGCGAACGAGATGGAGAGGGAATCGATCAGGCGGCCGAATGTTTCTGGCCCTGGGCGGCGGCCCCATCGGATTTTATTCCCCTCTTTCAAAATACATCTGGTCAGGCGATGTACACCGTCAACGCCAACAGCACCGCCCAGGAAGCGGCCGCCCTGGTTGCTTTTTTTAATGGCCAGCCTGAAAATGAGGCCATTATCGGGCCCGATCGTCTTGGCCGAGATTGGGGTACGGTTGGCCGCTGGGCGCAGCTGCGCATCGATCAGGGATATCCTGAGCCGTTGAGCATCACCTATTGGGAAATTGGAAACGAATTTTATGGCGGCAACGAGGGCAGCGGCACCGACTGCACCCCTTTTGGCTGGGAGGATGTATGGACGTGTGACGGCCGCGAGTATGTATTGGGTACCGCCGACCAGGATGGCTTCCTCGCTTTTTATGAGGCGATGAAAGCGGTCGATCCAGCCATCCAAATCGGCGCGATCGGCGTGGCCGGGCAGGCCGAATGGAGCAACTGGGGAAATGAAGTGATCGCAGAGGCCGGTGAGGTTATGGACTTTTACATCATCCATCAATATGGTTACTTTGAAACTCCGGACACCCTGGACGAAATTTTGCAGCAGCCGCCGCAAGTTTGGCCGGGTGTGATGCGTGATTATCAGGCGGCCTTAATCGAGCAGGGGGTTGATCGAGAGATTCCGGTGGCCGTCACCGAGTACAATCTTTTTTCTTTCCAGGAAAATGACAGCCAACAGCTGATGACCCGAGGAGTAAACGCCCTTTATCTGGCCGATTCGATCGGTCAAATGGCCGTCAATGGGGTCCAGATCGCCAATCAGTGGAATCTGGCAAATGGACAGGCCGAAAATGGAACCGACTATGGCTTGATTCAAGCCGACACGTTTAATTTAAATCCTCAATTTTTTGTGTTCCCCTTGTGGGAGAGCTTTGGGTCAACCCTACTTTCAACCGAAATCACCGCCCCGGCCGATGACCTGAGCGTTTATGCCGGTCAGGTTGATGCGGACACTTTCTCCCTTCTGGTTATTAACAAAAGTGACCAGCCTGTAAGCGCCTCACTGCTTATTGACGGGATCGCCCCTGCAGATGAGGGGGAGACAGATATTCTGTCCACCCCCGCGCTAAATTCCCAGGATATTTCGTGGAATGGAGAAACCAACCCGGAGGCGATTTCGCCCTCGCTCCCGATCAACTGGCTTGAAAACGGGGCGGTTGAGTTCCCCTCGTATTCAATTACCCGATTTACCTTAAACAAGCCATAATGGTTGAGCTTAAATGGTTCGTCTCACAAATAATAAAAGAGCGTAAAAATCTAAAATATTAAAACAGAGATTAGGAGATTAAGGGGATTTACCTAAAAATTTCCCCGAATCCCCTTAATACAGTAGTTTACAAAAAGAATTGTTAAAAAAAGCCACGGATTAACACGAATTTTCACAGATTTCTCTCTCTAATCTGCGAAAATCTGCGTAATCTGTGGACAATTAATTTTTGAATAGTTTTTGTAAACCACTACACTGTTACAAAAATATTCTTAACTTCTTATTTTAGATACGCCTCTTTGCCGCAGCCGAATAGCCGCTAGGGAAACCGAAACGCGATAAATCGCGTTAAAAACCGGACTTTGACGATTTACAAATAAATACGGATATCAACCGACTTTCAAAACAGGCCTGTCATCCTGGCCCCCGTCTTCACGGGGGTAAACGACGGCGGGGATTCATTTGTAATCTACTTAAAGTCATGAATTAATGTGTGTAAGTCATAACCTGATCCTGTGCCCTTTAATCATTTAACAATGATGGTAGAATTAAGTATCCCATTTCTTTAGGCTAATTCGTATGCAAAGAGAGCAAATTGGCCCCTATCACATTGTGCGCGAAATCGGCCGGGGGGGCATGGCCACCGTTTATTTAGCCAATGACATTCGCATCGGCCGTGAAGTCGCCCTAAAAATCCTCCCTCCGCAATTTTTGCACGATCCGGATTTTCGCACCCGCTTTAACCAAGAAGCGCGCACAATCGCCCGCCTCGAGCATCCGGCCATCGTGCCCCTTTATGATTTTGGTGAAGAAGACGGGCAGCCTTTTATGGTGATGCGCTATATGTCAGGAGGGTCTCTAGCCGACCGGCTAAAGGGGGGACCACTGCCGATCGACGCGGCCGCAGCCATTATTACCAGAATTGCCGGAGCCCTGGCGGCCGCTCACCAGAAGCAGATCATCCACCGGGATTTAAAGCCTGAAAATATCCTTTTTGACCACTTTAACACGCCGTATCTCTCCGATTTTGGGATCGCTAAGATTGTGGCCCAATCCCAAACCTTAACCTTTGGCATCATCGGAACCCCGGCCTACATGAGCCCGGAGCAGTGGCGGTCCAAAGAAAAGCTCGACGGCCGCAGCGATCAATATTCACTATCTGTGATCCTATACAAAATGTTGAGTGGAGATCTGCCCTACACGGCCGATGAAACCTCCGGCTACATGCTGGCCCACATGACCGAACCGGTGCCCGATATCGGGCAAAAATTACCGGATCTTCCTCCTCAAATTAGCGATTTTTTGCAGAGGGGATTGGCCAAAAACCGAGATCAGCGCTTTCCCTCGATCACCGCCTTTTCCGACAGTTTGACCGCGTTAGCCGCCGGTCAAACTGTCGATATTAGCTCCGATACGGCTCCCGAAACCGAGTTTATTCCCGGGCACTCTTCACCCAGAAATGAAGAGACGGGTCAAACAGCACCCAATTTCTGGCAAAAATGGGGAATGCCGGCCGCTGTTTTGCTCGCCCTTATTTTGTTGACCTGGGGCGGTTTTCAATTATTGGGTGGTCGATCGAGTCAGGCAGCTACTTTGAATGAGGAGCAGCTCTCCCCATCGGCCGAATTAATCACGCCAGCCGAACCAACCGCAGAAATAAACAGCGAAGGAATGGGCAGCGATATGGAAGAATCAGTAGATACTTCGGCCGATGAAGATGAATCGCTCCCTCTTCCGCTGCTAACCGTCCAAATTCCAACCGTAAACATCCCTGAGGTCACCATTCCAGGTGCCTTACCCGCTGAAACTGAAGAAACACCAACGGTTACGGCAACAGCGACCAACCAACCGGTTCAAGCCGTAAATCCTTCTCCTATTCCCCCATCAGCGGCGACGGCTACGCCTCGTCCACCAGCGACCGCGACACAGCAGCAACCACCAACGGCCGTGCCAAACTCCCCCACGCCAGTGCCACCGTCAAATACCCCAATGCCTCCCACGGCTACGCCTCCTCCCCCCACGAACACACCTCAGCCGCCTACACATACGCCTATACCCCCTTCGCCAACACCGGTCCCACCGACCCCCACACCGATCTCGGTCAATCCCAAAGTCATCTTACAGGGGATTGAGCAAACTGAGGCGTGTAATTGGCAGGTTTATCTTCAGCTTTCCGGATATTCACCCAACAGTTCAATTCTAATTGAATATGAATATCGCCTAGAGGGCTGCAACGGACGAGGCAATCAAATCGGCCAAGATCTAATCCTTTACAATGAACCAACAGACAGCCAGGGAAACCTGCAGGTGGTTCTGAATTTAGATAAGGGATACGGTGATTATGAGATGTGGCTGAGGGATCAAAATAGTAATGGAGCCAAAATCAAATTTGAAACCAAACCCTAGAAGAACCAAAGACTACAGACAACAGACTACAGGCCGTAGTTTATAATTCTCTGCGGTCTGTAGTCTGTTGTCTATCGTCTTTTATCTGAACCAGCATTTTTTTCACGACCACTTCCCCACCTGAGGTAAAAATACTCATCCCGGCCGCTTCTTCAGGCGAAAATATCAGTTCGCTCATGACGAGACGGCCGCCGTGGGCAAACAACTCCACAGAATGCAGATCGAGCAAGATTTCCAGGTTGATTAGGCCATTTTCCGGCATTAATTCAGCCTCATGTGGTGCATTCTGGGCCATTTCCGGCAGCGTTTGGCCGCTTTGCCGCCGATCAATGCCAATGGTTCCCCGCTGCCGATCATAAATTATCGCGGTCTGACACCCATGCCCCTGCCGCAGGTAAAGGCCAAAGAAGTCGGCCGTCGTCTCTTCATCCACCTCAAACGTGATTTGTATGCGGGCCGATACCCCTTTAATATTTGGTTGATGGCCGATCTCGGGCTGAATCGTCAGCCGCTCCACCTGATAAATTGAGGTCCAGATACCGTCCAATTCGCGCACCGGCCGCTGCTGCAGCACCACGTCTCCACTATGAACCATCAGCGACAGCTCGCGGGGCACGCTCATCATCCCCCGCCATTGGGTAGCGGGAATTTTGTTGGAATACGGCCAGTTATTCATCCAGCCAACAATGATGCGCCGGCCGGCTGGTTCATTGTTCCACGTCACCGCCGCGTAGTAGTCCGGGCCGTAATCGGCCCAACGCGTTTCACTGTGATGCGGGTCGACGGTAAAGCAGCGGCCGTCAAACTCCCCCACAAAGTATTGCACCCCGTTACCCCCGGCCGGTGCGCCATCCTGCACCGACACCAGCATAACCCAGCGGGATTGTCCACCACCCATAACCGTCATTTCAAATAAATCGGGACACTCCCACACCCCCGCATGACAGCCGACCCCCTGGCCAAACTCATCGGTTTTTTCCCAATTGATTAAGTCAGCAGAGATGTAAATCCAGACTCGATCAAAAACCGTTAGCGCCATCACCCAATGACCGGTTTCTGGTGGCCCATACCAAATTACCTTAGGATCGCGAAAATCTTTGAGTCCTGCCGGTGCCTCAATGACCGGGTTTCCTTCATATTTACGCCAGGTTCGCCCACCATCTTGACTATACGCAATCCCTTGAGACTGCTGCTGGGTCTCCCCCTGTCCGGTATGAAGGGTAAAAATTGCTACCATCGCCCCCGCCCCAAAACCGGCCGTGTTCCGATGATCGATAACCGCACTTCCCGAAAAAATAAACCCCTTTTCGTCCGGATAAAGGGCGATTGGCAAATGGTCCCAGTGAATTAAATCCCGGCTCACCGCATGACCCCAATGCATCGGACCCCACACCAGATCATGGGGATGATGTTGGTAAAATAAATGATATTCACCATCTAAAAATACCAGTCCGTTGGGATCATTTAACCAACCGCTGGGTGGCGTGAAATGAAACACCGGCCGGTCTTTTTTACCAATCAAATTACTCATAAATCATCCCCAACACCTATCACCCAATCCCCTACCCCTTAATGCCGCTGGCGGCGATGCTTTCGGTGTAAGTACGTTGAATGAGTAAATAGAAAATCAGCACGGGTATGGTTATGAATGACAAGAAAGCCATCACCTCACCCCAGGCGACATTTAGCTGGAAGAAATAACTCAGACCGATCATGACCGGCCTCAGCGCCTCGGATTGCACCGTCATCAGGGGCCACAAATATTGGTTCCACATCGGGATAATCATCAGGATCGCTGCCGTAGAAAATACAGGACCGGAAATCGGCACAAAGACGCGAGCGTAAATATAAAACCAGCCGGCCCCGTCAATACGCGCCGCTTCGACCAATTCATACGGTAAATCTTTGAAAAACTGGACAAATAGGAAAATGATAAAGGCCTGAGCGATAAACGGTATGATCTGCACGTGATATGTGTTTATCCAGCCTGTCGTGAGCCCCTCCGCACTAATCGAGGGGAGCTTGCTCACAATGAGCAACAAGGGAACGGCGATCGTGTCAAAAGGCACCACCAGGGTGGCGATAATAATCGCCATGATCGTTCCTCTCCCGGACCAGCGCATGACCGCGATGGCGAAAGCGATCATTGAATTGATAAGAAGCCCCAAAGAAACGGTGATCGAGGTGACCAGCAGAGAATTAAATAGAAAACGCATGACCGGCGCCCGATCAAACATTGCGCGATAATTGTCGAGCGAAATATCGCCAACGGGTAAAAAGGCGCGGAATGACGCTGAGTCACGCAGCAGCTGTTCCGTGGGCTTTAGCGAAGACATTAACATGAAGATGACAGGAAAGATGAAGATCACGGCCAGGAGAATCATCAAGATAATGATCGCCCACCTTGAGACTCTGCCCCAGCGTCCAAAAACTGGTGAACTGTTCATGATTAATCCTCCCGTGTTAGGTAACGTTGTACAAGCGCCACAATGACCACAATGATAAAGAAGACGACAGCAATGGCTGATCCCATGGCGATATCTTGTTTTTCATAGCCGCGAATCATCATTTGAAAGATAGGCGTTTGGGTCGAGTCTAGTGGTCCACCGCGCGTCATTTCGTTGATTTGGATGAACAGGCCAAAGGCAGCAATGGTAATTGTGATGAGAATGAATATGTATGAATTGCGCAGACCGGGCCAGGTCACATAGCGGAACTTCTGCCAATTATTTGCCCCGGCAACCTCGGCCGCTTCATACAGGACGCCAGGGATCGTTTGCAAACCGGCCAGCCAAATAATCATATGGAAGCCAACAGCCTGCCAGATAGACATACCCAAGATGGCCGGCATTGAGGTGCTGGGATTACCCAGCCAGTCCACCGGTTCAAAACCACCGAACGTCAAAGCGCTAAGCATATTGTTAAGCAAACCGTTGGCAGGATCGTAGATGAATCGCCAGAGCAGACTGACAATGACCATGGAAACGACAACGGGAATAAAGTAAATGGTCCGAAAAAGATTAACCCCACGAAAATTCTGGTTGACAAGTATGGCGAGAAGCAATGCCAGACCTGATTGAACCGGAACAACGACAACGACAAAATAAAATACGTTGACGAGTGACTTCATAAAAACCACATCACTGGCCAATATGGTTTGTCGCGTGTCACCAATGGTTACGGCGAACCATTCCTGCATGCCATCGTACTGAGGGTAGTCGGGGTTGTTGCGCGTGAACTCGCGGACCCTCGGATAGGTAAGGTTTCCTTCATCGTCAAGGAGTGGTGCGCCAGTCGTTTCGTCGAGGATCGGTTCCAGTGGCAGAACATTCACGCTCAGCAGCCGCTCAAAGTTGCGCAAACCAACCCACTCGGTGGGATTTGGAGAAATCAGACGCTGGTTGGTGAAAGAAAAATAAAATGCCATAATGAACGGCAAAATAAAGAATCCGAACAACAAAAGAATAGCCGGAGCAGCCATGAGCCAGCCAATAAAGCCTTCCTGGCGTTGGGCACTGCTGCGTTGCGGCGCGCTTCTCTGTATTTCGGTTATGGTTGAAACATCAGTTGTGGTCATCTAAAACCTCCTTTCACCTCACAGCCCTGGTGCGGGCGAGATCTATTGATCCCGCCCGCATGTCTTACAGAATGGTTATAGGGAATCCGAATTCAAACCAGATGGTTCTTTACTGGAAACCATAGCCGTCATTGGCTTCAATATCAGCATCGATTTCGTCGACCGCTGCGTCCAGGGCATCAATGACGTCTGCGCCGTCGGCGATATCGGCCAACGCCTTCTCAAACGTAAGCGCAGCTGATAAATAGGCCGGTGTCGGTGGGCGAATTAATGCCTGCTCGTTGCTCAATTCAAAGAAGACCTCCAGCGGCCCGCCCGGAGCGTAGAGTTCGCTGATGGCCGCCGCGCTGGGCGTGGCCGGAATCAAGCCGATGCCGTCGGAGAAAGCGGCCAGATACTCATCCTGCAAGGCGAACTCGATAAAGGCATTGGCGCCTTCCGGGTGCTGGGTGGCTGAAGAGACACCGAACTGCCAGGAAGCGGCACCTATGACGGAGCCATTTCCAAAGTCGGGTGCGGGCAGGAAAAGCAAATCGTCGCCAACGGCTTCAAGCGTATTTTGGCCAGCCCAGTTGCCGTTCCACTGCAAAGCGTAACGGCCGTCGATAAAGCCGGTTTCACGGTCGGCGCTGTCCTGCGAAGTGCCGGGAGCGAGGTTACGCTCAAAGAGGCTTTGCCACCACTCGCCAAAGGCGATCGCTTCATCGCCGTTCAAAACACCTTCGGCCGTGAGGTAAGTGTCGCGGTCGATGATATCGCCGCCAAAGCTCTGAAGTAAGGGTGAGAACGCATACGGATACCATTCGCCAGTCCAGGCCATACCCGGATCAAATGCGTATTCAAACTCACCGGTTGCCTGAAGGGTTTCCAGGGCGGCATCAAATTCTTCCAGCGTCCACGGTTCGTCGAGTGTCGGGATGCGGATATCGTTCTCTTCCAAGACGGACCGGCGGGCAAAGACTGCCACGGCCGCGTCCCAAAGGCCAACAGAGTAGATTTCGCCTTCCCACTCACCGATCGTGCCCGGTAGGAAATCGTCTAACGTGCCGGGTGGCAGTTCCAGCGGCGACAGATAGCCGGCCCAAGCCCAGTTGGGCATGACCGGGCCGTCCATGTCGATAATGTCGGGTAGGTCACCGGCTAAAGCGGCAGCGACGACGGATTCGTTGTAGCTCTCTTGTGGGAAATCTTCCAGAACGACGACGTACTCGCTCTGTGAGGCGTTGAAGTCTTCAATGATCTGACGCACAATGGCGCTTTCAACTTCGTTCCCAGCGCCATGGTACCACATGCTCAGTTCAATCGGGCCTTCCGCCATTTCTTCTTCGGCCGGTTCTTCCGCTTCTTCCTCAACAGGTTCTTCAACTTCTTCAGCAACACTTTCTTCCATTTCCTCGACCACAGGTTCTTCTTCTGCCTGCGGTTCTGCCGGCGCAGAACCGCCGCAGGCCACCACGAATAACATGGTGAAAATAAGCAATGCAGTAGCTAACCGCCACTTTTTTAAGGGCAACATCGTTCCTCCTTTTAAGGAATTATAGGGTTTACAAATAGAACTTTGGGGAGGGCTTTGGCAAAGCCTTCTCAATATTTATCGTTAATCAACTCGTTATGCCACCTCCTCACGGCACGGCCGCCTTCAGTGTTTAAACGGATTCTCGAATAATCGGTTCGCAACGAATTTTGTGCTGAACCGGCATCTCGCTATCCAGATTCCCCGGATCGATCATCTGTAATAAATGGTTTACGGCCCACCGCCCCATTTCATAATGGGGCAGCTGCATCGTCGTCAGAGATGGATGCAGGTGAGCAGCAATAATTTCGTGATTGTCAAAACCAACCAGGGCGACGTCACCGGGAATAGATAATCCCAGTTTACGAATGGCATCATACGCCCCCATGGCCATGCGATCGTTAAAGCAAAAGATGGCGGTAGGAGGGTTTGACATGCTTAACAGCTCTTGAGTGGCCAGATACCCACCAATTTGATGGCTGGGACCGGTGATCACCAGATCTTCATCGTACGCCAAACCAGAATCTTCCAGCGCCTGACGATACCCAATTAATCGCTGGACCTGGGCCAATACAGGAGCAGCATCCGATACGTGGGCGACCCGCTGGTGACCGCGATCGAGCAAAATTTTGGTTGCTTCGTATCCACCCAGCACTTCATTGGGCACGACAGACGGGAGAGAGGCATCGGCCACAAAGCAGTCGAGCAGCACGGTGGGGACTTCGCGGATATTGGGGGGCGGATTCACTTCGCGATGGTACATCGCCGCGTAGAGAATGCCGTCTACCTGCCTTTCCAGCAGCATATTGACGGCGGCATTTTTGATCCCCTGGTCACCGCCTGTGTTGATGGCCAGAAGCAGCATGTTGTGTTCCCAGGCCAGGTCTTGCGCTCCCAGGAGGATTTGTCCGGCGTAGGGGGTGGTCATCACCCGGTCGGAGATAAAGCCGATCGTGTGGGTTCTTTGGGCGCGCAGGCCCCGGGCGATCGCATTCGGCCGGTAGCCGAGCTTGTCGACCGCCGCCCACACCTTCTCCTGCGTTTCCGGAGGAATATTGGCGTTTGGTTTTTTGTTTAAAACAAAAGAAACCGTCGTGCGCGAAACCCCGGCTAAATCCGCCACGTCCTTCATTGAGGGTCTTTTTCTGTTGGTTACGTTTGGCATACGACCCATTTTACATCAAGGTCAAAGAAGATAGAGACTGGGCAAAAAATCGACTAACACGTTTTACTAACACGTTTTAGTATGTTAGCAAAACAAATTTATAATGTCAATAATAAGTGAGTGTGTGTTTAAGAAGTAAAAATTGCCCCTTCGGATCGCCGCGGTGGCCGGTGCCCTCATCGAGCCACACGGCGGCACGGTCAGAGACCGGCCGCAGCGGCCGTAAAGGTAATGGTGTTTTTGAACACTTTCTTAAATGTGAGAGGGTAGGGCCGCAGCATGCTGCGGCCGGGTTAGATTAAGATGAATGGTCAGGGATTGTGCCCGGATGTTTACAAAATTTCCAGGACCCGAAGAATAAAAAAGAGCAGCAGCGCCCCGACGATCCAGACAACCGGATTGCCCAGCGAGTATTTAATTTGTCCCCAGAAGGTTTCATCCGCTTCAATGTCATAACCGAGAGATTTGAGCTTCTGCCGCAAGAGAAACTCTCCCGGTTCGGTCAGGGTCGAGCCATCGGGGAAAACCAGGGTGGGGACCGATTCGTTGCCATTGTTGATGCGCTGCACAACCTGCCTTCCTTCAGGGTCCTTCCAGATATCGACGTATTCAAATTCAGCTTCAGCTTTGTTTAAAACGCGAGAGACCGGTCTGACCATCAAGCAACCCGGCCGGCCGTACATAATGATTTTTTGAGATTTCATTTAAACACTCTCACCTGAAAAGTTTACCTAAATTTGGGGATTATGTGATCAGTAAAAAGTTTTGCAATATAAATCAGCCACGGATTAACACGGATTATCACCGATTTCTCTCTATAATCCTTCGCCTGCGCTCAGGACAGGTTCTGCAAAAATCCGCGAACCTACGGTTCACCCCTATGGGGTCTGTGGACATTGTTCTGACAGGTTGTATCAGGAATTACTTTCGTATAAGATGGTCCAACATGTCAAATTTATTTTCTGAAGGATCTTTCTTTTTTATTTTTGCTGCACTCATCGCAATCTCATTTGGTGAGTTTGGGCTTCTGTTCTTGGCTCCAAACGTGTACTATCGCTTTGGGCTGCCGGTTTATTTTCGAACAAAAGATGTTCGGCTGCTCAATCGTTCAACCACGCTGCAGCAAATTCTCAATTTACTTTTAGACGGTCAAAATCAGCTCAGAGATACGTCTACCAGCGCGATCATGCCGTCCAAAATGGTCACTCGCCTGCTCGATGAAAACTCGCTTGGCGTACGCCGCCTGAGCACCGGCCGCCGCCGAAACAGCCCGATGACGACCGCTCTAATCACCCTTAATCCGGGTGAAGGTCGGCTGAACTTTCGCCTCCAGCTGCGCTGGTCTTCGCTGATCATTTTTCCATTTCTGTTTTTTGCCTTTTCAACCGTGAATGGCATTCCGTCTGGGTTCAATGAAATTCCGTCTGGGTTCACCGTATTTTACGTGTTTTTCCTACTGATTATCGTCATCTTCTCTTTTTCCGCCTATCGCGAAATCAAAATGATGCTTGAATATTGGCACGAAATTGAGGCAAAGCTCAATAAATAACCAGGCAATCTACCCGATCCATCATCACCAAATGAATGAGGTGCTGGTCTCTGATCTCCTGTCTCTGGTCTCTTGTCTCTTGTCTCCAGTCTCCCCTCTCTGCTACACTTAAACGGCAAACTCTCACTATCTATGGAGGCAGATATGTTCGGCTATACCGGTAAAATCCTGCACGTTAATCTGACCGATCACACCCTGGAAATAGAAGAGCCGCCCGAATCGTTTTATCGCGATTACATCGGCGGCAGCCTGATGGGGCTTTATTATTTGTGGAAACACTCTCCGGCCGAAATTGACGCCCTCGATTCACGCAATACCCTCACCTTCGCCCTGGCCGGGCCGGTGGGGCTGCCGGTCAGCGGTCAAAGTCGCTGTACCGCCACCTGCAAATCACCAACGACCGGTGGCGTGGCCGACAGCCAGGCGGGTGGCTTTTGGCCGGCCGAGCTCAAATTTGCCGGTTTTGACGCCATCGTCATCCATGGCGCTTCCGATACGCCGGTCTATCTGTCTATCATCGATGGGGAACCCAAACTGCACGACGCGGCGCATCTGTGGGGAAAAACAACCCTGGATGTAGACGAAACGCTCAAAGAAGAGTTAAACGACAAAAAAATTGAAATCGCTCAGATCGGAATCTCTGGAGAAAAGTTAGCCAACTTCGCCGCCGTCATGAATATGAGCAACCGCGCCTGGGGGCGCACCGGGATCGGAGCGGTCATGGGCAGTAAAAAGCTCAAGGCGATCGTCGTGCGCGGCAGCCAAAAAGTCGAGGCGGCCGATAAAAAAGCGGTTTTAGCCCTTTCAAAACAGGGTGCCAAAGATTTAGAACCCAGCGGGATGGCTCGCTTTGGCAAATACGGCACGGCCGGCAGCGTGATGGGTCAGCAGGGTGGGGGCGGTCTCCCCTCTTACAACTGGTCGAGCGGGGTGATGGAAACCCTGGAAGAAGCGGAAGCGATCAGCGGCGAGCGACTTTACGATGAAATTCTGGCCGGGGCGGCCGAAGAGAAACAAGATCGGAAGGGGCGCGACACCTGTTACGCCTGCATCGTGCGCTGCAAACGGGTGGTTGAAAACGAATGGCGGGAAAATCCTCTGATTCCAGAATACGGCGGCCCCGAATACGAAACCATTGCCACCTTTGGCTCTTACTGCGGCGTTTCCGATCTGCATGCCGTAACCTACGCCAACCAGCTGTGCAACGAGTATGGGGTTGATACCATCTCCTGCGGGGCGACGATCTCGTGGGCGATGGAGTGTTACGAAAATGGCGTCATCACCAAAGAAGACACCGGAGGCATCGAGCTTAATTTTGGCAATGCCGAGGCGATGATTGAAATGCTCAAATTGACCCTCAACCGGGAAGGGTTTGGCGATGTGCTGGCCGAGGGTTCCGCCAAAGCGGCCGACCGGCTCGGCAAAGGCCATGAATATCTGCTGACCGTCAAGGGGCAGGAGCTGCCGGCTCACATGCCGCACGTCAAGCGCAGCCTGGGGCTGATTTACGCCACCAATCCGTTTGGCGCGGATCACCAATCCTCTGACCATGATCCGGTTTATCATCCAAAACTATACGAAGGGAAGCCGGGACGGCCGGGGTACAAAAAGTTTCTCGAGCCTCTGGGCTTAACCAGGCCGCAGCATCCGAAGGTGCTCAATGAGGAGAAAGTCGAATTTGCCCTCAAAACCCAATACACCTTTTCGGCCGCCGACACCATTTCCGTCTGTCAATTTGTGTACGGGTCCTCCTGGCAGCTGTATGGCCCGCAAGATATGGCCAACCTGATGGAGATGGCTACCGGCTGGGACATGTCGGTGGATGATATTCAGGAAATCGGCCGTAAGCGACTCAACCTGATGCGCGCTTACAATGCGCGCGAAGGATTAACCCGCGACGACGATACCCTGCCGCGCAAATTGCTGACCAAAGCGCTCAAGGGCGGCCGCAGCGACGGCATCATGATCGAGGAAGAAGAGCTGGAAAACGCCAAAAACAGCTATTTTGAGCAGGCCGGCTGGGATCAGGTGACCGGCAATCCCACCAGAGCCACCCTGGAGGCGGTTGATCTGGGCTGGGTGGCGGATGATCTGGGGCTGTAAACCGCAGCGAACCCATTCCATCGATGATCGCGATTTAGGGCTGTGCTCCGTGATGGCAATTAAGGGCTTGGCAAGCCAAGTGTTGTGCTTCATGATGCCAAATGAGAGCTTGGCAAGCCAAGCCCCTACAGAAACTCATGCAGATTACGATTCGTCTTTACGGCAGCCTACGCGATATTTTACCCTCAGAAAATAAGGGGCAAACCCGGCTGGATTTACCGGCCGGGTCAACCGTGGGCGATGCGCTCAAAAAAGTCGGGCTGCCGGATGACGGATATTATACGGCCGTGAACGGGGAAAATATCGATCAAAACAGCCGCCCCCTTGAAGATGGGGATTATGTGCTGGTGTTTGCGCCTGCTGCCGGAGGGTAAAAGACATCAGGCAACAGACTTCAGACCTCAGAGGATACACTAAAACCTACCTTCTGTAGTCTGAAGTCTGATGCCTATTGTCTTCTTTGTGCTTCTTCAACCCCTTCCACCACAAACGGGAAAATATGCTCCACCATCACCGTGTATCCTTCGGCCGTGGGATGAATGAAATCCGGCTGATTGAGTTCCGGATCGGCCGCCACCCCTTCCAGCATAAAGGGGATCAAAATAGCCTCGTACCGCCTGGCGATGGTCGGGTACATTCCGGCAAAAGCGGCCGTGTACTCTTCCCCTAAGTTTTGCACGATTTGCAGCCCCCCCACGATGACCACGGCCCCGTTTTCGGAAAACCGGCGCACAATTTCATCTAAATTTTGCCGGGTTAAATCGATATCGACCCCGCGAAGGGCGTCGTTTCCGCCGGTTTCCACGATGACGATGTCCGGGTTGGTGTTGAGCATCCAATCCAGCCGGGTCAGGGCAGCCGTGGTGGTTTCACCGCTAATTCCACCGTTGATCACCTCTATGTTGTAACCGGCCGAAAGCAGCCGCTGCTCCAGCTGGGCCGGATAGCTCTCTGCCGGATCAACCCCAAACCCTTCAGTCAAGCTGTCGCCAAAAGCCAGGATCGTTAACTCCGGTTCAGCCGCTTCAGCTTCAAGCTCCAACTCAGTTTCTTCGACATTTTCAGCCACTGGCTCGGGCGGCGCGAGCTCGGTATCAGCACAAGCGGTCAGAAAAATTAGTAAAATAATTGTTCCAATCGTACCCACTGTTCTACTTATAAAAATACTTCTGCTTCTTAACATGATTTGACTTTCAACAGTAAAAATTAGAAATGCGCTTGTTTAGCTTGTCCCAGCCAACACGTCTCTTCAAAGATTACTTTATAACTTCTATCCAACTCACCTTTCGATAGTCTCAGTCGTCTTCTACAATGAGATATTAGGTTCTGGTGACATTGTTCATCGTCAATTTTGCGATATTTTCCATATCCGTCGACTAAAGCCGACGGCTAAGGGGTTGGATTTCCTTCAGGTTAGGCCCTTTAGCCCCGTATTTTAATGCGGGGGTGAAGAGATATCCCAAATGTCAACACAAACTAGAAAAGCGCTGGCTTCGACAGGCTCAGGCATCATCTTCAACGAAATATTGCACACTCAAAATACTCGCTAGCTGACCATCACCTATCACCCTACACCCAACACCTATCACCCATCACCTACTCCACCGTGTTGTCACGCAAAAAGGTAATTGGCTTTTTATTTAAGATCGAAATCGAGGCCAGCAGCCCCACAGTCGTTACCAGACCCACCGAAAAGGCCATCAACAGCACGCTTGGCACCCAGTACGGCCGATAATCCAGCTCAAATACCTGTGTAACCAGTAAATATCCGGCCAGCTGAGACAGGAAAAGGGCGATCAGCGCGCTGGCAAATCCGATGAAAACATTTTCCAAAGTAAACACCTTTAGGACAAACTGCCGCTTGGCCCCCAGCACCTTAAAATAAACCGACTCCTGTATGCGGGCGAATCGCGTGGCCAATACGGAACTGATGATGATCAAGACCCCGGCCACGATGCTAAACAGGGTAAAAAAGCGAATGATAATGGTGATGTTGCCCACCAACTCGGCCAGGGTATCGATTGCCGCAGAGACATCAACCACCGTCAAATTCGGGAAGGCTCCCACCAGCCGGTTTTGCAGCCCGGCCACCTCTTCCGGGGCCACATTCACGGTCGTCAGGATCGTCTGAGGGGCGGAAACCAAATCCGCTTCGCGAAAGACAAAGGAAAATCGAGGGGCAAACGAAGCTTCTTCCTGATCGATTTCCCGCAGGCTGGTCACTTCAGCCTCAAGAGGCACCCCTTGAATACTAAACTCGATCACGTCTCCCACCTCAAACGGATATGCTTCCAGCAGTTCAGAGGAAACCGATACCTGCGCCCGGCCGATCTCCTGATCGGAAAAAACGGCATTCCCGGCCATCAGCTGCTCAAAAGATTCAAGTTCCCCGCCCGTTCGATAGGTCAGCGAAAATGGGAAGTCAAGATTAGGGCCGTCTTCATCCTGCTGCTGCGGGTCATTGGCGCCGGCCGCCTGATTGTTGGTTTCATCCTCAGTGACCGCTTCGCCATTAACCGCCACGACGCGGCCGCGCACCACCGGGAAAAAGGTAGTGGGTCGGCTCAATATCTCAGCCACCCCTTCTCGCTGATCCGGCTGGATATCGAGGATAAACATATTGGGCGCATCTTCGGGATATGCTTCCACAAATGAGGCGTCGAGATTGGCTTCGATCAGATAAATGGTAAAGAGAACGGCCAGTGACGTGGCCAGGGTGATAATAATGGCGGCCGTGGCGTTGCGCGGCCGAAACAAACCGCGCAAGGCCTGTCGTGAGGCGAGCGGTTTCAGCTTTCGCCGCCGCAAAACCCACAGCACTCCCTGCGTAATAGCGGCCGTGATCAGGACGAGCCCAACCGTACCACCGGCAAAGTAAATCGTTCGTTCCGGGTTGCGCAAATACCAGTACACCATGCCCGCAAAAAAGAGCAAAATCAGCCCAATCGCGGTGAAGTAAAGCCAACCGCGGGCCAGGGGGACCGATTCACGCCGGAAAATAAAGCGTGGCTTTAAATTATATATTTGATAAAGGGGCAAAAAAGTAAAGGCGGCCACCACAAAAAAGCCGAGCAGCACCCCTTCCAGCATCGCCCGAATTGATAAAATAAACTCAACCTGGGGGGGCAAAAACGGCGCAAATACCACCGGAAAAAGAAACTGCATGATATAACCAAGAATCAGCCCAATGACGATGCCAACCATGCCCAAGATAACGGTGACCGAGAAAAATTGGCGAATCACAAATCCCCCGCTGGCCCCAAAGGTGCGCAAGACGGCGATGGTGTCTTCCCGTTCTTTTAAAAACGCTGATAGGGAGCTTTGGATCCCAATACCGGCCAGCATCAGCGTAAAAATGCCGATCAAATTGAGAAAAGAGAGAAAATCTTCAAAAAACGCCTGCACGCCGGATTGATTGGTCAGGTACGTATCGACAGATTCCTGGCGGGTGTCGGCCGCCGCTTCGAGTTGGGCGGCCACCGTCTCCACCTGCCCTTCCGGCACCTGCAGCAGGGTGCGATAAGAGACTCGGCTGCCCGGCTTAATCAGGTTGAGGGCTTCCAAATCGGCGGCGGCGGTAAAGATCCGCGGTCCCAGCACAAAAAAGTCGACCGGCTGATCCGGCTCGAAAATCACCACGTCAGCAATCGTCAATTCGGCATCCCCCACCTGCAGGGAATCACCAATTTCTAAACCAAGACGGTCAAGCAAATTTTGCCCCACAATAATTTGGCCCGCCTGCAGCACTTCGCCAAACGGCCGGCCGCTTTCCAGTACAACCTCGCCGTAAAACGGGTATCCCGGCTCCACGACTTTTAGCTCCGACAGCAGGGTATCTTCTCCGTCCGTCACGCGCACAACGGAGATAAATTCATAGGTGTTGGCCACAACCACGTCTTCTTGCGTGGCCAGCTCATCCAGCTCGGCCGCCAGCTCATCCTGAAACGGAAAGCCGGCCTCGACAACCACATCGGCCGCCAACAGCTGCCGCGCATCCCGCAAGAGAGAGTTGTTGACGCTCTCTCCAAAGCCCCCCAGTGAGACCAGCGTCACCAAAGAAAGAGCTACACACGCCACAAAGACGGTGGTTTGTTTCCACGAGGTGGTGATTTGACGGTAAATGAAGCGAAAATGCATAGAAGACTTCAGACCTCAGACAACAGAGTTCAGACTTTCTGCAGTCTGTCGTCTGAAGTCTGTTGTCTCTCAACTATCCTGCCATCTTGAAGCTGTATCTTCCGATCGGCCAGACCCGCCAGCTGCTGGTCGTGGGTGACCAGCACCAGGGTGGTTTGACGCTCTTTTTGCAGCTCGAGCAGCAGTTCCAAAATCCCCTGGCCGTTGCGCGAGTCGAGATTGCCGGTGGGTTCATCAGCAAAGACAATTTGGGGTTCGTTGATGAGGGCGCGGCAAATGGCCACGCGCTGCTTCTCACCGCCGGAAAGCTGGTGAGGAAAGTTATCGGCCCGCTCAAGCAGGCCAACCCGGCCGAGAAGCGCCTGCGCCTTGGTCTCGGCGTCTTTGCTGCCCTGCAGCTCGGCCGGGAACATGATGTTTTCAATGGCGTTTAGCGAAGGGACCAGATGAAACGATTGAAAGACAAAGCCGATCGTTTGATTGCGAATCGGAGCCAGTTCATCTTCTGTCAAATCGGTGATGTCGCTCCCGGCGATAAACACCCGGCCGTGGGTGGGGCTGTCTAAACCGGAAAGCAGGCTGAGCAGGGTCGATTTACCGCTGCCGCTGCTGCCGGTAATGGCCACAAATTCGCCGGGATTTAGCGCCAGGGACACATCGCTCAATACATCGATTTGCCGGTCGCCAATTTGATAGGTTTTGGTAATCGAATTTGCTTCTAAAATGGACATGTATGATACCTGAGTAAATATTGGACTGGAAAGAATGTAGCGTGTGTCTGTTTGATCTACAGTAGAAAATAGAGGATATTTAGACGAGAGAAAGAAGACAAGAGATAGGAGACCAGAGACCAGAGTTCAGAACAAGTGCCGTTACTCTCTGGTCTCTCGTCTCTTGTCTCTCGTCTTTAACCTCTGGTCTTTTGCTTAACGGCATACAAAAACAAGACCCCCATCGTCACCACCCCCGCACAAACCAGAAAGGTCATGCCGCCTCCTGCCGCATCATACAGCTGACCACCGGCTGGCAGGGCAAACGTCCGCGCTGCCCCCATGCCGATTAGGGTGGTGGCTTGGGCTGAGGCGGACCATTCCACCGGCACCCGCCGGTCAACCAGCACCGTATTGGCCGGGAGGGCGATGCCAAAGCCGATGCCGCGCAGGGCGCCAAAGAAGGGCATCATCCAGGCGGCCGTGGCCACACCGTACCCCAACATCGACAGGGCGATTAGTCCGTAACCAACCATCAGGGTCGTGGCTCCACCAAAGCGACGAATCAGGCGTTCCGCCCCGAGCATGCCGGGCAGCTCGCACATCGCCACCACGCCCAGGGTCAGCCCAATCAGCGACTCAGATCCACCCAATTCCTGGATATAAATCCCTTCAAAAACAAGGGCAATCCCAAACCCCATCATCATCAATACCCAGGGAATCAGCAGCTCCCACAACTTTGTTTCCAGGATAACGGTCACAAAAGGAGGGGACGGTTGCGCTTTATCAGCATGAGGCAATTGTGCAGGAGAAGGCTCCTCGAGCAAACCGGCCATCAGCCAGGCCACGGCAAAAATGACCGCCGCGGCCGGAAACATCAGCAGCAAACCGTACGCTTCAATGACAAAGCCAAACCCAACCGAAAGGACGGAAAAAATAATTGAGCCCCAAAGCCGCATGCCGCCAAAGGTCAGTTGGTGACGCACGGCCATGCGGGCGATCAGGCCATTGGCCAGGGAAATCGATGGGGCGTTAAACGAGGCGAAGGCCACATACCAGATCAATATTCCGCCAAAGGTCGTGGGAAGACGGCCGAGCCAAAACAAGATAACGCAGCCGGCCAGGCAAATCTGCAAAAACAGGCGTCGACGCTGCAGCTTATCGGCCCACGAAGAAACCGGCAGGGAAACCACGGCCATGACGATCGGGGTAACCACGGCCGTCCAGCCGATTTGCCCCCCGGTCAACCCCAATTCGCGAAAATGAAGGCTCAAAAAGGGGATGTAGAGGCCCAATGCGCCAAAAAAAGCGCCAAAATAAAATCCCCCTCGGGCGTAGGGGGAGAGGAGAGATTGTTTGAGCTGCATGAAGACTGATACGAAATACGAGATACGAAATACGATTTACGATTTTCGATTTGGGATTTACGATTGAGCTTTTAATCCAGGTTCTCTGCTTAGCACTCAGCACTTAGGACTTAGGACTTAGGACTCAGGACTTCTCCTACCTTTTTAGCACCGTTAGAAACCGATCAACTTCTTCGGCCGTGTTAAAGAGGTGAGTTGAGACACGCACGCGCTTGACGCCACCGTAAGCTCCCCAGATTAATATGTTATTTTCAGCCATACCCCTGACCAGTTCATCGACATTGGGGGTCATAAAACACACGTTTCCGGCCCGACTTTGGCTGGCCGATGGGGTCATCATTTCCCATCCCTGAGCGGCTACACCCTCCCACAGACGGCCGCTAAGACCCAAAATATATGGTTCAATTTTGGCCGGCCCAATCGATAATAAATGATCAAGCGCATTCTCCAGCACATAAAGGCCAATATAGCTCGGGTTACCGGGCACAAATCGATCGGCCGTGGGAGGCAGGGAATATGCCAGCGGATTGTCCCAGCTCGGCAGCTCCGGCGGGGTGGCCCAACCGACAAACGGCGGTTCAAGTTGGGGAACGCGCTCCCGGTTCCAGTAAAAAACGGCCGAACCATGCACGCCCAGAAGCCATTTATAGCAGCTGCACACGAGGATATCCGCCAGCGAGGCATCGACCTGTACGACCCCAGCCGCATGGGTGGCATCAACCAGAAAGAGCGGCCCCTGGGCCCGAACCAGGGCGGACAGCTCAGCCAGCGGCAGTCGCTGCCCGGTGAAATAACTCACATAGCTGCAGACCACAACGCGGGTGCGCTCATCAATCAAGGCATCAATATCTTCCAGCGAAACGTGCCAGTTTTTATTGCGCACGATCCGCACCTCAACCCCTCGCTCAGCCAGGCGGGTCCAGGGGAGCACGTCAGATGGGAACTCAACATCAGCAACGACGACGTTATCCCCCGGCCGCCATTCAAGCGCGTACGCCAGCAGGTTGACCCCGTCGGAGGCCGAGGAGAGAAAAGCGATATCATCGGCCGCGGCACCCAGCAGACGGGCGATCTTTTGCTGGGCGCGGCGGTAAGTGGCTTCGATCAGCACCCGGCTTGGTTCGCCCTGGCTTTTGTCTTGAAAAAAACGCGCAACCGCATCCTGATGGGATTTCAGGGCGGGTGATTCACCCCCCGTTGCGAGGTGAATGTGGTTGTCGAGGTTAAAGAAAAGGTTTTGAGAAAGCAACATGATGTACGATTTACGATATACGACAGGATCTTCAATCCGGTCTCTTCACTTTTTACTCAGCACTTAGGACTTAGCACTCAGCACTTAG
>JAAUYD010081863.1_pt1 | contig 21628 bp, 21 predicted proteins | sample 7278101 | NCBI WGS metagenome assembly JAAUYD01 (sample SAMN14350128, study PRJNA611818) | marine sediment metagenome | isolation source: surface marine sediment (0.6m) | place: French Polynesia: Moorea | collected 2018-08
ACCGCGTGATCCTCTCGCCCCACGCGGCCAAGCGCCTGGCGAACCTGCTCGGCAACGTCGTCACGCAGTACGAGCAGCGCTTCGGCCCGCTCGAGACGAGCCGGCCGAAGGTCACGAACTAGCGCGCTCCGCGGCCGCCACTCAGGCCGCGAGCAGGTCCTTCGCGATCGCGCGGATCTGGATCTCGTCGGTTCCGGCGTAGATCTGCAGCACCTTGGCGTCGCGCGCCAGCTGCTCGACCACGTACTCGGACATGTAGCCGTTGCCGCCGTAGATCTGGACGGCCTCCATGGCCACCTCCACCGCAGCGCGGGCCGAGTAGAGCTTCATGGCCGAGGCCTCGGCGAAGGTCATGGTCTTGCCGTGGGCCGAGAGCTCGATGGTGCGGAACACCAGGTTCTGGAGGTTCATCCGGGCCACCTCCATCCGCGCGAGCTTGTCCTGGATCAGCTGGTACTCGCCGATGGGACGCTCGAACTGCACGCGCTCGCGGGCGTACTTGAGCGAGAGCTCGAGGCAGCGATCGACGATGCCGAGCGCCATCGCCGCCACGCCCGAGCGCTCGGTCTGGAAGGTGCCCTTGGCGCTCTCGCGTCCGCCGCCGGCGCGGGAGAGCGCGGCCTCGCCGCCGAGCAGCCGGTCCATGCCGACGCGCACGTCGGAGAGGAAGAGCTCGCCGGTGGGCGAGGAGTGGAGCCCCATCTTGCGCAGCGCCCCGCTCTGCTCGAAGCCCGGCATGCCCCGGTCGAGCACGAAGTTCAGGATCTTGCGGTCGCGCAGGTCGACGCCCTCTTCCTCGAGCTTGCAGATGAACACCGTGGTGTCGGCGTGGGGGCCGTTGGTGATGAAGGTCTTCGAGCCGTTCAGCACGAACTCGTCGCCCTCGCGCCGCGCGGAGGAGCGCATGCCGCCGAAGGCGTCCGAGCCCGAGCCCGGCTCGGTGATGGCCCAGGCGCCGACGTGCTCGAGGGTGAGGAGCTTCTCGGCCCAGCGCTCCTTCTGCTCGGTGGTGCCCTTCGAGAGGATCGCGCCGGCGGTCAGACCGACGGAGACGCCCATCGCGGTCACCATGCCCGGGCAGTAGCGGCACAGCTCGATGATCGGGATCAGCGTGGCGGCGGCCTGGTCGGCCCGCGACTCCGGGTCCCCGCCCGAGCTCTTCTTCTTCGTCTCCTCGCCCCGCTTCTCGGCCTCGATCTGCTTGCGGAAGCGGGCGCGGGCCATCTCGTCCATCCCGAAGGTCGAGTACAGCTTGCGCAGGATGTCGTAGGGAGGGAGGTCGCCGTGCTCGAGCTCCTCGACCTGAGGCGCCACCTCGTCGTCGATGAAGCGGCGCACCGCGTCTCGGATCATCTGCTGGGATTCGCTCCACTCGTGCATCGTCTGCCTCCGGGCCCGTGGGTTCTGGGACGTTCATCCTAGTGGCTTGCGAACCAATCGAACAGGCGTCCCGAGAGGCCCGCCGGCCTGCCGGTCCGCTGCTCGTGGCGATCTGCGGCGCCCCCGGCGCCGGCCACCGCCCGGATCGCCATCCAGCGCAGCGGCTCGGGCTCCCAGCGGGGCCCGAGCGCGCCGACCCAGGGCAGGCGGGTCCGCGGGCTCTCCTCGCCCGCCACGAGGTCGGCCAGGGTCCGCCCGGCCAGGTTGGACGCGGCGACCCCCTGCCCCACGTAGCCGCCGAGCCAGCCGACCCGGGTGGCCGGGTCGAGGCCGACCGAGGGCCGGAAGTCCCGCGGGACGCCGAGCGGCCCGCCCCAGCGGTGGGTGATGCGCGCCCCCTCGAGCACCGGGAGCACCTCGACCAGCGCCCGCCGGACCTCCTCGAAGCGCGGATCGTCGGCCGCGAACACCTCCTCGATGCCCGAGCCGAAGCGGTACTCGCCGCGCGCCCCGAAGGCCATGCGCCCGTCCGCGGTGCGCTGGCCGTAGATCACCACGCGCCGCCCGTCGCCGAAGGTCTCGCCCCGCTCGAGGCCGATCTCCGACCACACCTCCGCGGGCAGGGGCTCGGTCGCGATCATCATCGAGTGAAGCGGCACGAAGCGGCGACGCTCGGCGGGAAGCCTTCGGGTGTAGGCCTCGGTGGCCCGCAGCACCGTGCCGGCGCGAACGCGTCCGGCCTCGGTCTCCACGAGCCCCGGGCCGAGACGACGCACCGGCGTTCCTTCGAAGATGTGCACGCCCGCGCGCTCGGCGGCGAGGGCCAGGCCCCGAGCCAGCCGCGCCGGGTGCAGCGAGGCGCAGTGCGGGGTGAAGACGCCGCCCAGGGTTCGGGGCGAGCGCAGGTGGCGGGCGCAGTCCTCGGCGTCGAGCCAGTGCTCGTCGGCCTCCTCCAGCCCGAGCCGCGCGCGATGAGCGAGATGCCGGCGGAGCGACGCGCGCTGGGGCTCGTTGGTCGCGAGATGGATCGAGCCGCCCTTGCGGTAGTCGCAGTCGATCGCCTCCTTCGCGGCGATGCGCCCCACCTCGTCGACGGCGTCGAACACCGCGCGCTGCAGCGCCAGGGCCGGCTCCCGAGTCCGCGGGTCTTCGAGGAGGCCGTCGATCCCCGAGAGCGTGCCGGTGCACCAGCCCCCGTTCCGGCCGCTCGCGCCGTGGCCGACGACCTCGGCCTCCAGGATCGCGACGGAGAGTCCCGGGGCGATGCGGCTCAGGTAGTAGGCGGTCCACAGGCCCGAGTAGCCGGCACCCACGATGGCCACGTCGAAGTCCCGGGTGCCCACGAGACACGAGCGATCGCCTCCCTCCTGGCGAGGCTCGGTCCAGAGGATCTGCTCGTGGGACACGGCGCCCCCCCGGCTAGAGCGGCGGCACCTCGTCGCCGCGGAGCCGCGCGTGGTGGCGTTCGCGCAGGATCTCCGCGGCGCGCACCAGGGTCTCGCGCTTGGGGCCGCTCTGGTCGAAGGCCTCGAGCTCGGCGAGCTCTTCTTCGGTGAAGCCCGCCTCGAGACGCTCTTCGCGAGCGAGCTCGCGCTGGCCGAAGGAGAAGGCGCGGTCGGTCTCGCGCTGGAACTCCTTCGCGCGGGCGGCGCGATCCGGATCGTCGCGGGTGAACTCGGCCACCCACTCGCTGCCGAAGCGCACGTGGGTCAGCTCGTCGGCCAGCACGAAGTCCGCGGCCTGGGCGAGAAGATCGTCGCCGACCTCCTTCCCGTAGTCGATCAGCGAGCGGAAGACGTCGCAGGCCAGCCCCTCGAGACAGCGATTCACGCCGGTGACGCGCAGCACCGGGTCGTCGTGGCAGGACGTCTCGAAGAGGAAGGTGCTCTCGGGAAACTCGCCGACCTCGCCGTCGACGTGCTCGATCAGCTTCTCGAAGGTCTGGACGTGGCGGGCCTCGTCCCAGCACTGCCGCGCCATGTTCATCTTGAAGGCCCAGGGAGCGTCGGGGAAGTCCCAGAGCGTGCGGCCGGCGGCCTCGAGGGCCTGAACCTCGCCGACGAACACGCCGTGGAACTGGATGCGCAGCTGCAGGTTGCTGCGCTCGCCCTTGGTCTGGCGGCCACCCGACGCGGTGAGGAACTGGAAGCCCGGGCCGAGCTCGTCGTAGGCGGGCTCGAGGGCCGTACCGGCTACTCGATCCCGGATCTTGGGCGCGATCTGCTCGAAGACGCGCACGACGGCGTCGACGTCGTCCGGGAGCGATTGCAGCAGCTGGTTGCGGGTGCGGGACCGGATGAAGCGCCGATCCCGGGCCAGCTCGCGAGACTCCATGAAGCGCTTCACGTCGCGCAGTGTACCCCCGGACGAGGCGGCCCGCCGTACCCGATCTACCGGCCTACCGGCCTCCCGCCTTCCGGGGCCCTGACCTACCCTGCGCGCCGATGAAGATCTACACGACGGCTCCCCTCGAGGATCCGCGCGACGTGCGCACGACCTTCCCCTTGCTCGAGGAGATCGGCTACGACGGGGCGTTCAGCTTCGAGTCGAAGCACGACCCCTTCCTGCCCCTGGTGCTGGCCAGCGAGCACACCCGCCGGATCCGCCTGGGAACGGCCATCGCCATCGCCTTCGCGCGCAGCCCGATGAACCTGGCGAGCCTCGCGACGGGTCTCCAGACGATCAGCGAGGGCCGCTTCGTGCTCGGGCTCGGATCCCAGGTCCGCCCGCACATCGAGAAGCGCTTCAGCATGCCCTGGGGCAAGCCCGCCACGCGCATGCGCGAGATCGTCCTGGCGATCCGGGCGATCCTGGCGCGCTTCGAGGGAGAGGCCGAGCTCGACTTCCGCGGCGAATACTACACGCACACGCTCATGATCCCGGCCTTCGATCCCGGGCCGAACCCCTTCGGCCCCCCGCCGATCTTCGTCGCGGGCTTCGGCCCCGGCATGACCGAGGTCGCGGGCGAGGTGGCCGACGGCTTCATGGGCCATCCCTTCACGACGCGCCGCTCGCTCGAGGAGATCACCCTGCCCGCCCTCGAACGCGGGCTCGAGAAGGCCGGGCGGCGGCGCGAGGAGCTCGAGGTGATGTGCGCGACGATGGTCGTCACCGCCGACACCGAGGAGGAGCTCGAGCGGGTCAAGCAGGTGGCCCGCAAGCACCTGGCCTTCTACGGATCGACGCCGGCGTACCGGCCCACCCTCGACTGCCACGGCTGGGGCGAGGCGCACGGAGAGCTCAACCGCCTCTCCAAGCAGGGCCGCTGGGACGACATGGCGTCGGTGATCGACGACGAGATGCTCGAGACCATCGCGGTCGTGGGCGAGCGCCGGGAGATCGCGGCGAAGCTGCGAGCGCGCCTGGACGGCCTCGCCGACGCCGTGAGCCTGACGAACAACCGCGCGCCGGATCCGACGTTCTGGGCCGACGTGGTCGCGGATCTGCGCGAGGCGGGCTGAGTACGGCGCAGCCGTCCGCCCCCGCAGCCGTCCGCCCCGGGTGGATGCGGGTGGATGCGGGTGGATGCGCCATGGCCCGGGTGATCTAGCCTGTGCGGCCATGATCCAGCGCCTCCTCTCCCTCTTCGTCTCGCTCGGTCTCGCGGTCGGCTGTGCCGGAACCCCGGAGCCGCAGACCCCGGCCGACCCGCCCCAGGCCGCCGAGCCGCAAGCGTCCGCTGCCGCGCCCGCACCGGCTCCGCCCGCTCCAGCTCCGCTGGCCGCGACGACGGGCGCCAAAGCCGGTGGAGAGACGAGCCCGGCCGCCGAGCCCGGGCCCCTGGCTCGCATCGTCGACTCGGGCGGCCTGCGGATCGGGACCTCCGGCGAGCAGCCCCCCCTCTCGATGACCACGCGAACCGGCGACCTGATCGGGCTCGACGTGGCGATCGGCCGCGTGCTCGCCTCGACCATGGGCGTGGAGGCGCGCTTCGTGCGCCTTCCCTTCGGCGAGCTCCTCGACCGGCTCGTCGCAGGCGAGCTCGACATCGTGCTCTCCGGCGTCGCGATCACGCCCGAGCGCGTGGTGAAGGTGGACTTCGCCGGCCCCTACTACACCTCCGGGAAGGCGATCCTCACCAGGCGCGCCGACCTGAACGCGGCCACGAGCGTCGCGGACGTCGACCTTCCGAGCCTGACCTTCGCCGTGCTCGCCGGCTCGACCAGCGAGTCGTTCGCACGCACGCAGCTGTCGGGCGCCAACGTCATGGCGACCCCGCATCTCGACGAGGCCATCCGCCTCGTGATCGACGGCGGGGCCGATGCCCTGATCGCCGACTTCGAGACCTGCCACTACGCCGTGCTGCGGAATCCGGGGCAGGGCCTGCTCGAGCCGATCCACACCTACACCGTCGAGCCCATGGGCGTGGCCGTCTCCCACTCGGCCCCGCGACTCGGGAACCTGATCGACACCTACCTCGAGGCCCTCGAGAAGCGCGGCGTGCTGAAGCGGACCAAGGACTTCTGGCTCGAGGACCCCTCCTGGGTGGAGGCGCTCGAGCCGGTGCGCTGAGCGGCTCGTCGCCGGCGTGCCCACGTGGCGGCCGGGTTCTGCGCTGTGCGAAGCTGCCCTCATGAGCACTGAACAGAGCGACGTGGTCCTCTGGGGCGCGACCGGCTTCACCGGGCGCCTCACGGCCGAGTACCTGCTTCGCACCTACGGCGTGGACGGCGAGCTGCGCTGGACCCTCGGTGGCCGCAGTCGGTCGAAGCTCGAGCGGCTCCGGGAGGAGATCTCCGCCGAGACCGGCATCGACGCCAGCGCCCTGCCCCTCTTCGTGGGCAACGGAGACGACGAGGCGTCCATGCGCGAGCTCGCGGCCTCGACGCGGGTGGTGTGCACGACCGTCGGGCCGTATGCCCGCTACGGCTCCCCGCTCGTCGCGGCCTGCGCCGAGGCCGGCACGGACTACTGCGACCTCACGGGCGAGGTGCACTGGATGCGCCGGATGATCGACGCCCACGAGGAGGCCGCCCACGAGTCCGGTGCGCGCATCGTCCACACCTGCGGCTTCGACTGCATCCCCTCGGACGTCGGCACCTGGTTCGTGCAGCGCGAGATGAAGCGGCGCTACGGCGCGCCGGCCGGGCAGGTCCATCTGCGCGTGGTGGCCTTCGCCGGCGGCTTCAGCGGAGGCACCCTCGCCAGCATGCTCAACATGATGGAGGAGGCACGCACCGACCCCGAGGTCATGCGCTCGATGGCCGCGCCCTACGGACTCAACCCGAAGGACCTGCAGACCGGGCCCGACGGCGGCGAGGGCCTGCTCCCGGCGTGGGACCCGGACTTCGAGCAGTGGACGGCGCCCTTCGTGATGGCGGGCGTCAACACCAAGGTGGTGCGGCGCACGAACGCCCTGCTCGACTTCGTCTACGGCAAGGGCTTCCGCTACGACGAGGCCGTGCTGATGGGCACGGGCGCGACGGGCATGGTCAAGGCCGCGGGCACCGCCACCGCCCAGGGCGGCGGCATGGCGGCGGCGGCCCTGGCGCCGGTGCGGCGCATGCTGGCCCAGCGCCTGCCCCCCGGCGAGGGTCCGAGCAAGGAGAAGCGCGAGTCGGGCTACTTCGACCTGCGGATCCTGGCGCTCGACCCCGACGACCCGAGCCGACGGGTGCACGCGCGCGTGAAGGGCGACCGCGACCCGGGCTACGGCTCGACGAGCAAGATGCTCGGCGAGTCGGCCGTCAGCCTGGCCAAGGACGACCTCGGCGTGGCGGGCGGCTTCTGGACGCCCGCGGCGGCCATGGGCGATGCGCTCCTCGAGCGCCTGCCGGCGAAGGCCGGCGTCACCTTCGAGCTCGAGGAGTAGCGCTTCGATGTCCGACTCCGTGGTCCTGATCGACGACCCGGCTCCCCACGTCCGCCGCATCACGCTGAACCGACCGGAGAAGCGGAACGCCCTGAACCACGCCCTGCGCGGCGGCATCGTCGAGGCCCTGCGCGAGGCCGACCAGGATCCCGAGGTCCGTGTGATGGTCCTGCGCGGCGCGGGCAAGTGCTTCTCCGCGGGCTACGACCTCGGCGGCGGCAACGAGGGGCAGGAGTACCCGTGGTACACCGCCGGCGGCGACGGCCACTGGCCGCGCCACGTGACCCAGGGCTGGATGGGCATCTGGGAGCTGTCCAAGGTCGTGATCGCGCAGGTGCACGGCCACTGCCTCGCAGGAGGCAGCGAGCTCGCCACCTGCTGCGATCTCGTCTACATGGCCGACGACGCGCAGATGGGATACCCGGCGGTCCGCTTCGGCGTGCCGGACAACCACTTCCACGCGTGGTTCGTGGGCATGCGCAAGGCCATGGAGATGATGGTGACCGGCGACTCCCTCTCCGGCGTCGAGTGCGCACGACTCGGCTGGGCGAACGCTTCGGTACCCCTCGAGGAGCTCGAAGCCAAGGTGCTCGATGTCGCCCAGCGCGTGACCCAGATCCCGCCCGACCTGGTGCAGCTCAACAAGCGGGTGGTGCATCGCCAGATGGAGATCATGGGCCTGCACACCGGCATCCGCGCCGGGTCGGAGCTCTGCGCTCTGGGCACGCACCAGAAGAGCCTGCACGACTTCCTCGGGAAGGTCGCCAAGGGCGGGCTCAAGGGCGCCCTGCAGGAGCGCGACGAGCCCTTCGGCGACTACCGCACCGAGGAGAACACCGGCACCTAGCCGGAGGCGCTCCCGACGGCGATCCAGGTACTGCGTGCCTCGGCGAGCAGGCGGCCCGCCGCGTCGTAGAGCGCCGTCCCACACTCGCGGCGTCGCCGCACGCGCTCGATCCCCCAGCCGAGCACCACGCAGGTCTCGCCCGGCTCCGGACGATCGAGCACGCGTGCCGTGATGCGGCCGAGCAGCGCCGTCAGGCCGGGCTCGTCACGCAGCACGGCGAACATGCCGGGACAGTCGAGGATGGCCCAGACGAAGGGCCCGGCCAGGCGGCCGCCTTCGAGGGGAAGCGTTGCGGGAACGTCGAAGCGCGCGGCGACCCCGCCGGTGCCGCGAAGCGGCCCGGGAACGATGCGCAGGCCGTCGCCCGGCGCCCGGTCGGCGCCGCACACGAAGCAGGTGCGCTCCCCGACCGGGATCGAGCTCAGGGTGCGGGCTTCGATCGGAAGCTCGCCGGCCCTGGGAAGGTCGGGCGGCGCCCCCTCGATGCGCGCGGAGCGCGCGCTCGCGAGGAAGTCGCCCTCCCGGAGATCGAGGAGCCGCACGCCACCGGGCTCGTCCCCCGCGACGACGGGGAGCGGCACCTCCAGGGGGACCGGCCGATGCAGGGTGACCTCGCACGCGTCGCCATCGATCGGATCGACCCGCTCCGCCAGCAGGCCGGCCAGCACGCCGCCGTTGGCGACACCGGGCGGCCCGTTGAAGCGAGCCGCCAGTTGGAGGGGCTCGGAGTACTGGAGGGGCTCGGAGTGCCGCGGCTCAGAAGTCGTCGGCATCGGCGCGCACCCCCTCCTTGCGAGGAATGCCGCCGGCCACCAGGGGGTCCGCCGAGCCGTCGCGGATCGTGAGCCACAGGCGCAGCAGGTGACGCTTCTTCGCCGGCTCGTCGTGGTCGACGTACTCCGTCCTCGCGTGGAGCGCGGTGTCGTTCTTCAGGAAGTTGATCTCGCCGGGCGCGAGCTGCATCGACAGGTGGAACGCCGGGTCGGCCGCGATCTCGTCGATCTCGTCGAGGAGCGCGTGCTGCTCGGCGCTCATGCGCGGCGCCTCGGGATGCCGCTGTGCCTTGCGGATGTACCAGGGGATGTAGAAGAAGCCGAGGCGCCCCTCGTGCATGCGACAGATCGGGAGCTGGAAGAAGGGCGCCTCTCCCGGGCGTTGCTCCTCGTTGCGATCCCAGCAGAAGGGCTCGAAGAGGAGCGGCACGAGATCCGGACGCCGTCGCAACAGCTCGTTGTAGAGCGCCGCCGTGCTCACGAGACGCAGGGCGCCCCCCGAACGGCCGGTCCGCAGGCACAGGAGCCCCACCAGGTCGGCACCGTCGCTGTGGAAGCCGAGCGACACGCGCGTCTTGTAGAGCCGCACTCCGGGATCCTCGGGATCGGCCCCGGTGTCGCGCACGTGTCCCAGCAGATCGCCGGCCGCCTTCTGCGAGACGGCCGTCCCGAGATGCAGGCCGAGTCCCCAGTACATCCAGGCCATGGCCTCGTCGTCGTGGCGATCGACGGGCAGCCCCTTCACGTTCAGGAACCCGCGCCCCCGGGAGAGCTCGGCGAGCCACCTCTCGAGACGCGGCGCCAGCCCCGGCAGCGGGAAGTCGTCCCGGGTGAGCGCCTCGCGGGAGCGGCCCGAGGCGCGGGCCACGTCGAGGGCCCGCTCGAGCTCGGCCACGTCGGCGGCTTCGAGGCTCTCGCTGAAGGCCTGCCCCCCGTCGAAGTCGGGTCCGTGCCAGGGTCGCGGCGCCTCCACCGGCTCGAGCGGTACGGCTGTCCGGCTCACGGCGTCGCGAGCTCCCCGGCGGCCACCGGGACCAGGCCGCGCGCCCGCAGCCGATCACCCACCAGCGACCTCAGTGCGTCGAGATCGCCCGCCGCGTCGATCTCCTCGGCGGAGAACAGGCGCTCCAGACGGCCGTCCTCTTCGACGAGAAAGCCGGCGGGGAAGGGTCCGGCCACGTCGGGATGGCGGCGGCGGAAGGTCGAACGCAGGCGGAACTCCACCGGCAGGGGAAGGGATGCGACGAAGGCCGCCCACTCCGGCTTCTTCAGCAGCCGCCCGAAGGTGACGTCGCAAAGGCTGCAGTCGGTGCTTCCCGTCGTCGTCGCGAGATAGAGATCGCGCAGCAACGCCATCGGCGTGCCGTCGACGTTGTACACGAACACCAGGCGGCGCTCGGCCATGGGGTCTCCTTCAGTCCTCGTCGCTCGGACAGCACAGCGGCACGATGTTGCGGAAGCGCTCGAGGATCTTCTCCATCCGATCGGTCATGCCGGGCCCGTCCATCTCGAAGTAGACGTGCCGGCCGCGCTTGGTCCGCCGGAGCACGCCGGCCTCGTGGAGGATCGCCAGGTGCCGCGAGATGACCGTCTGATGCTGGGGGAAGTGCGACGCGATGGTGTTGACGTCGGCCGGGCCCGACTCGGTCAGCCACGTGGCGATCTCGACGCGCACGGGCTCGCAGAGCGCGCGGAAGAGGCGGGAGTCGAGGATCTCGCGCAGCTCCCGGGCCGCGCGGGCCCGTCTTCGGGGAGGGGGCATGGCAAGACTATAAATGCACACATGTGCATACGTCAAACCCACTCCGAGGAGGGGGCCAGGGGCCGCTTCAGGCGAAGGTCTTGCGGAAGGTCTCGCGCTGCTCGGGCGTACCGAGCATCACGAGCTCGGCGCCCTCGGGCAGGACGGTGTCGGCGCCCGGGTTCGCCGCGGTGCTGTCGGCGGAGCGGACGGTGATGACGTTCAGGCCGGTGCGCGCGCCGATCCGCGACTTGCCGAGGGTCGTACCGTAGAGCGACGCCGGCACCTCCTCGACGAAGATGTCGATGCCCTCGCCGATCAGCACCGTGTCGTGGCCGCGCGCCAGCGCCTCGACGGACTGGGCCCCGAGGGTGCTGTACGAGAGCACCGAGTCGGCGCCGGCACGGTGGACGGCATCGCGGTTCCGCGCCTCGGTGATGCGGCTGATGATGCGCGCGTCGGGATTGAGCTGGCGGCAGTAGACGGCCAGGAAGATGTTGGTGGCGTCGTCGGCGGTGCTGAGCACGACCGAGGGCGCGTTCGCGATGCCCGCCTCGGTCATGAGCTTGCGGTCGGAGGCGTCGCCGATGAAGACGCGGTCGGCGAGCCGTGCCAGCTCGTCGCGCAGGGACGCGTCGCGCTCGATCGCATGGACGGAGACGCCCCGCGCCTTGAGCGCGGCCACCGCCGCGCAGCCGACCTTGCCGCCGCCGAGCACCAGGACCGGATTCTCGTTCGGCTCGTAGATGGTGAACATCGCGTCGAGCTCGTCGAACTGCTCCTGGGTTCCGACCAGCACCGGGACGCTGTAGGAGGAGAGGACGGTGTCGGGGTGTCCCGGCAGCAGCTGCCCGGCTTCCCAGGTCGCGATGATGTTGATGCCGGTGACCTCGCGCAGCTTGGTGTCGCGAATGGTGCGCCCCACCAACTGGGTGTTGTGGACCGGGAACTCCGCGATCAGGAGATCCTCGAAGCGCCCCACCACCTGGGTCATCGCCATCCCCACGTCGACCCGGCTCGCAAGCTGCTCACCGAGCTGGTGCTTGAGCGGGATCACGTGGGTGGCGCCGGCGAGCTGGAGGATGTCGACCGCGTCCTGATGCTCGGCCAGCGCTGCGAGCATGACGTCGGGGAAGCGCTCCCGCACCGTCACGATCACGTTGGTGTTCGCCGCGTCCTCGAGGTTGGTGAAGACGAGCCGCGCCGAGCCCGCCCGGGCGGCCTGGTAGGTCTCGACGTTGTCGACGTCGCCGCAGATCACGCTGATGCCGTCGGCGTGTAGCTCGACGGCGGCGGTCGGGTCGGGCTCGATCACGGTGCACGGAATGCCCAGGTGCGAGAGACGCTCCCGCAGGCCGCGCGCGATCGTGTCCCAGCGGGTGAGGATCACGTGGCCGCGCACGTCCTCGCGGAGCTCCCGTGGTGCGCGCAGGTGGAGCTGCGCCTCGAGCCACGGGGCGTAGAAGAGCCGGATGAAGACGAAGGGCAGCACGATCAGCAGCAGCACCAGGCCCGAGAGCAGGACGAGGATGCTGAAGGCGCGGCCCAGATCCGTGTGGAACGTGATGTCCCCGAAGCCCAGGGTGCTCATCACGGTCAGGGTCCAGTAGAAGCCCGTGATCCAGGAGTGCTCCTGCCCCTCCCGCAGCATCAGCAGATGGAAGATCACCGAGTAGGCGAGGATGATCCCCGTGAGGAGCGCCACGTAGCGCGAGAGCGCCTTCAGGTTCTGGCGCGCCTCGCGTTCCCGAAGCAGGTAGGCCAGCTCGGACGACAGGAACTTCATGGGTGCCTCGAAATCGTAGCCGGGGCCGAGGCCGAGCGGCGGGGGTTCCTCCCCACGTCGTGCTTGTCGGCCGTTCAGCGCAGGGGATTGAGGGCCCCGAGGGCCGCCTCGGGCCCCGGCTCCGGCGCCGCCCGCAGGCGGGCGCGGAGGGACCGGAGGCCCTCGAGCAGGCCCGGCGGCAGGCCGGGCTCGCCCGCGCCGGAGGGGCCATAGCGGGCGGACTCGAAGCGGCTCCACGCTTCCGCGAAGCCCGAGGCCTGCGCGTGCGCCTCGAACGCCCCGGCGGCCTGGGGTCGCTCCCGGGCCAGCCGCTCGCGCCAGGCCCAGTAGTCGCGGACCACGGCGGGCGCGTCGCCGGCCCGCACGCTGCGCTCGAGCGCACCGAAGGCGCTCCGCTCGGAGAGGCGCCGCCGCTCGCGCGCACGGCCGAGGGCCGCTGCAACCCGGGGGCCCTGGCGTCGCCCCACCCGTACGAGACCGAAGCCGACGAGGCCGGCGGCCACCAGCAGGCCCAGGTGCTCGCGAGCGAAGTCCACGCCGGCCACCATCGCGTCGCGCAGCTGCGCCCGATCGAGCCCACCGGCGTCCACCGCGGCGACGCCGCTCGAGGGCGCGACCTCGAAGCTTCGCTCCTCGAGCCGCTCGGTCACCAGGCGCCCCTCCTGGGGATCCCACCACGAGAGCTCGATGGCCGGCAGCCGGTACTCGCCTGGCCGCTCCAGCACGTAGGTCACCTGCTCCACGCGCTCACCCCGGTACTGGCCGCGATGGATGCGATCGCTCACCCGGGGCTGGTCGGCATAGGTGGCGATGCCCGGAGGCGCCTCGAACTCGAGGGCGGGAAGCAGCATGCCGAGGGCCTGCTCCGCGGAGAGACGCACGCTGCGCTTCACCGCATCGCCGACCACGAGCCCCTCGAGATCGCGGCTCCACTCTTCGCGCACCCGCAGCGCCGGGGTGGTGACGAGGGCCTCCACCCCCTCGGCGTCGGCCGGGATCACCACGTCGAGGCGCAGGGCGGGCGTGGTGACGACGAAGGGCTCTCCGGGCCGACCGTCCTCGGCCACCGCGAGCTCGATCCGGAGCGAGTGAGCTCGAGAGGCCCGGCGCGCTGGGGGAAGATCACGTAGCTGCGCCGCTGGGCCGCATACGTCGCGCCCGCGATGCGCTCGGTGAAGTTCGTGCCGAGCTGCTCGGGCTGCAGCGCGATGGCGCCGTCGAGATCGACGTCCGGATACGCGGGAGCCTGGGTGAACCAGGTGTCGGTCAGGATGTCGACGAAGAGCCGCGTCTGCTGCCCGATCACCACGCGGCCCTCGGGCTCCGTCGAGACGCGCACGCGCACCCGGCCGTCGCGAAGCGACTGCTCGCGCGGCTCCGCACCCAGGCGTGCCGTGCCCGACAGTCCGAGCACGAGGCAGAGCGCGAAGGTCGAAGCAGCCCTCACGGTGCCGCCTCCCCATCATTCGCACTGCGCGCCCCGGCCTGCGCCTGGTAGGAGAACTTGAGCCGGAGGAAGTCGGCCGGCGTCGTCTCCACCCGGCGCATCCACATCTCGCGCATCTGCTCGTCGCTCAGACCGGCGGCGCGGGCGTCCTGCCGGGTCATCTCGCCCTTCCCCTTCGAGCCGCGCTCGTCGAACACGATCTTGTCCGCCCCGAGCTTCCCACCGGTACCGCCGGCGTCCTCGTACTCCTTCTGATCCTGCTCGTAGAGGGAGCGGACCCAGTCGAGGTTGAACACGGCCTCGGGCAGCTCCGGGGACTGCGCGAGGACCGACTCGTACGCTTCGATGGCCTCGGGCAGGCGCTCGAGACGGGCCAGCGCATTGGCGTACTGGAAGCGGCCCTCGACGCTCTCGAGCGGCGCCAGCGCTCCCGCCGCCGACGCCCAGTCGCCCGCCTCGTAGTAGGCGAGGCCCTTGCGCAGGGGATCCTCGAACGATCGGGCCGCCCGGATCGGATCGCCGCGCTCGAGCCACAGCCGCCCCTGCTGGTCCGGCGTGAGGAACCAGTCCCACGACGGCGCGCAGCCGAGCCCGAGCAGCGACAGGGCCAGCACGAGGAGCCGCGAGCTCACACTTGCCATTGCACCGTCCAGCCGCGCCGGAACCAGACCAACATGATCGCGGCGAGCGCCCACACGAGCGGGTAGCCGCGCTCGCGCCAGGAGAGCAGCTCGTCGTCCGAGAGCGCGTCGACGAGATGGGTCCGGATGCGACGCAGCAGGCGCTCGAGGTCGTCGTCGCCGATCGACGCGGCCACGAGGCTTCCGGAAGCGGCCGAGGCCACGGCCTCGAGCCCCACGCGATCGACCGGTGGACTCAGCAGGTCCGCATCCCCGTAGGCGCTCCCGGAGAGCGCCGCGGGGTCGACCTCGCCACCCTCGTCGGTCCCGAAGGCCAGCAGCAGCACCTGGTCGCGCGTCCGCTCGGCGAAGGCGGCGAAGGCGTCGGCGTGACTGCGATCGATGCCGTCGCTCGCGAAGAGCACGGTTCCCGCGACCTCCTCGGCGGAGAGGAGCTGCCCGGCGAGCGAGAGCGCGCGGTCCGGAGCGTCGCCGGGCTCGGGCATCAGGTCGGGATGCAGCGCCTCCAGGTACACCTCGATCAGCTCGGTGTCGTCGGTGAAGGGCAGCAGCATGTGGGCGCTCCCCGCGTAGCCGATCACGGCGGTGCGGGCGCCGCGGCGAGCCAGCAGCAGGTCGCGCACCTTGTGGCGGGCGCGCTCGAGCCGGCTCGGCTGGACGTCGGCGCCCAGCATGCTCGGGGTGAGCTCGATCGCGATCACCAGCGGTGCGCGATCCTTCGTGAAGGGCGTCACCACCCGATCCCAGGTCGGGCCGGCGACGATCACGGACATCAGCACGACGAGCGGGGTCATGAGCTGGTAGGGGCGCAGGCGCCGCCGGCGGCCCGCCCCGACCGTCAGGTGCGCGAGGAGGGCGGGCTCGATCGCGCCCTCCCACTGGCGGGTCGCGCTGTAGGCGCGGCGCAGGCGCGTGTGCAGCCAGAGCGCGTAGGGAATGAAGAGCAGCCACAGCGGCCGCACGAAGTGGAAGTCATCGAGCACGGCGCGGGGCCCCGATGCCGGGCAAGCGCAGCATCACGTTGAAGAGCAGCACCGCGAACCCGAGCAGGAAGGCCAGGGGCATCCAGTAGAGCGGCTCGCGCGGGCGATAGGACAGGGTGTCGACCTTCTCGGGCTCGAGGCGGTCGAGCTCGTCGTAGACGGAGGCGAGCTCGGCCCGGTCGAGCGCCAGGAACGAGCGGCCGCCGGTCGTGCGGGCCACGCCCTCGAGCGCCTCCTCGTCGATGGCCTTCTCGCCCACCGTCTGCGGGTCGCCGATCGCGATGGTGTGGATCTTGATGCCGTCCTCGCCGGCGATCCGGGCGGCGCGGGCCACGGGCATCTTGCTGCCCGTGTCGTTCCCGTCGGTGAGCAGGATCGCCACCTTGTTCTCCTTGTCGCTCCCCTCGAAGAGTCGAACCGCGAGCCCGATCGCGTCTCCGATCATCGTCTGGGCGCCAGCCATCCGCGGGACGAGCTCGTCGAGGAGCGCCTCGATCACCTGGCGATCCTCGGTGAAGGGCGCCTGCAGGAAGGCCGCCTGGCCGAACACGGCCAGGGCGATGCGGTCGCTCTCGCGGCGCTCGACGAAGTCCGAGACGACCTGCTTCACCGCGTCGAGCCGGCTGATCCGTTCGCCCAGGGCGTCGGTGAAGTCGCGCTCCTCCATCGAGCCCGAGAGGTCGACGATCAAGAGCAGGTCCCGCGCCGGGAGCTGCTTCTCGATCGGGTCCGCGACCCAGACGGGCCGGGCCAGGGCGCTCACCACGACGACCCATCCGACCACGTGGTAGAGCTTCTGCCAGTTGCGCTTGCGGATCACGACGGCGCCTTCGCTCGGCAGCCGGCCCGTCAGCTCGACGAGCCGCCGGAAGAAGGGGGCACGCACGGCCTCGCTCTCGTCGCGGTACTCCGGGACCAGCCACAGCACGAGCAGGGGCAGCGGCAGCAGTACGAAGGCGAGGGGCCAGTCAAGTGCGAGCACGATGCCTCCGCACGAAGGCGCGCCCGCCAGCGAGCAGGCGCCGGCTCGTCTCGGGGGCGAGCCCGGCCGCGAGCGCCGCGTCGTAGGGGAGCCCGTCGAGGAGCGCGGCGTCCGCTTCCTCGAAGCGTCCCCCGTTCCGGTTGAGCCAGCTCACCCACGCAAGGCCGCGCAGGCTCGCGACCTCCTCCCGCGGGTAGGCTGTGAGCGCGGTCGCGCGCAGGACGCGCGGCAGCTCCGCTACGCCTTCGGACTCGAGGGCGGCGAGCCGTGCCAGGGCCTCGCGGCGGTACTGCTCGCGCGCAAGCCTTCGCCTCTGCCAGAGGCCGAGCCACACCAGGCCGACGAGGACGAGAGCGAGCACGACCCACCAGCCGGGAGCCTGGGGAAGCCACGAGACGGGATCCGGCGGGGCCAGCTCCTTCAGACCCCACATGCGATCGCTGCCGAAGTTCTCGGACACCTAGCGCGCTCCGAGCAGTGCGCGCAGCTGGGCGACGACCGGCTCCGCGGTGCTGATCGGAAGCATGGGAACGTTGCGCTTGTGGAGCTCCTTGCGGCCGCTCTCCACCCGCTCCTCGAAGCTCCGGGTGAACCCGTCGCGAAGCGCCGCGTCCCGCGCGTCGAACTCGATCTGCAGCTCGCCGTCGCTCACCACCAGCAGTGAGGAGTCGGGGAGGTCTCGCTCGAGGGGGTCGTGGATCAGCGCCACGGCCACGTCGTTGTGCTGGGCGAGCCGGTCGAGGAGGCCCGTCGTCTCCTCGTCGGCGCCGTCGAGATCGCTCACCACGACCACCAGGTGGTCGTGGGCCGCGAGACGCAGGGCACGACCCAGCACCCGGTTCAGCTGCCCGGGATCCGGGGCGTGACCCGAATCGGCCCGCAGAGCATGGTTGCGCCGCTCGATCTCCTTCAGGATGGCCATCGCCCGCGCGGTGCTCCGGTGCGGAGCGATCTCCGTCTGGTCGGTGTCCCCGAACACGATCGCGCCCGGGCGGTCGCCCTGGGCCAGCACGCGCCAGATGCCGAGGGCCGCGGTCTGCGCCGCGCTCACGGACTTCATCCGGACACGGCTCCCGAAGAACATGTTCACGCGCTGGTCCACGAGGAAGAGCGCGCTGCGATCGCGCTCCTCGGTGTAGACGCGGACGTGGGGCTTCCGCGTCCGGGCCGTCGCTCGCCAGTCGATGTCGCGGACGTCGTCGCCCGGCAGGTACTGGCGCATCTCCTCGAACTCGAGGCCACGGCCGCGCAGGCGCGAGGCGTGGAGCCCCGCGAGCTGGCTCCGCAGGGGCTGGCGGGGCAGCAGGCTGATCCCGCGCCCCTGGTGGCGCAGTCCCACCAGATCCCGGAGCGAGACGTAGGCACCGCCTTCCACGACGGGCCTCAGGGAACGGCGACGAGCTTCGCGATCTCGTCGATCACGCGATTGGCGTTCAGCCCTTCCGCACTCGCCTCGTAGGACAGCGACACGCGGTGGCGCAGCACGCCGTGCAGCACGGCGCGGACGTCCTCCGGCGTGGTGTAGTCGCGCCCGTCGAGCCAGGCGTGGGTGCGTGAGCCCTTGTCCAGGTGGATGCCGGCTCGCGGGCTCGCGCCGAGCGAGATCCAGCCGGCGAGCGGGTCGCCGTAGCGCTCCGGATATCGCGTCGCGAACACGAGGTCCACGATGTACTGCAGGATCGCCTCGCTCGTCTGCACGCGGTCGATCTCCGCCCGCGCCTCGAAGATCACGCTCTGGGCGACGGGCAGCGGGGGCTCTGGCTTCTCTCCGGCCGCGGTCTCCCCTCGAACGAGCTCGATCACCTGGGCCTCGGCCGCCTCGTCGGGATAGCGGACCTCGACGTGCATCATGAAGCGATCCATCTGCGCCTCGGGCAGCGGATAGGTGCCCTCCTGCTCGATCGGGTTCTGGGTCGCCATCACCATGAACAGGTCGGGAAGGCGATGGGTCTTCCCGGCGACGGTGACCTGTCGCTCCTCCATGGCCTCGAGCAGCGCCGCCTGCACCTTCGCCGGCGCGCGGTTGACCTCGTCGGCGAGGACGAGGTTCGCGAAGATCGGCCCCGGCTGATAGCGGAACTCGCCGCCGCCCCCGTCGGTCGAGTGGTAGATCTCGGTCCCCGTGACGTCGCCGGGCAGGAGATCCGGCGTGAACTGGATGCGCGAGAGGTCGGCCTCGAGATGGGTCGCGAGCGACTTGACCGCGCGGGTCTTGGCCAGGCCCGGCAGCCCCTCGACGAGGAGGTTGCCGTTGGCGAGCAGGCCGATGATCAGCCGCTCCACCATCTCTTCCTGGCCGATCACCTGGGTCCCGACGTTCGCTCGCAGCCTCTTGATCTCTTCGAGTGCCGACATGTCGGGCAAAACGATGGCACCGCGCAGGGGCTCCTGCCACCGCACGAGCGCTCGACGCGCGGCCGACCCTGTGGCACCAATGGATGCGGCCCACCCGACGAGTACGCCGAGCGCCCCGAGGAGACCCGTTGCCCCCCGAACCCCGACCCGATGGCCACCGCGTCCCCGTCGCCGACGGAGTCGAGCTCGCCTACGTCGACGCGGGCGAAGGCGGCCGCCCGCTCGTCCTGGTCCACGGCTTCACCGGCTTCCGGCAGGACTTCGCGACGCACTTCGACGCGCTCTCCGCACGCGGCCGCACCCTCGCCGTCGATCTGCGCGGGCACGGCGAATCCACGCACCTGGGAAGTGCCGACGCCTACGGCCTCGACGCCATGGCCGACGACCTCGTGCGCTTCCTGGAAAGGCTCGAGCTGCCGCCGGTGGATCTCCTCGGGCACTCGATGGGCGGCATGCTCGTGCTGCGGGCGGCACTGCGCGCGCCCGAGCGCATCGCCTCCCTGATGCTCATGGACACGAGCGCCGAGCCCATCGATCCGATCGGCGAAGAGGAGCTCCGGCTCGCCGGCCAGATCGCGCGCGAGGCCGGCATGAAGGTGCTCGCGGGCATCCTGCGCGACCGCTCGGACTCCGACCCCTCGCGCTCGGAGGCCGATCGCCGGGTGGAGCAGGATTGGGGCACCGAGCGCTTCTGGGCCTGGCGCAACGCCCGCGTCGAGGCGACCGACGGCCACGCCTTCGAGGCGCTGATCCGGGCCATGGCCGGCGCGGAGTCCCTGGTGGACGCGCTGCCCCGCATCGCCGTCCCCGCCACCGTGATGGTCGGCGAGGAGGACCACGACTTCCTCGCCCCGAGCGAGACCCTCGCCGCGGGGATCCCGGATGCCGAACGGGCCTGGATCCCGCAAGCGGCCCATCAGCCCCAGCACGAGAATCCCCGTGCCTGGCGCGCGGCGGTCGAAGCCCACCTCGCGCGCGTCCGCGGCTAGCCCCTCGACTCGCGAAGGGCGTGCGCGAGTGCCGCCCGGAGCCTGGCCGGCGCCAGCGGCTTGCGGAGCAACACGAGCCCCCGCTCCCGCGCCCGCTCGAAGGCCTCGCGCGTCGAGTCGGCGCTCAACACGATCCCCGCGATCCCGGAGAGCTCGCCGCGCAGCCCCGCCAGCTCGTCGAGGCCCGCGCTCGCCCCTCCGGACGCGAAGTCGGCGACGAACGCGCTCGGTGGTCCCGCCTCCGCGGCCAGGCATCCCGCCACCTCCGCGGGTGCCGAGGCGCCCACGGGCCGGCAATCCCACGACGCCAGCAGCTCGCACAACCCGGCGCGGGTGTCCGGGTCCGGATCGACGACGAGGATGCGCGCCCCGTCGAAGCCGGCCACGGGCAGCGCGACGGGCCGGTCTTCTCCCGCGGCCACCCGGAGCGTGAAGACGCTTCCGCCCCCCGGGTTCGGCTCGACGTCGAGCCCGTGATCGAGCAGGTCGGCCAGGCGGCGCACGATCGAGAGGCCAAGCCCCATCGCCTCCCGAGTCGCGTCGTCCCCGGGCTCGAGCCGCGCATAGCTCTCGAAGATGCGGCGCCGCATCGCCTCCGGGATGCCGCGGCCGCTGTCCTCGACACGGATCCGCACGGACTCGTCGTCGCCCCCGACGGAGACGGCCACGTGACCGCGATCGGTGTAGCGGATCGCGTTGGTCAGCAGGTTCTGCAGGATCCGCTGCAGCAGGAGCGGGTCGCTCCGGACCACTCGCGCCGAGGGCTCGATGCGCAGCGCGAGCCCCTTGCGCGCGGCGCTCTCGGCGAGCTCCCGCTCGAGACGCGAGAGGATCGGGGCGAGCGGAAGGTCGCCCACGTCCGCCTCGAGCACGCCCGCGTCGAGCTTCGAGAGGTCGAGCAGGGAGTCGAGCATCTCGCCCACGCCCTGGGCGGACTGCTCCACCGGCCCGAGCAGCTCCCGCGCCGCCGGCTCCTGGACGCGCGCCTCGAGGGCGCCGATCAGCAGGTTGAGCGCGTGCAGCGGCTGCCGCAGGTCGTGGCTCGCCGTCGCGAGGAAGTCGCGCTTGGCGTCGTTGGCGCGCGCGAGCTCGCGGCTCGTCTCCTCGAGCTCGGCGGTGCGCGCACGGATCCGCTCCTCGAGCGAGACGTTGAGATCCCGAAGCTCGGCGCTGCGCCGCTTCAGCTGGTCGGCGAGGCCGACCCAGAGCGTCGAGGCGGCGAGCAGGATACCGAGCTCGATGCCGAACTCCGTGAGTGCCGACGTCGAGGCGGCCCCGAACGCGCGCAGCATGTACGGAATCAGCGACGCCAGCAGCACGATGCAGGCGAGCAGGAAGAAGCGCGCCGGCCGCGTGCCCCGGGCGAGCCCGACGGCCTCGACCGCGAGGGTCCAGGCGGTGGCCACCCCCACCGCGAAGACCGCCACCCGGATGAAGGCCTGGACGTCCGCGACGAAGGGCCAGAGCACGAGGATCGGCGCGAGCGGAAGCGCGAGGACGGGGATGCGGTCGAGCCGGGGCGCGATCACGGGGGTGGAGAGGAAGCGCCGCACGAAGAAGAGGTGGGCGAAGACGCCGACCACCCCGGCCACGTGGAGCCAGCGCCCGGACCAGATCGGCGAGGGCCAGAGAAAGACGCCCAGCATGCCCTCGCTGATCGCGTCGTAGAGCCCGAAGCTCGCGACGAGGAGCGCGTAGTAGAGATACGCGGGCTCGCGGAGCTGCGCGTAGAACACGAGGCCCGCCAACGCGGCGAGGCCGAGCATCCCGTAGAGGACGCCGAGCATCACGGCTTCCTGACGCTGGTGCGCGAGAAGGTCGTCGGCGCGCCAGATGCGCAGGGGCACGAGCAGGGAGTTGTCGCTCTGCACCCGCAGGTACACCGCCGTGTC
>JAAUYD010183902.1_pt1 | contig 21622 bp, 17 predicted proteins | sample 7278101 | NCBI WGS metagenome assembly JAAUYD01 (sample SAMN14350128, study PRJNA611818) | marine sediment metagenome | isolation source: surface marine sediment (0.6m) | place: French Polynesia: Moorea | collected 2018-08
TAAGATATAGAGCGGGATGATTTTTAATGGACGCTTCGCGGTTGATTTTCTGGTCGTCATTCATCCCCACCGTGTAGACGGATGGGGTATTCTGACGACATTAGGATAAAAGTGATCACGCGCTGGAGATCAATTCTTCACCTTTGATGGGGAGGTATTACAGGCTGATGGTAATGCTGCACGTAACATTAATTAATAGACAAACGAGATATTACGATTAACTCCGTTTTATTACGTTTTGCTTCTCACTCGGAGACAAGCTGGTTAAGCTACTGTTCAAAGAGCTAATCGGGGCTTATCGTAGACATAGGGAAAAACAGTGATAAAAAAAGGGAGGCATTAAGCCTCCCCAATTGGTGGTAAGTAAAGCAAAAAAGTTTTACACTAACAAAAACCATGAACCAAGACTATCAAGGGATTGAACAGTTACTTGCTAAAAAAATCGGCTTAGGTCGAGACAAAATTGGTCAGCGTCAGTTGATTAAAGCGATCAACATCCGTCAAAAAGCTTGTGGTGTCAATAATGTATCGGATTACCTGAAACGATTAGAATCCTCAGCCCACGAATTTCAACAATTAGTTGAGAAAATTGTCATTGGAGAAACTTGGTTTTTTCGCCATCGAGAGGCATTTTTCTTACTGCGTCACTATGTTCAAACGGAATGGCTACCCTCCCATTCCCAAGAAACCCTAAGAATACTCAGTGTTCCTTGTTCAACGGGAGAAGAACCTTACTCCATTGCTATGACCTTACTTAACTCTCCCTTAACCTCAGGACAATTTGCCGTCGAAGGGATGGATATTAGTCAGACAGCTTTAACCATTGCTAAAAAGGGTATTTATGGGAAAAACTCCTTTCGTTTTCATGATCAAGTCGATCATGAGCAATTTTTTCAGGTTGAGCAAAATCGCTATCAAATTTGTGAGTCAATTCGTCATCAAGTTAAGTTTTCCGCTAAAAATTTACTGTCTGCTTGGCCACCGAATCATCCCCCCTATGATGTGATTTTTTGTCGTCATTTATTAATTTACTTAGATGAGGTTTCCCGCGATCGCGTTCTCAAAACCTTAGATCGCCTCCTATCAGAAGGCGGGTTATTATTCGTTGGCGCAGTGGAAACCAGCTTAATTAAAGGCGATAATTTTCGCTTCCTGTCCCGTCCCTCAGCCTTTGCTTATCAAAAAGTTCCTGTTGCTTCGAGTGATCTGCCCTTAACACCACCTCAACCACCTAAACCTGACCAGCGATCGCCACTGAAAAAAAGACCATCAGCTACTTTGCCAAAACCCCCAAAAAAAGAAATCCAACTTTCTCCTTTAGAAATGGCACAACAATTCGCTAATCAGGGAAAATTAAAAGAAGCAGTCCAGTGTTGTCAAACTTATCTCCAACGAAATCCAATTGATGCTGCGGGTTATTTGTTGTTAGGGGAAATTTCTCAAGCCCAAGGCAATCTAGAAGAGGCTCAACGATGTTTCCAAAAAGCACTCTATCTTCGGCCTAATTATCGTGAAGCCTTAGTTCATCTAGTATTATTGCGAGAAAGTCAAGGAGATAGACAAGGGGCAGCTATCCTCAAAAATCGCATTCAACGATTAGATAATCTGCAAGGTTGACATTATGAAATTTTACAAATCGATGACCATTGAATCCAAACTGTTGGGGCTATTGGTATTTTCTGCTGTCATTATGGGAGTCGGTGCCATTGTTACTTGGGTTGGAATGTCTAAATTATATGCTGAAGTTAGACAAATGTCAGAAGAGGATCTTTCTTTGATTCAAAATTTGATCCAAATGCAGGAAAATCAACTCGAACAAGTTCTGAACTTTGAGAAAGCCTATATTGCTGGGCTTAATAGTGCCAATAACCCTACGAATCAAACTAATTTTAATCAATCTCGAACTAATTTTCTTAATAATCAAAGTCGTGTCCGTACTGCTATCGAAAATGCTCAAAGTCTAATTAGCGACCAAATAGACAGTGCTAATAACGGAAAAGATCAAGAGAATTTTCAGGCAATCGCCAACAGTTTAAATGATTACGAACGAGCTCATCTTAATTATAATAATGAGGCTGAAGAAGTGTTTAAATTAATTAATAATAATGAAATTGCTGCAGCTAAAAATATTGGGGATAAAGTTCAGTCTTCTCAAGATGGACTCAAAGGCAAAAATACTGACTTAGTTAGACAGGTGGTTAGTTTATCTGAAGAGTCAGCTACAGTAGCCAAACAACATCAACAAAATACTGTCTGGATTGTTTCTGGTACATTTATCATTAGTATTATTACAATTTTAAGCTTGGGATACTGGATTACTCGCACCATTACCCGTTCTCTAGGACAAGCAGTTGAAGTAGCAGAAGAGGTTTCTAATGGCAATCTGACTGGAGAAGTGGAAGTTATTTCTGAGGATGAAATTGGGCAACTCTTAGAAGCCTTAAAAATAATGATTCATAACCTGAATTCTTTAATTTCTAAAGCCCAACAGTCAGGGATTGCTATTACCAGTTCAACGACACAAATGGCAGCTTCTCGAAAACAATTAGAAGCCACTTTAACCGAACAAATTGCTTCAACCAATGAGGTGACAACAACCGCCCAAGAAATTGCTAATACTTCTGAAGAATTAGTCAACACCATGGAACAAATCACGGAACTTTCTCAAAGTACGGCCATCGCTGCTAATCAAGGTCAAGATGATTTGGGAAGAATGGAAACCACCATGCGCCAACTCGCAGAAGCAACCAGTTCTATTGCTTCTAAATTAGGGGTTATGAGTGAAAAAGCTCACAATATTAATAGTGTGGTTTTAACCATTACGAAAGTAGCGGATCAAACTAATTTATTATCTTTAAATGCAGCTATCGAAGCTGAAAAAGCAGGAGAATATGGTGCCGGATTTGCTGTGGTTGCTAGGGAAATTCGTCGTTTAGCAGACCAAACGGCCGTGGCAACCCTAGAAATTGAACAGATGGTTAAAGAAATGCAATCTGCTGTTTCTACAGGGGTGATGGAAATGGATAAATTTAATAAAGAAGTCAGTAGTAGTGTCCAAGATGTGGGCAATATTAGTCATCAAATTGCCCAAGTGATTGAACAGGTACAAAGTATTACCCCTCGCTTTGAATTAGTCAGTAAAAGTATGGAAGAACAATCTCGCAGCGCGCAACATATTCGTGAAGCAATGGAACAGTTAAGTGAAGGGTCTGAACAAACCGCTTATTCTTTACATGATACTCATCTTGTCTTAGAAAGATTAAATGATGCAGCCCAAAGTTTACAAACAGAAATCTCAGTCTTTAAAGTCAAAGATTAGAGAAAGTAGTATTGACTGTTGGAGTGGACTAAATTTTTCTCGAAGATTCAGATCAAAAACTGGGTGATGTATACTCACCCAGTTTCCTCGTTCTCAAGGACGAGAGGATGAGGGAATTCTGCCCGACATTAGGTTAAACAGCAACGGTTTTCTTGGTACCTGCGCTTAATTCACCCTTAGCGTACTTAGCAGCATATTCATCAAGGGTCAATTGCTTGATCTTGCTGGCGTTTCCAGCAGTCCAGAATTGCTGATAACGATCAGAACAAACTTGCTGCATATACTTGATAGAAGGCTTCATGAAGTGGCGGGGGTCAAAGTTAGAAGGATCTTTGGCGGCTGCTTCACGAATGGCTGCAGTAATGGCTAAACGGTTATCGGTGTCAATATTGACCTTACGAACACCACTCTTGATCCCTTTTTGGATTTCTTCAACAGGTACACCATAGGTTTCAGGAATTTCACCACCGTATTGGTTGATCATATCTAACCATTCTTGGGGTACGGAGGAAGAACCGTGCATCACTAAGTGAGTATTGGGGAGACGGTTGTGAATTTCTTCAATACGACTGATGGCTAAGATTTCCCCGGTTGGTTTACGGGTAAATTTATAGGCACCGTGACTGGTTCCGATAGCGACAGCTAAAGCGTCAACTTGAGTCCGTTCTACAAATTCTACCGCTTCATCGGGATCGGTGAGAAGTTGATCTTTGCTGAGGGTTCCTTCAAATCCGTGGCCGTCTTCTTTGTCTCCTTGACCGGTTTCGAGAGACCCTAAACAACCTAATTCACCCTCTACACTAGCACCCACAGAGTGAGCGACTTTAACTACTTCAGCTGTTACATTAACGTTGTACTCAAAGCTGGCAGGGGTCTTAGCATCCTCTTCTAAAGAACCATCCATCATGACACTGGTGAAACCGTTGCGGATAGCACTATAGCAGGTTGCGGGGCTGTTACCATGATCTTGGTGCATGGCAATGGGAATATGAGGATAGCTTTCTACTGCACCTAAAATTAAATGACGCAGAAAGTTCTCACCAGCATATTTACGCGCACCACGAGAAGCTTGCAAGATTACGGGACTATCTGTTTCATTTGCTGCCTGCATAATCGCTATGATTTGTTCCATGTTATTAACGTTAAATGCAGGAATACCATAACCGTTTTCTGCTGCGTGGTCTAAGAGCAGCCGCATAGGTACGAGCGCCATAGATATCCTCCTAGTCTCTTTCTTATGTTTTGTGAGTAAGTTGTCAAGAAAATTACTTCTCTTATTCGTTAATCTTAAGATAGATTTCACTATTTGACTAATTTGATTTGGAAGTTTTTTAAACGCATATTTAAGTCAATTTGTCAATTTGAGTTTGTATTGAATATAAATACCCCATAGGCACACTCATCCTACGGGGTAAATTTTTGCTACTTACACTTGGCTCCAGGGTGCCTGATTATAACCAGCTTGCCCAGTATAAACTCATAATTCTTATGAATTTATATTAGGAGGCTACTGGGGATTCACCCTAGAGAAGAAAAATGTATATAATTTGACTGAGAACGGCTATAATCCAATCCGATTGACCGTACTGTATCTAGAATCAGGGTGAGGAGATAACTCACCCTTTTTCATTACATTAAACCCAACTGAGAAAGGATACCTTGTCCAGTTAGGTATTCGGTAGCGATACCAATGACGAAACCAAGCATAGCTAGGCGGCCATTCCAGTTTTCAGCAAATGCAGTGAAGCCAAATTTAGATTCTTGATTATCCATAGTGATATACCTCCTTATTAGGTAATTGCTATTAAGTCAAGTGCTTAATAATAATCTTAACAAAACTTTTGAGAGGTTGCAAGATTTCTTTACATTTAGGGAGACAATTTTTGGTCAGTTGCTTAGTTTCCCATTTGAGCGATGTTGTTACGGATTTCTTGTTCTAAGAGAGGATCACCTACTTTTTGAGCTATATGTAACGCCTCTTGATAGTATTGTAAAGCAGTTGCTCTTTTTCCAGTTATACCGTGAATTTCTCCAATATTATTCAAGGTTTTAGCCATATCTGTCGGTTTATCCACTTGTTGGATAATGGGTAGGGCCCGTTGGTAGTAAGTCAAGGCTTCTTGATATTGTCCTAAACTTTGATAAGAAGCTCCCATATTATTAAGCGTAGCCCCTACCACACGGCGATCGCCACTTTGTTTAGCCATGGGTAAAGCTTGTTGATAGTATTCTAAAGCGGTAGCTGGTTGTTGGAGTTCATGATAATTTAATCCCAGACCCACTAAAGCAAACGCTTGTAGGTTTTTTTTGTTGTGTTGTTGAGCGATATCGAGAACTTGTTCCCAACTATCAATCGCTTGTTGAGATCGGCCTTGTTCTGTTTGTGTTTTTGCTACCTCGGTCAGTTGTTGTATAGTAGTTTCTATGCTTTCGTTCCTTTCGCTTTCTCCCCAACTGGGTTGGGAAGTGGTGATTAAAGTAACAGGGGTCAAACAAAGGGTAAGAATAAATAGGCGAGAAATAAAAGGTTTCATCATTGGAGGAGTTGAGTAATTATTGATAGGTAAAATCAAGGTTTTTTAACAACCTTTGAAAATAACTAGGTAGTATTTTGTAAAGTTAATTGACTTTTTAATTTAGACTTCAGTAATTTCTAGTAAATAGAAAAAACTAGGTCATTAACAACCAAAAACCACATTATTATTATAATTTTTTTTGTATTTTTTAGTCAACGGGTAACTGCTGACTGATAACTGATAAATAATCTGTTACAATTTAGTCTAACCGTAATTATCTAAGGAAGTTTTATATCTGTGTTGAAGAAATTATTTGATGATGGCTCTTGTCGTTGGTTATTGTCCTTATTTTTAGGAACCTCTATTATTTTAACTAGCTGTAATTCCCAAGAAAATAATATAACGAGTTCCTCAAGTGATAGTAACACGTTAAAATTATTATATTGGCAAGCTCCTACTATTCTCAATCCCCATTTATCCACAGGATTAAAAGATTCAGAAGCAAGTCGAATCACCTTAGAACCCTTAGCTAGTTATGATAAAAATGGGGAATTAATTCCCTTTTTAGCTGCCGAAATTCCGTCCCGTGAAAATGGAGGTATTGCAGCAGATGGTAAGTCGGTAACTTGGAAATTGAAACAAGACATAAAATGGTCAGATGGTACTCCTTTTACTGCCGCTGATGTCGTTTTTACTTATGACTTTTTAAGTAATCCTAACGTTGGAGCAACCAGTGCAGGAGATTATGAAATTATTGAGCAAGTTGAGGCGATTGATGACTACACAATTAAAATTACCTTTAAAACAGTCAATCCTGGTTGGAATCGCTTTTTTATTGGCTCATCAGGAAGTATTTTACCCCGTCATATTTATGAAGAATATAATGGAGAAAATGTTCGAGAAGCTCCTGCAAATTTATTACCCATTGGCACAGGGCCGTATAAAGTTGTTGAATTTAAGCCTGGGGATGTGGTTGTTTATGAACCGAATTCTTACTTCAAAAATGCTGAACAACTCCCCTTCAAACGCATTGAATTAAAAGGAGGAGGAGACGCGACTTCTGCTGCTCGTGCTGTATTACAAACAGGGGATGCAGACTACGCATTTAACCTACAAGTAGAGGCTCCCATTTTACAACAATTAGAAACAGGGGGAAAAGGAAAAATTGTTTCCCTTTTAGGGACGTTAAGTGAGCGTATTTTATTGAATTTTTCCGATCCTAATCAAGCTACAGCAGATGGAGAAAGATCAAATATTAATAATCCTCATCCTTTTTTGACGGATAAAAAAGTCAGAGAAGCTTTTAGTTTGGCGATTGATCGAAAGACCATTACTGAACAATTATATGGTATTACAGGTGAACCAACAGCTAACCTTTTACTGTTACCTCAAGAATATAATTCTCCTAATACTTCCTACGCATTTAACTTAGAAAAAGCTCAACAATTATTAGACGAAGCTGGATGGCAAGATAGTAATAATAATGGCATAAGAGACAAAAATGGAGTGGAGATGAAAGTGGTGTTTCAAACCTCAGTTAATCCTCTCCGTCAAAAAACGCAAGAAATTGTTAAACAAGGATTAGAAACCATTGGCGTGGAAGTAGAATTAAAGAGTATTGATGCGAGTATTTTCTTCTCTGGTGATCCCGCTAATAATGATACGGTTGAACATTTTTATGCTGACTTACAAATGTTTACTACAGGCAATTATAGTCCTGATCCCAGTAACTATATGAAAGATTATAAGTGTGATGAAATTCCCCAAAAAGCTAATAATTGGGTTGGCAATAATTATTCCCGTTATTGTAATCCTGAATACGATCAATTATGGTTAGCTGCAACTAAAGAATTAGACCCAAAAAAACGACAAGAATTCTTCATTAAAATGAATGATATTTTAATTAATGATTTTGTGGTTATTCCTTTAGTTCATCGGGCCGATGTGACAGCAATTAGTAACCGTTTACAAGGGTTTGAGTTAACCCCTTGGGATCGGAATACTTGGAATATTAAAGATTGGAAAGTTAAGTAAAGCGATGGCAGTATAGCAATACAAAGAAAGGTTATGATGTTACTGTAGGGTCGGCATTGCCCACCTTACAAGGTAGCGATCACCTCTGATCTGATTAGATTAGACTAGACTGTACAGTTTTATTTTAGAATTGCTCTAAAATAAAAGTAGTTAACCCTAAGTTAAATAGGAGAAATAAATATGAGACAAGAGATTAATCAACCATCGGGCATTTTTGAGCCTTACATGAAATATTATGGCCGAACCCCAGAAGAACAACTCGAAAAAAATAAACCATTGATGGAATGGTTAGAAAAGCAAATCAAAGCAGCCGAAAACCTAACAGAAGAAGACATTAAAGCCAATAATGAATATTTAGAAAATCTTAAACAAACTATTGATAGTTTTCGACCAGAAGGCCATAAACTTTATAGCGAAGAATGATTATTTTTATCGATACAGGTATTCTAGGATTACTCTCTTCTCCTAATGACCGAAAGGAGGTAATAGATTGTAAAAATTGGCTATATTCTTTTTTATCAAAGGGAGTTAATATCGTCAGTTCGGATATTTGTGATTATGAAGTTAGAAGAGGGATATTAATAGGAGTTAAGTCAAGAAAAAAAGGAGAGGGACTGAATAATCTAGATGACTTACACAACCTAATTAATTTTGTTCCTGTTAGTCCAATTATCCTTAGATCATCCGCAGAACTATGGGCAGAAACTCGTCGTTTAGGACAGCCTACGGCTGAACTTAATAACATTGATGCTGATGTCATTATTGGAGCAACTTGTCAATTAATTCAAGAAGAATATCCTGGTCAAAGATTAATAGTAGCCACCACGAATGTTAAACATTTAAGTCGTTTTGTTGAAGCAAAAAAATGGACTCAAATCAATTAACGCTAGAATTCTAAGTTATAATAGGAAAAACTGATCAAATAAAGGTTTCAGGATCTAAGTTGACTAAAAAATCAACCCCTTTAATAAGAAATGATGATGATGTGGATTATCAAAAAAGTTAAGTTTTAATGTTGTTGTAACTGCTGGTAATCTTGTGGGGTATCAATATCAATAACCCCTTGAGGGAAAGAAATAGTCAAGACATCATTTTCGTATTTTTTGATTAATTTTTTCGCTCCTTCTTTCTCATTTAAACTCGCTAATTCTGAAAAAAACTTAGACTGAAATAAAACAGGAACCCCATAAGTATCGGCATATTGACAAGCAATAATCGATTTTTTGCTGTTGTGATAAGTAACCACTAAATCATTAATAAGTTCTGTAGAAAGAAAAGGTTGATCACACACAGTAATAATAGCTGCCTCTATGGTTTGAGAACTCTGGAGCAAGGATAAAATCCCTTGACGAATTGAAGAACCCATTCCTAAAAACCAAGAGGGATTTTCTACTACCAAAATAGCATCTTCATCAATTTCAGGTCTGATTTTATCTGCATTTGCTCCTAAGACGACGACAACAGGATGACAGACTGAGGCGATCGCTATTTTGATAGTATGACCGAGTAAGGTTATTCCTTGATAGGGTAACAGTTGTTTAGCTGTACCCATACGAGTGGATGAGCCGGCAGCTAAAATAATGATAGGGATCTTAAGTTGATCGTTCATACTAAATTGAATAAGCTATAGTTGTCCATAGCTTAAGATAAACTAATCATAAAGTCCCAATTTTAGTAGTCCTGAATGTTACCTGAGTCAACCCTAAATCAACTCAAAAGCGCGCTGCCAGACGGTCAATTACCCCCTAGCTACGGCGTTTACTTCAAAAATACCCTGGTTGCCCTTTGTCACGCCTTAGAAGACCATATTCTTAAAGGTACCCCTGAGGATCCCCAGCAGCATCCCCTGGTACTGGTGACGTTTCAACAGGGTAAATGGTACTTACAAGAAGCCGATCGCTATTATGATATTGCTCAATGTTCCCGTCATATTGCTATCGCTGCGGTTTCCGAAAGTGGGTTTGATAGTCATAAAACAGGAAAATTAGACAATGTATCCCTCGTTCATCTTAATGATGACGACGCTTTAGTAGAAGAGTGGAATTTAATCATTTTAGCCCCTGGATACGCAGCAATGGTCTTGTGTCGGGAACTGTCCCCCGAAGAATATCAGGCCGACACCCAACCTCAAACGGACACGGAACGAAAATTTTACGGACTTTGGACTTTTGATCGTCTTCCCGTTGAAGCGTCAGCTAAAATTTTAATCGAAGGAATACGGACTTACAACCCAGAATTAGCGGATAGATTAACCCAAATGCAGGAGACGATTGCATCAAGTCCCACAGATGTTCCTATTGATCTCAGTGGGGTTGTCTCTCGCATTGTGACTTATTTACAAACCTCTCAACAACAGTTAGTCACTATTAACCGTCAGACGAGGGAATTGGTAGACTTAGAAGGACAAGCTTTAAGACTAAATCGGAATTTAGCGGCCAGTAAGTTACAAGCTTTTTTACGCATGGCTCAACGGGTGGACCAAAGAGACAAAGATAACCCCGTCGCATCTTTGCAAGTATCTGCTCTAGCGGAAACCATTGGACAGTTACTGGACTTACCGACACTGAAACTGAGACGGCTTAGATTAGCTGGTTTATTGTATCGCATTGGACTAGCAGAAGCCCCCAAAGAAGTCTTTATCCATACCTCCGAACAATTGAATGATGCGAGTTACGCTTTTTGGCGCGATCGCGCGTCCTTAGGCGCACAATTGTTATCTACCATGCCAGAATTAAAAGCCATTAAAGACATCGTTGGCCATCAACTGGAACATTGGGACGGAAGCGGTAAACCTAGTGGCTTAAAAGGGGAAGAAAATAGTATAGAAGCACGAATTCTTGGCTTAGTTTCGTACTTTCAAGAATTAACTCAACCCAGAGGCGATCGCCCTGCTTTAAGTTTAGGGGAAGCTTTAGAAAAATGCCAATCTTACCGAGAAAGTTGGTTTGATCCGAGTTTAATTGATACTTTGGGCAATATTATTAGATTAGCTGAAATGGGGTTAATGTGTTTACCCGATCGCCCTAGTCAACTGCCGGCTATTTGGTTAGAGGAAGCCACAAAATAAAGTCAAACATTGTAGGGGCTTAATCATATTAAACCCTTGCACCAAGTCATTATTTTTAATAAAACAATACCAATTTTTAGGAGATTATCATGAGTCAAACTATCAATTTAACTGAAATTCGTAACGGACAAATTAAGGATTTAGGAGGAATTGATTTGTCAGGAATGGACTTATCGGGGGCAGATTTAACAGGGGCAGATTTAACGGGGGCGATCCTAAGAACTAACTTACGAGGGGCAGATTTAACGGGGGCTAATTTAACGAATGCTGACTGTCGTAATGCTGATTTAAGAGGGGCTATTTTAGCAGATATTCAAGCCAAAAATATTAGTTTAGCAGGGGCATTTTTAGCAGGTTCTGTGTTAAGTCATTTAGATTTGACTGGGGCTGATTTTAGAGGTTGTGATTTACGGGGAGCCAGTTTCATAGGAACAATTTTACAACAAGCAGATTTGAGTTATACGAATCTTTCTGGGGCTGATTTATCTCAAGCAGACTTAGAAGAAGCGATACTTAACGGGGCAATATTAAGAGGCACTAATTTTACCGAAGCTAACCTATTATGCGCTCAAATTGAACAAGCTATTATGGAAGGTACATTATTAAGTAAAACTTGTATTGATGGGACTCCTTTGGAGAATTAAGAATTTAGAATTTAGAATTAAGAATTTAGAATTGGAAAGTTAGAACTTTAGTCATGTTTTAAAATGTAGGAATTTCCATGACTCCTTTACTGACTAAAACTGAACATCCTCCTACATAAATACTGTTTATTTTTCCTTCTATTTTTTCAGTTTTTACTTCTATAATACTGGGTCTTCCCATCTCAAATCCTTGTTCTATTCGCCAGTTAAATACTCCATCATTTGCAGTTTCGCGAATGCCTAAATATCCCCCAAAAGCAGTAGCAGCAGACCCTGTAGCCGGATCTTCTGTGACTCCTAAACCGGGGGCGAACATTCTAGCACGAATATTTGATCCCTTATTTTCAGGCTCAAAACAGAATACATAAAGAGAAGAAGCCCAACTATTTTCTAATATTTGTTGCCAGCGATCGCTATTTAATTTAATGCGTTTTAATGCCTCTCTATTATGAAGGGGAATAAACAAAAATGGAAGTCCACAGGAGACTGCTTGGGGTGAATATTTATCCTGTCTAAAATCCTCTATTTTTAGACTTAAAACTGATGCTAATTCTTCTATAGATGGAATGTTATAAGAAAATTTTGGGAGTTGTGGTGAGGTTAATTCTGTATAAATAGGTTTATTATTTTCAAATTTAATTTTAACTGTAACTAATCCGACTTCTTCCTCAAAAATAATATTCAAATCATCATTTTCTTTGAGATAATCATCAGTAATACCTAAAATATAAGCTGCGCCTAAAGTGGGATGTCCAGCAAACGGTAATTCTTGAGTTGGGGTAAAAATCCGTAATTTTTTGGTAGCATTATTAACCATTGAAGGTAAGATAAAAACCGTTTCTGAAAAGTTAAATTCTGCTGCTATTTTTTGCATTGTTTCAGAAGATAATCCTTCTGCATCAGGAAAAACAGCTAATTGATTTCCCCCAAAAATGCTATCAGTAAAAACATCAGTTGTATAGAATGAATAAGCCATAATAGTTAATGCTTTTAGGATGTAGAGTAGGCAAAGTTTGATCCGTATTTCAAATTATTGAAAATAATCATTAATTTTGCCCACCTTCCCATTATCCATTAATTCTTTGGCTATTTCAACACATTGTTTTAAGGTAGCATTAGTTTTAATCGCTTGGGGGTTAATATGAGTTGTTGTCGCAGAAAAACCGTGATTTTGTAAAGCTTCAATCAGTTGTGATCGCTTGGGAATATCTAATTTTCCTCGTCTTCCGATTTCTCCTAATGTATAAAAATAAGGGGGAAAATTCGACTCATTAATCATGGTTGATAATACATCAATTACTTTTGTCCATTTTAAATTCATTGCTAAGTTTTTCATGATTTTTAAATACTCTTCATTATGTAAATTACTTAACCACATCGCACCAGTAATTGTATAATTATAAACTTTATTTTCTTGTTGATAATAACACCTTGATTTACCTAATTCTTTATAAGAAATTGTTGTATATTCTCCACAATGATGACAATATGCCAAAAAACCATAGTTATCTAAATTTAGATTAATTTTAGGCAATAAACGCATCATAACTCGATAAGTTTGACCAGTAAAAAAAGAAAAAATTGGCTCAATTCCTAATCCTATTGTTGCTGCTTGTTGTAACGTACTTCCTATGATTAATCGTAATACTTGTTCTTGGGCTGCAGGATGGGATCTACCATAAGATCCATAAACTTGTAAGCATTTTTCAGGCAAATGTCCTGTTCCTGTTCGTCCATCCGTGCAAGTTAAATAGATTAAGCCACCTATTTTTGTCGCCCATAATACCGTACTTAAATAAGGATTGGGTGAACCAAAAGCATCCACATCTACTAAGTCATAATAATCTTTATTATTAAAGCATTCAAAAAATATATTATTAGCATTTTTATAGGTTACTTTTCCTTTATTTGCTTGTAAAATATTAGATAAATTATCTTCAATAACTGATTGATTTTCAGGGTTACTATCATTAGCCCAAATATAATCAGCCTCACTTTCTAAATAATAGCGTAACGAACGAACACCACATCCCGTCATTACATCTAAAACCCTTAACTTTCCTTGATTTTGTTTATAAACTTTTGCTGCTAATACCCCTAAATCTCTTGTTATTTTACTTTGGGGACGATAGAAAGTTTTACCCACAGTAAAATAGGCTTTTTCTTCACAGACAAGAGATTGATTATTCATGAAACAATATTGTCATATAATTATTTTAAGCTAAGATAATTATAGAGCATTTTTCTAGAGTAACACAGTCTTCTAGACTGTAATCAATGTTTATTATGAATTTTCCTAGATTACATCCAGATACGATTGAAGAAGTTAAAGAAAAAATTGATATTTATGAAATTGTTTCTGATTATGTTGTTCTCAAAAAAAGAGGACAAAGCTATGTTGGATTATGTCCTTTTCATCAGGAAAAAACACCCAGTTTTACCGTTAATCAAAGTAAACAACTTTATCACTGTTTTGGCTGTGGGGAAGGAGGAAACGGTATTAAATTTTTGATGGAAATTGGACAACAATCTTTTAGTCAAGTTATCTTAGAACTAGCGAAACGTTATCAAATTCCGCTCAAAACTTTAGAACCAGAAAAACGACAAGAAATACAAAGAGAACTTTCTTTACGAGAACAATTATATGAAATTGTTGCTTTAACTAGCAATTTTTATGAACACGCACTTCAAGAAAAATTAGCAGAAAATGCTCTTATTTATTTACTTGAAAAACGACAATTAAAAACCCAAACAATACAACAATTTAACTTAGGTTATGCACCGAGTGGTTGGGAAACATTATATCGTTATCTAGTGGAACAAAAACGTTATCCTATCGCGTTAGTAGAAGAAGCAGGACTGATTAAACCCAGAAAAAAAGGCAATGGTTATTATGATACATTCCGCGATCGCATAATGATTCCTATCAAAGATATTCAAGGTCGTGTTATTGCTTTTGGGGGTAGAAGTTTAACCGATGAACAACCCAAATATCTTAATTCTCCTGACACTCCATTATTTAATAAAGGTAAAACCTTATTTGCATTAGATCAAGCTAAAAATAGTATTCGTTCTCTAGATAAAGTCATTGTAGTAGAAGGTTATTTTGATGCGATCGCTCTCCATGAAGCAGGAATTACTAATACAGTAGCTTCTCTGGGAACAGCCTTTAGTGAAACTCAATTAAAACAGTTGTTAAGATACACTGAATCAAAACAAGTTATTTTCAATTTTGATGCAGATAATGCAGGAATTAAAGCAACCCAAAGAGCTATTACAGAAATAGAATCGCTGATTTATTCTGGACAAGTTAATCTCAAAATTCTTAATATTCCCGATGGAAAAGATGCTGATGAGTTTATTAAATCTCATGATAACGGATTTAATAAGTATCAACAATTAATTAACAAAGCACCTCTCTGGTTAAACTGGCAAATCCAACAATTATTAATTGATAAAAACTTAAAACAAGCCGATCAATTTGAACAAGTTGCCCAAGGAATGGTTAAATTATTAAATAAACTATCAGACAGTAATAAACGAAGTTATTATATTAGCTATTGTGCAGAAATTCTTGCCCAAGGGGATGCTAGACTTCTGACCCTTTACCTGAAAAATTTACAAACTCAGTTAAACAAACCTATTACCAAATCCTCTTATCAAAAAAATTCAAAAACATTGATTAAGCAAGAAAATATTGCCGAAAACAACTTATTGAAAGAAGCAGAAACAATTTTATTAAAAATTTACATTCATTATCCCCAATATCGTCAAGAAATATTCAATCAACTAGAAGAAAAAAATCTTGTTTTTAGCCTACCAGAACATCGTCTCATTTGGCATAATCTACTAGAAATAGAACAAAATTTCTGCAACGTAGATAATGATAATAATCAGCAATTTATCGCTAAACTAGAAATAAACATGGCTCAGTCGTCTCAAGTTGTCAATAAAATCAATGATCTGTTAAATTTTCGAGAAATTGAACAATATGAAGATAGTAATCGCTTAAATTTGATCATTGATGCTGCGTTAATTTCCCTAGAGAAAGTAAACTTAGAAAAATATTGTTATTATTGTGAACAAAAATATAAAACTATTAACTCTCAAGAAGATCCCGTTAATTATCAATACTATTTAACCGAATATGTTTCCAGTCGACAAAAAATCTTACAACTGGAACCATTAAGAAGTTTCTCCCAATTAGATATTTATAGTTAATTGACAACCTTGACAACTCAATTCAATTCATGAATAATTACCAGTGTATATATACTTAAGAAATAACATGGATGTAGTTCGGATTATTTGTGCAATTATCCTTCCTCCCTTGGGTGTTTTTCTACAAGTGGGTATTGGACCACAGTTTTGGATTAACATTTTATTAACATTATTTGGTTATATTCCTGGGATTGTTCATGCAGTTTGGGTTATTGCGAAAAAATAGTTGATTCTTGAAACGAAAGCGATCATTACTCTTTCTTGGGACAAGTTTATCCTTTGAACTTGTCCCTTATGTTCGGGTTTGCGTAGGTTTCACGAACCATCAACTCAAGAACTGAATGAGATTAGCTACAATGAAGCTTGATTGTCTAACTAAGGCAATAGAGGGGGTGCTGTGTCATTAATACTCAATAATCGTTATCAAGTTCTTGAAAGCTTGGCAAAAGGGGGATTTGGAGAGACATTTCTCGCCATTGATACCCATATGCCCTCCGAAAGAAAATGTGTTATCAAACAACTTAAGCCAGTAGTTCAATCTCCCGTTATCCCTGATTGGTTGAAAGAACGATTTGCTAAAGAAGCAGCGATTTTAGAAGAATTGGGGGACAAACATCCGCAAATTCCTACACTATACGCCTATTTTTCCGAAGGAGGGGATTTTTACTTAGTACAGGAATGGATCGAAGGAGAAACCTTAACGCAAATTCATCAACGACAAGGCAATTTATCACCCAAGCAAATAAAAGAGATATTAATTGGTATTTTACCTGTTCTTGATTATATCCATAGTCGTCGCATTATTCACCGCGATATTAAGCCCGATAACATTATTATTCGCAGTTATGATAAAAAACCGGTTTTAATTGATTTTGGGATCGTGAAGGAAACCGTAGCGACGATGGTTCATGCTAACGGGAATACTCCCTATTCTGTGGGACTGGGAACCCCTGGTTATATGGCTTCAGAACAAGCGGCGGGTCGTCCGATTATTTCCAGCGACTTGTATAGTTTAGGACTCACCGTAGTCTTTTTACTCACCGGAAAAACTCCCCAATATTTAGCCACTGATCCCAATAGCGGAGAGATTTTGTGGCGAAAAGAAACCCCCAATATTAAGTCTAATTTAGGCAATGTTATCGATCGCGCCGTTTGTTTTCATCCCCGCGATCGCTTTTCTACCGCTCAAGAAATGTTAGACGCTTTGCAGGTTTCTCACACCCTCCCCACCGCAGCAACCATCGCAGTTGGGAAACAAAATTTGTCTTTATCCCCAAGTTCTGATCAACCCTCTACCACTCAAGTCCCAGAAAGCCAAACCCCTTGGGCCCTATTGGCGTTGGGATCGTTTTTAGCCGCTAGTGCTATCATTGCAGGATTGATGTTGGGGATCGTCTTAGGGACAAAACAGCGATCGCAACCGACAGTTTCTCCTTCTGTCTTACCTGAGTCTCCAGAAGAACCTCCCACACCTACGACTCCAGCGGTTTCTCAACCCAAACCAAAACCCCGTCGACCGATTAATGATTCTAGGCGATCGCAACCTTCCCCTCCACCAACGGTAGAACCTTCTCCTCCTACAGAAGTCAAACCTTCTCCCACTCCAACTCTAAAACCTTCTCCTTCTACAGAAGTTGAACCTTCTCCCACTCCAACCCTAGAACCTTCCCCAAACTCGACTGGTATTCCAGAACCCACCAAAGCAGTTCCTATTCCCGTTGAACCACCCCCTCAGCTATCGGAACCCAAAGAAACAATAGAAGGAGAAAGTTCAGAACCTTCTATCGTTATCCCTGACATTCCTCTTCAACCTACCGAGGAGAAACCTCCTCAACAACCTAAAGAAGAGGAAAATAAATACAATATTCAAAACTATTTTGACTCTGACACAGAACAAAATCAATCTAATATCCAAAACTATTTTGACTCTGACATAAATTGACACTCTAATATTATTATTAACTAAGTATTGTTATTGTTAATTTGGAAATTGATTAATGAGGACAGGGCAAGATAAGTTAACCCAGTTGAAAACTGTCTCTGATTTTCTGACGGAGGCGTTAAATTTTCAAGACAATGATCTTGTTAAAAATATTGCCCAAGCTATGGGAAAAGTGACTCCTTGGGCTAAAGATATGGCAAATAATGCCCCTTGGGTTACAGATTTTGCAGAAGCTGCTGGTGCTGGAGTTCCGTTAGTCGCTTTTTTCCTCAAATATGCTCAGTTATTAATGTTAGAAAAATATCCTGATCAACAGGGTTATAATGCTTGTACCTTGGCTTATAATCGCGCTGTAGAAGAGGTTTTTCTCGCCCGAAGTATGGAACTTCAAAACATTAAGCCCTATAAAAATAACAAAATACTAAGTCAGAAAAACCCTGAAAAGATTGATATGACAGGTTTTAACTTAAACAATGCTTTATCTCATGAATTTATTATCTATGCTGATGAAGTTTTTCGTCAATTTTCTGAAATTATCGCCTTGAAAAATAATCTGATTAATCAGTTATCTAATAGTATTAAACAGTCTTTTTTAAGAAATTTACGTTTATTGTTAGTTCATCCCAATACAGAAAAAGAATTTGCTGCTTTTAGAGAGTTAATATCCTTGGATAATAGTCAGATACAACTCCAGAAAATTTTAGATTTACATTTATACTATCAATCTTGCTTATTTCATGAACAAAAAATTTTTCAACAAGAAAATTTTGCTTTGAATCATATTTATCTGGAAACGGAATGTGGGGTGTTAAAATATTCAGAAATCAAGCCACAAGAAGACAATAAAAAAGCGAAAAATCCTTTTTCAGAAAAAGACAGCGATCGCAGAGATTTATTAACAACAGTTATAGATTATATCGGAGATCCTGACTTCAATGAACCCATCGTTATTCAAGGGGTAGCCGGGTCAGGAAAATCGTCTTTTACTCTGCGATTAGTGGATGAATTAAAAGAACGGGGTTGTTTTCCTATTCGCATTTTATTAAAAGATTTAAGTTTGAGAGATCAGTTAGAAGATGCAGTCCCTTATGCCGTTCAATTTGGCGAAAAAGTTTTTAAGGATTACAATTGGAAACCGACTTTTGATAATGATTGGTTTGCTAAATTAGTCAGTTCCCACAATAGGGAATATATATCTTTTGGTGAAAACAAAACTAAAATTTCCCCCTATGTTTTTATTTTTGATGGATGGGATGAAATTAGCACCGCAGCTAATCAAGGATTTAGAGATAGTATTGATCAACTATTAGGAGAAATTAGAGACATTTTAATTAGAAAACGGGCTGGTTATCCGCCTATGCGAGTTATTGTTACTGGTCGTCCTACCGTTGATGTCACTAACACTAAGCTGCTAAGAAAAGATACCCCAATTCTTACCATTAAACCCTTAAGACCAGAACAATTAAAAGCTTATATTGATCAATTTCAACAAGCTCGCCAAGCTCAACCTCTGGTTTTAATTAATCAAAAACCTCAATCCCAACCGATAATAAATATAGTTAATCAAAACATAAATCCTGAGTTTTTTCAGATGATTTCAGATACTTATGAACAAGCATTCAAAGAATTTTTAGAAGAAAGTGAACGAAACAACGTTTCAGAATTAAAAGGAAGTTTAGCAGTTTTAGGGTTACCGTTATTGGCCTATTTAACCCTAAGATTGATGTTTAAAATTCAATCAGAACAAGAACTGCAAAACTTGATTAATAATCCCACTAATTTATATCGGGCGTTAGTAGATGAAACTTGCCAAGGGTCAGGAAATCCTACCTTTATTCCTGAGCTTAGCAAAGAAGACCGTTATCGTCTATCTGGGGACGATTTAAGAGGGTTATTATGGCGCACTGCTGAAGCCATTACTGCATTAGATAAAGAGTCTATTTCTCGTGAAGAATTAAAGTTACGGTGTGGAGAAGATGAGTTAGAGGAAATTGTCAAAGAAGCGACGGCGGATAGCGTTCTTAGTCGTTTAATTATTAGTTTCTTTTTCAAAGAAAGTGCCGGAGAAGGATGCGAATTTCTCCATAAATCTTTTCGGGAATATCTCTTTGCTGAGGGAGTGGTAGAAGAATTGAAAAGATATAGTTATAATCCCGATGTTATCCAAACTTATGAAGATAATCCTGAAAAGGGTTTTCCAGAAAGAAAAATTTATTGGAAAGAATTCGAGAAAGATGACCCTCGCTATGACTTAACCCATCGTCTTTCGGAACTGTTTGCTACCCATTGGCTTTCACCAGAAATCAAAAACCATCTTTTCAATTTATTGACCTGGGAAATGGAGCGTTCTGCTCAAGAATTATCCCCCTCACCCTTATCTACTCGCCCCATTTCAATCAAACAGTGGGAATATATCAGAGATGGACTAGCAGATGTTTGGGACTGGTGGGCCGAAGGAATGTTTTTGCGTCCTCAACCCAAAATTATCAAAGAAAAAAGGAAACCCACAGAATATACGTTTGATGCTCCCTACGTTGAGGAATTAGCCGAATTTTGCTGTCCCTTAGATTTAGAAGTTTGGAAAACCGCCCTTCCTGAGCCGGTTCGAGTTACTACGGTGGATGGGAGATTAGGAGATGCTTTCTTTGATTTGACTGCTATTGTTCACAGTACCCTCTATGATTACCAAAGACAAAAGCTTGATTCCTCACTGAATCTTAATGAATGTGAGCGAAGCCAACGACGACGCTATCAAATAGTACAGTTACCCAAGGATGAAAACAATCAAGACATTACCTTGATTCAGTTTGCCCCTAGTGGCGAAAATCCTAACTATTTTCGTAATTATTGTCACCGCATTAATGCTGCTGGTTGGAGATACCCTGGTTCCTTCCCCAGTTACGTTCAGGCTATTTTCATCTACCTTAGAGAAACATACCTCAATGAAGCCGACCTTAGAGGAGCCGACCTCAGAGGAGCCGACCTCAGAGGAGCCGACCTCATTCGAGCCGACCTCAGAGAAGCCAACCTCATTCGAGCCGACCTCAGAGGAGCCTACCTCAGAGGAGCCTACCTCAGAGAAGCCGACCTCATTCGAGCCAACCTCATTCGAGCCGACCTCATTCGAGCCGACCTCATTCGAGCCGACCTCATTCGAGCCGACTTCAGTGGAGCCTACCTCAGAGGAGCCGACCTCAGAGGAGCCGACCTCAGAGAAGCCAACCTCAGAGAAGCCAACCTCATTCGAGCCGACCTCAGTGGAGCCGACCTCATTCGAGCCGACCTCATTCGAGCCGACCTCATTCGAGCTGACCTCATTCGAGCCGACTTCAGTGGAGCCGACCTCAGTGGAGCCGACCTCAGAGGAGCCGACCTCAGAGGCGTTAAGAATATACTCCCAGAACAAATTAAACAGGCAAAGAATTGGAAATTCGCCGATTTTGATGAAGAAATGAAGGCAAAGTTAGGATTATGAAGTAGTCATTGCGAGGGGGAATCGAACCTGAGTTCGGGGTTAGGAGTTCAGAGTTCGGAGTCGGATTATTTCATTATTCACATAAACAGTTCGCTCGTTGTCAAACTTGAGCTTTAATTTCTGAGGATAAATAACGACTGGCTGACACGATTTTTTCCGAATTATTTGAGGTAAAGATTACGGATAGTCCGATTAACTAAACTGAGATAATCGTCTAAATCTTCATAATTATCGAGTTCTTCTTCTTCCTGTGGATTTAATAGAGTTTGTTGTTGTTTTAAGAGTAAGTTTTTTATCCTCGTTTGGACTTTCTGCGATGCTTTTAAAATAGGAATTCCTTCGACTAATTCAATCCGAATGGCTTCTTCAAAGGGAAAAGTTGGGGGTAGGTTATCTAGTTTAAA
>JAAUYD010041266.1_pt1 | contig 21619 bp, 15 predicted proteins | sample 7278101 | NCBI WGS metagenome assembly JAAUYD01 (sample SAMN14350128, study PRJNA611818) | marine sediment metagenome | isolation source: surface marine sediment (0.6m) | place: French Polynesia: Moorea | collected 2018-08
AGTACGTTCTTGCCGGCGCGCAGGTCAGGTTCGATCAGATCTTCCCAGCAGGGCCGCACCCGATCGAGCGTGATCGCCAGCGATTCTGTGGCGGGCAGATTGTCTATCCCGGCGTAGCGCAGGTCGTGTGACGGGTGTCTCTCGTCGTCGGCCTCGAGCTCGGGCGGCGGGATATCGTAGCTGCGACGCCAGATGTGTACCTGCTCATCGCCGTACTTGGCAGCGGTCTCCGCCTTGTTCAGGCCCTGCAGCGCACCGTAGTGGCGCTCGTTGAGCCGCCAGTCGCGCACGACCGGCAGCCACATGCGATCCATGACGTCGAGGCTCAGCCACAGCGTCCGGATCGCACGCTTTAGCACCGACGTGTAAGCGATGTCGAACTCATAGGGAAGCTCCGCCATGAGCTTACCGGCCTCACGAGCCTCGGCGATGCCTTGCTCGGTGAGGTCCACGTCCGTCCACCCCGTGAACAGGTTCTTCAGATTCCAGTCGCTCTGTCCGTGCCGACAGAGAACGAGCTTGCCCGCCATGATGTCTTCCTTCTGGTAGATGTAATTCAGTCGTCGATGAGTTCGCGCAGTTCCTGTGCCGCGACGGACAGGGAAGAGAAGTCCACCACGTTTCGAAGCCGCATTTCCTCAAGCATACCCTTGAATCGCTCGACTTTGTCTGCTCGTTTGCTCAGATAGATCTCGACGAGTTCGGCCACGTCTTTCTTGCTGCGGCTCTTCAGTAGTTTCGCCGCGAGATCGCGCCGGATTCGATAGAACTCGTCTCGAAGATTGCTCCTGGCCGCCGCCTGCCACCGGCCTTTCACCTTGAGGTGCTCTGCGCCTTCATGCAGCCAGAACAGGCCGAGGTTCTCGTTGAATGCGGAATAGACACGGGCGGCCTCGACGGTGCTGCGCTTGTACGTCGCCGCGAGATCGGCGATGTCGAGTGCCGCACGGGTCAGCAGGAGTTTCGCCATACGATCCGCGAGCTTTTCGGGTACACCCATTGCAATATAGTTCGCGACCGCGTCGACGTGCCGCTCCTTCGCAGCGGTCGACACAACCGCGCTGGTCTTGGTGTAGACCGTTGTCATGCCGTCCTTGAGACGCTGGACCATGGGCTCGATCTGCATCGTGTCGCCGAAATTCTCGATCAGCCAATAACAGGCATGCCGCTGGACGCGCGCGACCTCAAACATCATCGACATCTGCGCCGAGGCAGGAATCTCGTAGTCGAGCGACTCGATCGTCCGATTCAACTGTCCCGTCTTCATGATCTGCCGGGCGATCGTGTACGCGCGGGCGATCGTAACGACGTCGGCCCCCGTGTCCAGCTGCACACGCCGCATGAATGCCGGGCCCATTCGATTGACGATGTCGTTCGCAATTAGCGTGGCGAGTATCTGCGGGCTCAGGCGGTGGTGTGGAATCAGGTCTGCATAGCGCCGGCGCAGGACCTCGGGGAAGTAGCGCATCGGGTGCACCACCAGGAAGTCCTCGAGTGACTCCTTCGATCTCATCAGCCCGTTGTACAGGTCGATCTTCGCGTAGCTCAGGATAACGGACAGTTCCGGCCGCGTGATCCCCTGTTTGCGCGCCTTGCGATCCTCGATTTCGGTGTCGTCCGGGAGAAACTCCAGCTCGCGATCGAGAAGCCCCGTCTTTTCCAGGCTCGTGATCACGCGCGCGGTCTCGTCGATGCGCTCAAGCGATCGAATCTCGGACATGCTGATCGCCTGCGTCTGTGAGTAGTTGCTGCGCAGCACCAGCGCCGCGACATCGTCCGTCATTGACGCGAGCAATTCATCGCGCCTGGGGCGCGTCATGCCTTTCGTCTTCGCGACGTCACTCAGCAGGATCTTGATGTTCACTTCGCGGTCGGAGCTGTCGACGCCGGCCGAATTGTCGATGAAGTCGGTATTGATCCGGCCGCCCTTGAGGCTGTATTCGATTCTTGCGAGCTGGGTCAGGCCCAGGTTGCCGCCCTCGCCAACGACTTTGCAACCCAGCTCGCTGGCATTGACACGCAGGTGGTCGTTACTGCGGTCTCCGACGTCGGCATGACTCTCGGTTGTCGCCTTGGCATACGTGCCGATGCCACCATTCCAGAGCAGATCGACGTTCATGCGGAGAATGCCCTGGATCAGCTGGTTAGGCTGCATCGATGTCTCGGTGGTACCGAGCATGCGCCTGACCTCTCGACTGAGCGGGATCGTCTTCGCGTCGCGACGAAATACGCCGCCGCCCTTGGATATCAGTTCGGTGTTGTATTCGTCCCAGCCAGACGGGCCCTTGCGGGTGAACAGACGTTTTCGTTCCTTGAAGCTCGCCTTAGCATCGGGGTCCGGGTCGAGGAAGATGTGCAGGTGATTGAAGGCTGCGACCAGTCTGATCTTCCTCGACAGCAGCATGCCGTTGCCAAAAACGTCTCCGCCCATATCGCCTATGCCGGCGACCGTGAACAGGTCCTTTTGTACGTTCAGTCCCTGCTCGCGGAAGTGTCTTTGCACCGCGACCCACGCTCCGCGCGCTGTGATACCCATCTTCTTGTGGTCGTAGCCGGCCGAACCGCCCGACGCGAAAGCGTCGTCCAGCCAGAAGCCGTAGGACTGGGAAATTCCGTTCGCGATATCGGAGAATGTCGCAGTTCCCTTATCCGCTGCGACGACGAGGTAAGGGTCTTCGTCGTCTCGCCGAACGACGCCCTTTGGTGCCTTCACCTTGCCGTCCACGACGTTGTCGGTGATGTCGAGCAAGCCGCTGATAAACGTGCGGTAACAGACGATGCCTGCCGTCATGACCGCCGCGCGATCGCCTGCCGGCGGGCGTTTGCAAAAGAAGCCGCCCTTGGCGCCGGTGGGCACGATGACGGTGTTCTTGACGACCTGTGCCTTCATCAGTCCGAGCACTTCGGTGCGGAAGTCCTCACGCCGGTCCGACCATCGCAGTCCGCCGCGGGCGACGTCGCCGCCACGCAGGTGCACGCCCTCGACCTCCGTCGAATAGACGAAGATCTCGAATTTCGGTCGCGGTAGCGGGGCCTCCCTGATCTTGCGGGTTTCGAGCTTGATCGAGATATAGGGCTTGCCGTTCTCGTCCCGGCTGTCGAGGTAGAAGTTGGTCCTGAGCGTCGAATTCACCGTTCCGGCGAACGCATTCAGGATGCGGTCTTCGTCGACGTTTTTTGCCTTGTCGACCTCACGCGCAACGGCCTGTTTGGCAGCCTTTAGCTTGTCGTCGCGCTTGGCCGCATTCAGTGCCGGGTCAAACTGGACCTGGAATTGTTTCAGCAGCAGCTTGACGAAGTCGGCGCGTTCGACCAGCACGTCTTCGAGGTAGTCCTGCGAGAACGGCAACGTCAACTGCTGCAGGTACTTGGCATAGCAGCGAATCAACGATACCTGCCGCCAATCGAGGCCCGCACTCAATATCAGACGATTGAAGCCGTCGTTCTCCGCGTTACCGGAGAGCACCTGCATGAAACAGTCTTCGAACAGAGTCGAGATGGCCTGCACATCGATGTCGGCCCCCCGCGTGTGGCGCAGGTGAAAGTCCTGGATCCAGAAGCGCTCATCGTCAGACATGAGCAGCTCATACGGCCGTTCCGTATAAACGTCTACACCCATATCCTCGAGAATCGGCAGCGCTTCCGACAGTACCATCGGCTCGCCGTGGCTGAAGACCATGAAGTGCATGTGGCTGGGCTCGGATCTCGCCGGCCTGAACAGCTCCACGTGCCGGCATCGGCCTTCCTCGCGCATAGCATCGATATGATTGATATCGCTGCACGCATCTTGCGGACTGGTTTCTTCCTGGTAGCCAGCCGGGAAAATCTTGCCGTACTTGCGGAACAGCGTATGGCCGTCACGTTGGCCATAGCTGCGGTAGAGCTTCTCCCGCAGGCGGTCCGTCCAGCTGATAATGATGTCGCCGATGCGTTTCTCGATCTGCTGGATGCTGATGCGCGGCCGCTTCCCGGTGTCGACGTGGACGACGATGTGAATGCGCGCCAGCGGTGAATCGACGAGTTCGACGCTGGATTCGGCGGACTCGCCTTCGAACGAGTCAATGAGCAGCGCTTCGAGCTTCTCCCTGATACCGGAAACGTATTTCTCGCGAGGCACATAGACGAGGCAGGAATAGAAGCGTCGAAACATGTCGCGTCGCAGGAAGAAACGCACGCGCTGGCGATCCTGCAGATTGAGAATGCCCAGCACGGTGCGAGCGAGGTCGGGCACGCTTCCCTGGAACAGTTCATCGCGCGGGAACGTGCTGATGATATGCATTAGTGCTTTGCCGCGATGACCTCGCGGCTCGACGTGTGTACGCTCTATGATCTTCTGGATTTTGTGCCGCAGCAGCGGGATGTCTTGCGGGCTCTCACTGTAAGCCGTAGACGTAAACAGGCCGATGAAACGCCTCTCGCCCGTCGCCCGGCCTTTTCTGTCGTAGAGCTTGACGCCGACATAGTCGAGGTAGGTGTTCCGGTGAATGAGCGACTTCGAATTGGCCTTCGTGATTATGAGCCAGTCTTTCGTTCTGGCGAGCCGCCGCATGTCGTTGGTGAGTTCGACGGAGCCATCGCTAGCCGTAGGCTTGGCGAAAAGGCCGAGTCCGGATTCCATGATCGGCTTGATGAACGCTCTATCACCGCGGTAGTTGATCTTGTACTCGCGATAGCCGAGGAACAGGAAGTGGTCGTCGGCCATCCATTCGAGCAGCTCGGCGCTCTCCTTCCTCAAGTTCGCCTCTACCCCCTTGGGTCCGTTTTCCAGCAGCTCTCGCGTATCGAGCATCGTTTGCTGCATCGCCTGCCAGTCCCGTACGGCGACCTGCACGTCGCCGAGCACGTTGTGAATCTCGGCGATCAGCGCCTTCAGCTGTTCCGGGTCGGTTTCCTTGTCGACGGCGAAACGGACGTAGGACTCGGCCGTGCCTTCGTCACTGTCCGGGGCGTGGATCTTCGATATCACGCCAGCCTTCGTGCGTGTAACGCGGATGACCGGATGAACGGTCATCTGCACCGTCAGTTCGAAGCGATTGATGGCTGCCTGCACCGAGTCGACGAGGAACGGACTGTCATCGTTTATCATTTCGACATAGGTGCGCGCAGCGAGGTAGCCGTGCTTTTTCATCTCCGGATTGAAGGCCCGTACCAACGCCTCGCCGGGCCGACGCTTCTTGCCGAATTCGAGGTGCGAGATGGCTATGCGGGCCAGCGCGTCCGGCTGGCGCTGAGCGAGGTCGTCGTAGGGCACATGAGCGTAGTATTGCTGAAGAAATGACTGCTTCTGCGGGCGCGTCGAGAGGAGCGGTGAACCAATTTTGGAGGCAACTATCGAATCCAGAATCTGGACCTTGACGTCGCTTTCACGACGATATTCTTTTTGTGCCACTTTGTACCCCCGATCAGAGCAATCTGATCCCATTACGGCGCGCCTATTTTACGCACGCGTTATATGCACTGTCGACCTCGTGGCGCCGGTAGACAGGTGCGCATGACCTGTGCACGGACAGCTGACTGTGCCTACAATTGGAGGCACTGGAATCGAAGACGACCAAATGAAAAACCGAGAGCTAGAAGACGGGATTCACACGAAGCTATCGCGTGACGATGACTATGGCGGCTACCTTCAGCTCGACCAGTTGCTCAATGCACAGCATCCGCTATCGGACCCGCCACATCACGACGAGATGCTGTTCATCATTCAGCACCAGGTCGCCGAGTTGTGGATAAAGCTGATCATTCACGAGACGAGGAGGGCGATCGAGCTGTTCAACCGGGACGAGCTCGCACCGGCAGTTAAGACGCTGTCCCGTATGCGGCATATCCAGAGCCAGATGTACGCGATGTGGGGAGTTCTCGACACGCTGACGCCGGCGGAGTACTCGGAATTCCGGCACGTATTCGGCAACGCTTCAGGCTTCCAGTCGGCCCAATATCGCCTGCTCGAGTTCATGCTGGGCAACAAGCATCGCTCGTCGCTGAAGGTCTACGAGCACCTGCCGGACTGGCATCGCCAGCTCGTCGACGCGCTCAACTCACCGAGCCTGTACGACGCATTCCTGATTCACCTCAAGCGAGCAGGGCTGCCGATACCGGACAGCGTCGTCGATCGCGACTTCAGCGAGATGCGCGACGAGGATCCGGACGTCGTTGCGGCACTCGCCGACATTTACGAGGATACGTCGAAGCACTGGGTCTACTACGAGATCTGCGAAGCGTTCATGGATATCAACAACAACTTCCAGTTCTGGCGCTTCCACCATCTGAAAACGGTCGAGCGCATCATCGGGCACAAAGCCGGAACCGGCGGATCGTCCGGCGTCGAGTTTCTGAAAAAGGCGATTGACTGGGATTTCTACCCCGAGTTGATCAAGGTACGAACCGAAATGGCCTAGACGACGCGCGGGAATTCGACGCGATCAGGGTACGAACTGGGAGGGTGTAGCAAGAGCCGACACCCCAGGGCCGGAGAATTGGCGGACAGGCAGGCTAGGGGTTGCCCAGCAGTCTCGCTCTCGCCAGCAGACGCTCCATAACGATATTGAATCGTTCGACGTCGTCTTCACTGAGGCCGTGCAGCAAGTCTCGCTCGAATCTCAGGGCGAGCGGCGCGACCTCATCATGCACGCGTTTGCCTTCCTCGGAGAGGTTCAGTATCGAGCGCCGGCGGTCGGCATCGGCAAACTCGCGGTCCAGACGGCCGTTCTTGATCAGCTTCGTGACCGCGCGGCTGACCGCCACCTTGTCCATCATCGTGCGCTCGGCGACCTCGACAGCGGAGAGCCCGGGAAACCGACCGAGGATGGCGATCACGCGCCACTCCGGGATCGTCAGGCCAAAGCGCTTGTCATAGACGCGCGCAATGTTGGTGCTTACCGTGTGCGACACCACGGCGAGACGATACGGGAGGAAGTCTTCGAGGATCAGTTCGTCGGTCATTCGTTGCGGTCTCTTCGCTGCTCACTCAAAGGTAGCGGCTCGACAGCCCTGCATCAACTGGAAATACGGGGATTCTACGAAAGATGCGGTTGGTGCAGGTACTCGCTGGACTGCATCTCGATCAGTCGGCTCGTCGTTCGCTCGAATTCGAAGCGAAGCCGTCTACCGGCATACAGCGTCTCCAGATCGACAGCCGCTGCAATGATGAGCTTCACCCGTCGGTCGTAAAACTCGTCGACCAGTGCGATGAAACGCCGGGCCTGGTTTTCCAGCTCCGCGGTCAGCTGCGGTACACTGGTGACGATCACGGCCTGGTACCAACGTGCAATCGTGATGTAGTCGGCCTGGCTTCTCGGGCCGTCGCAGATCTCGTCGAAATCAAACCAGACGACACTCTTGCCGCACTGACGAGCAATCAATTCCCTGCCGTGCACCTCAAGGACACGGTTGAGTTCCGGAGCGCTCGAGGCCGCTTCCGAAAAGAAATGCTCAATCTTCGATGGTGTGTCCGGATCGTCTGAAATCAGGTACGTGCCGGCTTGCTCCAGCAAACGCAGGCGATAGTCCGTGTCGCCGCCCAGGTGGTGGACTTGGGTATTCGCTTCGAGTGCCGCGATGGCCGGCAGGAAGCGCTGCCGCTGCAGGCCGTCGCGATAGAGTTCGGCCGGCGGGCTGTTCGAGGTCGCGACGAGCGTAACGCCCCGATCGAACAGGCGTTCAAGCAGACGCCCAAGAATCATCGCGTCACCGATGTCGCTGACAAAGAACTCGTCGAAGCACAGCACCCGAGTCTCGTCGGCAATGTTTTCGGCGACCTGGTCCAGCGGATCCTCGATGTCGCCGAGAAGACCGAGCCGCTCGTGAACTTCCTGCATGATGCGATGAAAATGATTGCGTCGCTTCGCCTTTAGCTCGAGCGTCTGGAAGAACAGGTCCATCAGCAGCGTCTTGCCGCGACCGACGCCTCCCCACAAATAGATCCCGCGAACACCGGGATAGCGAGCCGGCCTCCCGAGCAGTCGGTCGACCAGGCTTCGCTTCGCGGGCGGGCCGTCGACGAGTTGATGCTGGAGGTCGTAGAGCATGTCGACGACCCGCTGCTGCGCGGGGTCGTGAACGTGGCCGTGGCTACGGAGATTCTCCTCGTAGGCCTCTTTAATATTCATTTACCATCAAATCTGTATTGCAGTTCCCCCGGGCTGCGGGGAAGAGTAACCTGCTACAAAAGAAGCCGCTACACGTCGGCGATAAACGGGCAAAAAGGAAAGCGCAATGAGTGAGGAAACGGCACGCGAATCGATGGAGTTTGATGTCGTTATCGTGGGTGGCGGACCGGCCGGTCTTGCTGCCGCCTGCAGGCTGATGCAACTCAACGCCGAACTGTCGGTGGTCGTCGTCGAGAAGGGCTCGGAGATAGGCGCGCACATACTCTCAGGATGCGTGTTCGAGCCGACGGCGCTCAAGGAGCTGTATCCCGACTGGAAGGAGCGAGGTGCTCCGCTCGATACGCCGGTCAAGGGCGACAAGTTTCATCATATGCGCAGCCCGACCAAGTCGAGAAAGGTGCCGGGGCCACTCGTCCCGCGCCCGATGCACAACCATGGCAACTACATCATCAGTCTGGGCAGGTTGTGCCAGTGGCTGGGCGAGCAGGCCGAGAATGCCGGCGTCAACGTCTTCCCGGGCTTCGCGGCTTCCGAAGTGCTCTACGACAGCGAGGGGCGCGTCACCGGTGTGGCGACCAGCGACATGGGCATCGGCAAGGACGGTGAGAAGAAAGACTCTTACACACCGGGCTACGAGCTGCTCGGCAAGTACACGATCTTTGCCGAGGGCGTCAGGGGCAACCTGGGCGAGCAGCTGATGGAGACGTTCAACCTGCGCGAGGGCGCCGACCCGCAGCACTACGGCATCGGCATCAAGGAAGTCTGGGAGGTCAAACCGGAGAACCACGACGAAGGGCTCGTCGAGCACTCGCTGGGATGGCCGCTCGACAATAAGACTGAAGGTGGCGGCTTCCTGTACCACGCCGCCAACAACCAGGTGTTCTTGGGATTCATCGTCGCTCTCAACTACAAGAACCCCCACCTGTCGCCGTTCGAGGAATTCCAGCGCTGGAAGCATCACCCGGCGATCAAGAAGACATTGGAGGGCGGCACTCGCATCGCCTACGGCGCCAGGGCTGTCAACAAAGGCGGTCTGCAGTCGTTGCCCGATCCGGTGTTCCCGGGCGGCCTGCTGGTCGGCTGCGATGCCGGTTACCTGAACGGTGCCAAAATCAAAGGCGTGCACACGGCTATGAAGACGGGCATGCAGGCGGCCGAGAGCGTTCATGAAGCCCTGGCCGCGGGCGACGAGGGGCAGGGTGTGCTGGATAAGCATCGACAGCGCGTCAACGACTCGTGGGTGTACAAGGAGTTGCACAAGACCCGCAACTTCGGCCCGGCGTTGAAAAAATTCGGCACGCTGATTGGCGGCGCCATTGTGTTTATCGACCAGAATATTTTCGGGGGACGGCTGCCTTTCACGTGGACCAGCCCGAAGCCGGACCACGAGAGTCTCGACAAGGCCAGCGAATCAAAGCCGATCGAATACCCGAAACCCGACGGCGTCATCAGCTTCGATCGCCTGTCGTCGGTGTTTCTCTCCAGCACGAACCACGAAGAAGACCAGCCGTCACACCTGAAGCTGAAAGATGCGTCGGTGCCGATTTCGCACAACCTGCCGATCTTCGATGAGCCGGCGCAGCGCTACTGCCCGGCAGGCGTCTACGAGGTCGTCGATGAGGAGGATGGCGGGAAGCGTTTCGAAATCAGCGCGCAAAACTGCGTGCACTGCAAGACCTGCGACATCAAGGACCCGACGCAGAACATCGTCTGGACCGTGCCGGAGGGCGGCGGAGGACCGAATTATTCGGGGATGTGATCGCGGGTGTTTTGCAACCGGTTGGTACGCATCCGTGGTCTTGGGCTCGGGTGTCTGCTCATGACCATTAGCGTACATTGGCGCCTGTTGGAGCCCGCCTTGCGGGCAATCGATTCTGATAGTCCGCTAATGACTGCGGATTCAATCGGTGAGCGCAACACCTAATCTCTAAGTATAGAGAAGGAGGTGTTGAAGATGGGCTATCCGACCAGGATTTATTACACCGAGAAAGACAAAGCGTTGATGTGGGATCGCTGGCAGAAAGGCGAGTCACTACACTCGATAGCCAGGCACTTTGGACGCAGTCATACCTCGGTCCAGGGGATACTGAGTCGCACAGGCGGCATCCGGCCATTACCACGACGGCGATCCCGGTTGTCATTGACGTTGGCAGAACGTGAAGAGATCTCTCGAGGTCTTTCTGCAGGACGTTCACTACGAGCGATTGCCTCGGCCCTGGGGCGCTCGCCATCAACGGTTAGCTGTGAGCTTGGCCGCAACGGCGGACGCCGTCGCTATCGTGCCCACACAGCCGATCAGGCGGCATGGGATCGAGCGAAGCGGCCCAAGCCCTGTAAACTGGCGCTGAACCGCCCGCTGGCCATGACTGTGGCTCGGTTGCTGCGTCAGCAATGGTCACCGTGGCAGATAGCGGGCCGGTTGAAGCGCGAGTACCCCCACGACGAGAGCTGCCGGGTGTCACACGAGACGATCTACAAGACGCTGTTCATCCAGGCCCGTGGCGCCCTGAAGAAGGAGCTGGTTCAACACCTTAGACGTCGTCGCAGCATGCGCCGGTCGCGGCACCACACACAGAAGACACCCGATCACGGCCGCATAGTTGGTGCGGTGTCGATCCGCGAGCGGCCAGCCGAGGTTGAGGACCGCGCAGTACCCGGCCACTGGGAAGGTGACTTGCTGTTCGGCAGTAACAACAGCCAGATCGCCACCCTGGTTGAGCGTCACAGTCGCTACTGCATGCTGGTGCGGGTCAACAGCAAAGACACCAAGACCGTCATCAATGCGCTCATCAAACACGCTCACAAGCTGCCACGAGAGCTGTACAAGTCACTGACCTGGGATCGAGGCAAGGAGATGGCAGATCACAAACGCTTCTCCCTGGCGACTGACATCGACGTGTACTTCTGTGATCCTCAGCATCCCTGGCAACGCGGCTCCAACGAACAGATCAACGGGTTGCTACGGCAGTACTTCCCGAAAGGGATGGATCTGTCGGGCGTGCATCAGAACAGGCTGAACGCTGTTGCACGAAGACTTAACGAACGACCCCGACAAACGTTAGACTTTGAAACGCCGGCCGAGCGTTTTGAGCAATGTGTTGCGTCGACCGGTTGAACCAGCAACCTAAAGCAGACTGGCGCCGCACGGTGGGAGCGGCGTCAAGCTGTGATCTGTTTCTGTCAGCCTATGATCCGAAGTGCCCTCCACGGTAGTCCCCTCAAACAAAAGGTAGTTCAACGTGAAAGAACCTGGACATAAAGCACCCAGTATCTGTCGAACAAAGGATCAGCGGTTTGTCTTCTTGATCTGGGCTACCGCAGTCCTCTTCTTAGCTAGCGGCGCTCTCGCAAGCCAAACAGTCGTCGAAGAATCGTTGCCAATCGGAATGCTTGCACCAATAAAAACAGCGGTGTCCGCTTCGCATCTCGCCTCCATATGCGAGGCTGATATTCGCGAACTTCGGGCGCGTATTGAGAGGCTCTCAACTCTGGAGGCCGAGCACGATCCTCTGGAGTATCTCATTTCGGTGGACGCGATTTTCGCCAGTCAACAAGGGCGCTGGATGTTCGCGCTTACGTTGGCTTTCGTGCATCCGGACGAGACAACGGCGAATATCGCCCGCGACTGTGCACAGTCTTTTCAGTCGATCGAGACTGACCTATTCTCCTCTGCTGAAATTTTTGGTCGACTGATGGACATCGACCTCGCAAGCTCGACGCCTGAGACCCGGCGCGCTTTCAACCTACTGGCCGATCGATTTCGATCAGCCGGCGTTGGATTTTCCGGAGAATCCCACGATAGGGCAATCGAAATCCAGGAAGAGCTTGGTAGCCTTGGAACGCAGTTCATCGAGAATATTCGCACTTCCGACTCGGCGATCGAAGTACCGCGAGATCGACTCGGGGGTCTGCCTGCCGAATACATTGAGACTCGATACGATGCCGCTAAAGACCTGGTAGTAATCAGCGGTCGCTCAGATGATTCGCAGCCCGTTCTACGCTTCGCGGAGGATGCTGCTCTTCGTTTTGAAGTGCTCCGGCTGTCGAAGCTGAGGGGGTATCCAGAAAACCGGCCCGTTCTGCATCGAATGCTAACTCTGCGACAGGAGTTGGCAGAGCTGTACGGTTACTCGCACTTTGCCGAACTCGACATGCAGGGGACGATGGCCGGAAGTCCCGATCGGGTCGCAAGCTACCTTCAAACACTGTCTGAACTTGTTACCGACTCCGCTCAGCGCGAGGCGGACTACCTCGCGTCGCTGAAGAGCGAGGACGAGCAAGGGTTGGCTGAGTGGGATGTTTCGTATCTTGTGTCGAACGCTCAGGATGCTCTCGGTGTTGTCAGCGCCGAAGTGGTGCGCAGCTATTTCCCTTTTAGTCAGACTCTCGACGGGGTAGTGAACTTCGTCGGAGAACTGCTGGGAATCGAATTCAGGCGGATTGATGTCGAGGGCTGGCATGAGGACATCGGAGCGTATGAAGTGCTGGTAGATGGCGAGCTTCGAGGCAGGATTCTCATGGATATGCATCCTCGCGAAGGAAAGATTGATGGAAACCAGGCAGTTGTTTTGCAGGTCGGCATAAGAGACCGGTCGATGCCGGTCATTGCTTTGCTCTGCAATTTTCCCGAAGGCGACGAAGGGCTGGAAATCAGCCAAGTACGAACGCTATTACACGAGTTTGGGCATGCTGTGCATTTTGTCTTGAGTGGCAACCAGGAATTCGGGATTACGAGCAGTATCGGCATCGAGTTCGATTTTCTTGAAGCGCCTTCACAACTGCTGGAGTTGTTTCTGAGCGAGTACGAAACAATGCGCCTGCTCGCCACTAGCAATTCACACATGGAACTTACCGCCGATATCCTGAGCGACTTGACTGCTGCCGATCAATTGGGAAGAAGTCTCGAGATGCAGAGGCAACTGTACTTTGCTGACCTGTCTTTACGCCTGCATTTCAACTTCGACGATTCGCGTGATCTTGACGAGTTAAATGCTGAAATCGAGCGCGAGAATCGCCCATTCGTCGCATTGGTTCCCGATGCGCACAAGTATGCGTCTTTCGGACATCTGTATGGCTATCGCTCTCGCTTTTACACCTACGATTGGTCGCTCGCAATCGCGGCAGATCTATACTCGGAATTCAGTGGCAACGGAAATGCAGAGGAAATCGGTGTCGACTATCGACGCAAGGTTCTTGAGCAAGGTGCCTCTGTACCCATTGATGCAGCATTGGAGGAGTTTCTGGGGCGGCCAGTATCGTTCAGGACATTCGGAAATCAACTTGCCGATCTTCAAACGTCTCTGTTCGAGCGGATAGAAGATTAGTCGCATCGGTCGCTGTCGATACACGAGCGTGGAAGTCCGGTTCTGTCAGAAAGCCGGCCTGCGGATCGCCCGCAAGGCGGCCTCCTACAGGGTGAATCGGCAGCCGAAAGCAGACGTTCGTCAAGGCTATGCAGCAGCCTGATAGCGCGCCTCTACACCTATCGAGGCTGCATCCGTATCGCGCCATCGACTCGGATCGTCTCACCATTCACCATCGCGTTGCCGTAGATGAATGCGGCCGTGTCCGCGTATTCCTCCGGGTTGCCGAGGCGTGGCGGGAAGGGCACCTGTTTGCCCAGTGAGTCCTGAACTTCCTCGGGCATGCCAGCCATCATCGGGGTCTTGAAGATGCCCGGAGCGATCGTGTTGACGCGGATGCCGAACTGCGCGAACTCGCGCGCGAGCGGCAGCATCATGCCGACGACGCCGCCTTTCGACGCGGAGTAGGCCGCCTGGCCGATCTGTCCTTCGAAGGCCGCGATGGATGCCGTGCTGATGACGACGCCACGCTCGCCTTCGTCATTCGGCTCGTTCTCGACCATGATCGCCGCCGCTTCCTTCGTTACGTTGTAGCTGCCGATCAGGTTGATGTGTATGACGCGGGCGAAATTCTCGGTCGGCCACGGCCCTTCGCGTCCGAGTGTGCGACCCGCCGTGGCGACGCCGGCACAGTTCATCGCGAGCGTGATGCCGCCCATGAATTCTTTCGCCTGCTGCATCGCGCTGCGCACTTCGTCTTCGCTGCAGACATCCGTGCGAATGAAAATCGCGTTATCGCCCAGCTCGCTTGCCGCTGCTTCTCCCTGCTCGGCGTTGACGTCCAGCAGGACCGCATGGCCGCCTGCGGCGATGACGCGACGCGCCGTCGCAAGACCGAGGCCGGATGCGCCGCCGGTGATGACGGCTTTGGCAGATTGAAGATCCATGAGTGCTCCTTGAAAACTAGTCGATTTCGATACCGATAGCCGTAGCTTCGCCGCCACCGATACACAACGAGGCGACGCCTCGCTTCTTGTTGTGAGTTCGCATCGCGTGCAGCAGCGTTACGATGATGCGTGCGCCAGAAGCGCCGATCGGATGCCCCAGTGCACAGGCGCCGCCGTGCACGTTGACCTTGGCATGGTCGATGCCGACGTCATGCATGGCGGCCATCGTGACGACCGCAAACGCCTCGTTGATCTCGTACAGATCGACGTCCTCCGGCGTCCAGCCCAGTTTCTCGTGCAGCGCCTTGATGGCGTAGACCGGCGCCGTCGTGAACCATGCAGGTTCCTGGGCGAAGTTCGAGTGACCGACGACCCGCGCAAGCGGCGTGATTCCGCGCCTCTCAGCCTCGCTGCCGCTCATCAGCACCAGCGCCGCGGCGCCGTCCGATATAGACGATGAACTGGCGGCCGTGACCGTGCCGTCCTTGCGGAAGGCTGCCCTGAGGGACGGGATCTTCTCCGGCTTGGCCGTCTGCGGTCCCTCATCTTCGGATACGGTGACATCGCCTTTGCGCGTCGAGATCGTGACGGGCGAAATCTCAGCTTTGAAAGCGCCGGACTCGGCTGCGGCGCGCGCCCGAGTGACCGACTCAATGGCAAAGGCGTCCTGCGCCTCGCGCGTGAAGCTGTACTTCTCGGCCGTGTCTTCGGCGAAGTGCCCCATCATGTTGCCGTCGGCCGGGTTTTGCAGGCCGTCATAGAACATATGGTCCAGCACCTCGCTATGCCCCATGCGGTAGCCGCCGCGTGCCTTCGGCAGCAGGTACGGCGCATTCGTCATCGACTCCATGCCGCCGCTGACAACGATCTTCGCGCTGCCGGCCCGAATCAGGTCATGGGCCAGCATCGTGGTCTTCATGCCGGATCCGCAGGCCTTGTTCAGCGTGCTGGTAACGACGCTTTTCGGCAGTCCGGCTGCGAGGCAGGCAATTCTTGCCGGCGCCTGGCCAACGCCGGCCGGCAGGACGCAGCCCATCATCAGTTCTTCGATCGACCCGCCGTCGACGCCCGAGTCTGCGACGGCGGCCTCGATGGCTGCGGCACAGAGGTCTGTGGCGGAAAGCGGCGACAATACGCCCTGAAAGCCGCCGATCGGCGTTCTGCGTGCCGCAACGATGACTACGGAATCTTGGCTCATACATCCATCTCCAGGTGGATCCTGACTGTGCGCTACTGTGCGACCAACCGGCCCGTTCAGGCAATATCAGTATGAGGGTAGTCAGGCGGGCGCTGCGGCGCCTGCCTCTGCCTCCGATTCGAGCAGGTCAGGTTCGTCGATGGCCTCCAGTATCCTGCGGCGCGCCTCGGCTGCAAGCGTCCGGTGATCGGCAAACGCCGGGTCGTCCGGCAGTATCGGCGGCAGGATGCGGATCGTGATCCGGGATGGCCGAAGCATCCAGTCGTCGGCCGTCAGCATTTCACGCGTACCGGTGATAACGACGGGCAGCACCGGCATCGCGCCTTTGATCGTGGCCATGAAGGCCCCGGCACGAAAGCGCCCGATGCCGGGGTGCTTGCGAAACGTGCCCTCCGGGAAGAAGGCGAGGCTTTCGCCCCCCTGCGCGGCGCGGACGATACGCCTGGCGTCCAGCGCACTGCCTCCGGGACGATGTCGCTCGACGAAACGGGAGCCGGCGCGGCGCAGCAGGAAATGGACGACGGGAATGTCCCGCATCTCCCCCTTGATCACGAATGAGAAGCGTGACGGCAGGTAGCCCTTCATCAGGGGGCCATCCACGTAGCTGGCGTGGTTCGCGACCATGACCGCGTTGCCGGACGGGATATTGCCGGCGCCGACGATGTCCGGAACGCAGCCGGTCAGGACGAAAGGCATGCGGGACGCCGCTTTGGCCAGTTTGTAGCGCCAGGTCGCGCTGGGCACCAGTGTTACCGAAACCAGCGCAAACACGATGGCGATCACAGTAACCAGCCACGCATACAGGCAGAATGGCAGCTGTATCAGGCGTGTCAGCACGCGCTTCACCGCGAAAGGCCCCGCGGCAGGGCGTTTCGGCAATTTGTGATGCAGATCACTTTATGTCAACGCTCTTAAGATTCTGTGAAGCTGATCACGCCTATCCTGAAGCGGCCAAATCATACTCAAAACCTTGAAAAATCCGTCGCTTGGCTGCGCGTCGGTTACTGGGATCAACTGGTTGTCTGCGCGAAAACGCGTATCCTACCAGCGTATTCGTGACCACGCGGCATCAGCGTTGCAAGGGACTGCTACGACTGGACGAATGGACATTATGGCGAGCAAAGACACGAACACCGAGGACCCGAAGCTCATCGCTGAATCTACCGCGCTGGTGGATCGATTCCTCGATGCCATCTGGATGGAACGCGGACTGTCGCAGAATACGCTCGGTGCGTACCGGGCCGATCTGATGACGCTGTGCCGCGCCTTGTCGCAGGATGGTAAATCCATCGATATGGCCGACAAGGCCGACCTGCTCGCTTTTATCGCAAGCCGTGTCGAGAGCGGTGCGAAGCCGCGGTCGACGGCGCGACAGTTGTCGAGCTTCCGGCGCTTCTTCCGCTACATCATGCGTGAGGGCCTGCGTTCCACGGACCCGACCGCCGAGATCGAAATGCCGCGGATTGGCCGCTCCCTGCCGAAGACGCTCAGTGAAGACGAGGTGGATTCGCTCCTGAGCGCGCCGAACGTCGACGAGCCGCTCGGTCACCGCGACCGCGCGATGCTCGAACTGCTGTACGCAACCGGTCTGCGTGTTTCGGAGCTGATTAACCTGAAACAGTCACAGGTCAACTTCAACCAGGGCGTGCTCCGCATCGTCGGCAAGGGCGACCGGGAGCGACTCATTCCGCTGGGCGAAGAGTCCCAGCGCTGGCTGAAGGACTTTATCGATGGCCCGAGGATGGAAATCCTGCTCGAGCGCCAGACCGACTACCTATTTCCAACGCGCCGCGGCGATCGTATGACCCGCCAGGCGTTCTGGCACATCATCAAGCGCTATGCCGAAAAGGCCGGCGTCCGCAAGAAGATGTCGCCGCACAGCCTGCGTCATGCCTTCGCGACGCACCTGCTGAACCGGGGCGCAGACCTGCGTGTCGTCCAGTTGTTGCTCGGTCACAGCGACCTGTCGACGACCCAGATCTACACGCACGTGGCTCGCGAGCGGCTCAAGGAGCTGCACAGCGAGCACCATCCGCGCGGCTAATCTCGTTTCATAGTTGAAACATTTGGGCCGTTGGGCCGGTCTATGTGCAGGTGATACAATCGCGCCGCGCGGACGCCGCCGCTTAACCAACCGAGTGTTCTTCATGAAACGAGCCACAACCCTTCAATTAAGCCTCCTGGTAGCGCTGCTGGCGCCCGCTATCGCTGCTGCCGACGCCAAGCTCGAAGCCGTTCGAGAGAAAGTGACGGCGATGTTCGACATCATCGAAAAAGAAGACATCAACGGCAGCCCGGTCGACGGCTGGTACACGATTCAGAAGGGCTCTGTCGTGGCTTACATCTCCGACGACGGCCGATACATGATGCAGGGCGACCTGATTGATCTCGACCAGAACGTCAACCTGTCGGAAGAGGCGCGTACGGACGCTCGTCGCGACCTGATCTCGTCGGTCGACGACGCTCAGTTCATCACGTTTTCACCGGCAGAGCCGAAGTACAGCGTCGCCATATTCACCGACGTCGATTGCACCTACTGTCGTCGCCTGCATCAGCAGATCGAGGACTACATGGAGCAGGGCATCGAGGTTCGCTATCTGCTGTATCCCCGCAACGGACCCGCATCGCGTGCGTGGAGCACGTCGGAAGCCGTGTGGTGTTCGACGGATCGCCAGGCGGCGCTGACCAACGCGAAACTGGGACAGACCGTCGAGGCGACAAAGTGCGATGCATCGGCGGTACAGGCCCATTACTCGCTGGGTCAGGAAGTCGGCCTGTCCGGAACTCCGGCCATCGTGCTTGAAGACGGCGAACTGATCGGCGGTTACCTGCCCCCGCAGGCGTTGCGCGGCAGGCTGGACCAAAAGACGACCAGCGCGAACTAGGCCTCAGACACACACGTTAAAACGGCGGGCTCTCGTGCCCGCCGTTTTGCGTTTGGGGGTCTGTGAGTCTTGCCAGATAGAACCTAGTAGGACTTGACGCGACGGAGCTCGTGAATGTGCACGGTGTTGTCGCGACCGCCGTCCTCGACGAATCGTTCCAGCGCGAACTTGCCGGAGCGAAACGCAATGTCGTCCCACGGAATCTCGTCTTTGGCAAACAGCCGGGTCTCGAGCGTCTCTTCGCCGGCGCCGAAACTGCCCTTGAGCCTGGCGGTGTAATACAGGTGTAGCTGGCCCACCTCGATAACGTCGACAGACGCATACAACCGGCCCAGTTCGACCTCGGCCAATGCCTCCTCGCGCGTCTCTCTCGCGGCGCCCTCGGCGCTGGACTCACCGAGTTCCATGAAGCCCGCCGGTACGGTCCAGTAACCGTAGCGTGGCTCGATCGAGCGCTTGCAAAGCAGGATCTTGTCGTCGTGTTCGACGAGGCAGCCGACGACGATCAGCGGGTTCTTGTAGTGAATGGTGCCGCAGATGTTGCAGATCGCTCGTTCCCGGTTGTCGCCATCCGGGACGCGATAGCTAACGTCTCCGCCGCAGACGGAGCAGAATTTCATGCGAGGCATCATTCGAAGGGACGTCCTTAATTGGTGCCGGGAGCGAGAATCGAACTCGCACTCTGTTTCCAGAACCGGATTTTGAATCCGGCGCGTCTACCAGTTCCGCCACCCCGGCCAGGGCCCGCGTCAGGCTGGCCGCAGAGTATATGCGTCAAGGCGTGCAGCTTCCAGACCGACTTGTTGCGACCTTTTTCGGGGCAATCGCATCTAAAATGGCAGATATGAGTAAATTTGCTGACATCACGCTGGATCCGGGGATTATCAAGCGTGCCGCGAAGGGCGACGTTCGGGCGCACGAGATTCTGTACCGATCCTTCGCAACCCCGGTGTATTCGCTGTGCCTGCGCTTCACTCGAGTGCCGGCACACGCCGAGGACCTCGTCCAGGAGACGTTCATCGAGGTCATGCGGTCAATCGCCAGGTTCCGCGGTGACGCGGCGATCGGCACATGGATTCGGCGCATCGCCGTCTCGAAGGCGCTGATGTTCCTGCGATCGGCCTGGACGAGCCGCGCGCAGTCGCTGGGCGAGGACTGGGAGGAGATCAATCTCGGCAACGCCGCTGACGTCAATGCGGCGTATCGGCAGGACACCGCCATGGACCTGGACGCAGCGCTTGGCAGCCTGCCCGACGTCAGTCGCACCGTGGTTTGGCTGCACGATGTCGAAGGATTTACGCACAAAGAGATTGCCGAGCTGATGGGTAAGACAGAGAGTTTTTCCAAGTCGCAGTTGTCGCGAGCGTATCAACGGTTGAGGCCGCTGCTCGAGACAGGCGACGAGGTCGATAACCGCGCCGCGGCGTGGAGGAGTTGTTGAAGATGTCCGCGAACGACAAGGACGAAGACATGATTTCCGGGTTAACCGCCGACCAGCGTGAGCTGTTGCAGTCAGGCTTACTTTGCCTTCCAGAGACGATGCCCCCGCGTGCCGTCTGGGAACGCATCAAGGAGCAGGGGGAGGCAGAAGGCTTGCTCAAGAAACCTGCGGCGACTCGTAGCTGGTACCTGCCGTCCGGCCTTGCCGCGGCTGCCGTCACCGCCGCGATTCTGTTTGCCTGGTCGCCCGAGCAGCCGCCCGTGCAGCAGGCCGTAACGGTGCCTGACAGCCTGCCGACCAATGCCCAGGAAGTCGATGCGCTGCAGGCACTGATGGTTGAGTCCCGCCAGCTCGAGAGCGACCTGCGCGCGATACCGGCCGAACCACGCGTCATGCGCGCGGGCACCGCCGCGACCATCGCGGAGATAGAGGACCGCATCGCGGCGATCGATTACCAACTCAGCGACCCTGAAGTGTCGCTGAGTCCGGAGGAAGAGAAGATATTCTGGCGCGAGCGCGTCAGGTTGATGAAGTCACTGGTTGGGCTGCGTTATGCGCAGGCGCAGCGCAACGCCCTTTGATCAGGAGTAGTACAGAGATGAATGCTAGAAAATTACTGTTATCGGTCGCGGCGGGCCTGCTTTTCGCCGTGCCGGGCTTTGCGCAGGACGACGCTGCACAGAGGCAGCAGGCCGCGGACGCAGCCCGCGATGCGCGACAAATGGAACAGCGTGTGATGCGCCTGCGGGCAAGCCAGGAGCAAGCCGAGCGGGAGCTCGAACGGGCTGAGGTCGTGCGGGCCGTCCAGCAGGAAAAGATGGAGGAGAAGGAAGAGATCCGCATTCAGATGCGTGAGGCCGAAGAGAAGCTGGCTGAGGCAGCACAGAGAATTGCCGAACTGAGCCAGAGAAACCTCCCGCACATCCAGAGCAACATTCGCGCGGTCTTTACGGGCAATGATCGTCCTCGCCTCGGTGTCACCGTCGCCAACGACGACAAGGCCGGCCCCGTCGAAGGCGTGGAGATCGACGCGGTCACGCCGGGCTCCGCGGCCGACGAGGCCGGGCTGCGGTCCGGCGACGTGCTGACGTTGGTCAACGACGAGTCGCTGAGCGCGGATTCGCCCCAGGCGGCGACCGAGAAGCTGCTCGACTTCATGGCCGGCGTCGAAGCGGGCGACAAGCTCAAGGTCGAGTACATGCGTAACGGAACGGTCGGAACCGTGGAAGTAGAGCCGAAGGTCATGGAACTTCGTACCTTCGACTTCCGTGGACGGGGCGGCGGTGTAGAGGTCTTTGGCGATCCCGACGTAGAAGTACACGTTGCACCCGACATCGGGCAGGGTTTTAGCTACAACTTCGGCTTCCCGTGGGTCGGCAAGGCCTGGGGCGACATGGAGATGGTCGAGCTCAGCGACGGCCTGGGTCGATACTTCGGAACCAGCGACGGATTGTTGATCATCAGCGTGTCGGACTCGAACGACATGCAACTCGAAGACGGTGACGTGCTGCAGTCCATCGATGGTCGTGAGCCAACGTCCGTCGGACATGCGATGCGAATCCTCGGATCCTACGAGCCGGGCGAAGAGGTCACGTTGAAGATCATGCGGGACAAGAAGCGCAAGACACTCAAGGTCACGATGCCGGACGCACGCAGCAGCAGCTTGCTGCCTCCGGCCAGCCCGCTGGCCCCGGCGTCATTGTTGCCGCCGGTCGCACCTCCACCAGCAGCTCCAGCGGC
>JAAUYD010172629.1_pt1 | contig 21607 bp, 20 predicted proteins | sample 7278101 | NCBI WGS metagenome assembly JAAUYD01 (sample SAMN14350128, study PRJNA611818) | marine sediment metagenome | isolation source: surface marine sediment (0.6m) | place: French Polynesia: Moorea | collected 2018-08
ATCTCGCCAGTATTCTCGCGCGTGCTCGCGCGCCAGGTGGCGGCCGTGCTCGAACAACTGGAGAAGCCCGACGTACTCGAGTTCGGCGCCGGCAGCGGAGCGATGGCGGCAGAGGTATTCGGCAGGCTGAAGGCGATGGGCGAGGCGCCCGAGCACTACCTCATTCTTGAGGTGTCGCCGGATCTTCGCGAACGGCAACAACGGCGAATCGCCGAGCGACTGCCGGCCGACGTCGACCGCTTCCGGTGGATCGACGAGATACCAGGATCGTTCAACGGTGTGATTCTTGCGAACGAGGTGCTGGATGCGCTGCCGGTGGAGCGATTCGAAGTTCGGGGTGGCGACGTGTTTCAGCAGCGCGTGACTACCGATGGAGACCGTTTCGTGCTGACGACGGCGCCGGCGCCATCGGTGCTCACCGAAGCCGTTTCTCGCATTGAATCGGATCTCGGGACGACGCTGCCGGAAGGCTTCACGTCAGAGATCTGCACGGCCGCTTTCGACTGGACCGCGAGCCTCGTCAACGGTCTGCGGGAAGGCGCTATCTTCCTTTTCGACTACGGCGTTGGGCGCGATGCCTACTATGCGCCGGATCGCGATGGAGGCTGGTTGCGCTGTCATTTCAGGCACCACGCTCACAGCAACCCGCTGGTCTACCCGGGCATCCAGGACATCACGGCATGGGTCGACTTCTCGCTGGTCGCCGAAGCGGCGGTGACCGCGGGCGCAGAAATTGGTGGATATGTGACACAGGCCCACTTTCTGATGGCCGGCGGGCTCGACGCAGAGCTCGAGTTGATGCAGGATGCGCCGCTGGACAAACAGCTCGAGCTGGCGTCGGCGGTAAAGACGCTGACGCTGCCCGGCGAGATGGGCGAACACGTCAAGTGCCTCGGGCTGGTCAAAGGCAACGTTCGAACGCCGGACGCCCTGACGATGATGGACATAACTCACACGCTCTAAGGCGTCTCTGAAGGAACACCCTCAATGACCTGGCTACAAGTTGTCGTGCTTGCGATCGTGCAGGGCATCAGTGAATTTCTTCCGATCTCGAGCTCGGGCCACCTGGTGCTCGTCCCGGTCGCGTTCGGCTGGAGCGACCAGGGACTCGCCTTTGACGTTGCCGTGCATTTTGGCTCACTGCTCGCCGTCTGCGCGTATTTCTGGGGCGACATCGTGGCCCTCGTTCGCGGCGGACTCCAGGTGGTGGGTTTTCGACAGGACACGCCGGAATCGAGAATGGCACTCGCTATCGGTCTTGGCACGATACCCGCGGCTGCGGCCGGCCTGACACTCGCCGGCTGGATCGAGACCAACCTTCGGAGCCCGTCGGTCATCGTGTTCACCCTCGCCGGTTACGCCATCCTGATGGTGCTGGCCGACAAGCTCTGCAGGCGGGACCGTGCCGTCAGTGACGTGACGCTGAAAGACGCCATCGTCATCGGTTGCGCGCAGGCGCTGGCGCTGGTCCCCGGCACATCGCGCTCCGGCGTGACCATCACGGCCGGACGAATCCTGGGCTTCGATCGCCGGGACGCGGCCCGCTTCTCGTTCCTGCTATCGGTCCCCGTGATCCTGCTGGCTACTGTTTATGAGTTGGGTTCGCTGATCATGGGCGACGCAATCGTGCCCTGGCTGCAGCTCTTCGTTGCCGTCATCGTCTCGGCGATCGTCGCCTACATCAGCATCGACTTCTTCATGCGGGTCGTGACGAAGATCGGATTGCTGCCTTTCGCGATCTACCGCCTCGTGCTGGCAGCCGTCATCCTCTACGTGCTCGTCTGACCTCGTCCCGGATGGGCGCAATTGCGTTGACGCGGGCGCGCCTGATCCTGCCCGGGATATCCTCGCCCGCGAATTCGCTGGCGATGGCCGCTGCGTCGACGTCCCTCGCTGCCGCGAAGGCGCGCCTCAAGTAGTCCACCTGGGGATAGTCCCTGTCCTCGAGCCCCTTGCGGCCACGCGCGTCCGCTTCGCAGGTGACAAGGAACTTCTCGAAGCGTTCCGGGCGACGAAACGCGTCGGCGGCCTCGATGACGCGCAGCACGGTGTCAGCGCGCAGTTCAAAGGCGCGGTGGCAGTGCAGGTGATAATTCGCGACGAGTTTCCCGAGTTCGCGATAGGCCTTCGGAATCGGCAAGCGCTCTGCCATCTTGTCCACAAGCTTCTTACCTCGTTGTTCGTGGCCGGGGTGTGATGGCAGGTCTGCGGCTCTCGTCGTGCCCTTGCCCAGGTCGTGAACCAGCGCGGCGAAACGCACGTCGCCATCGGCTGACAGGCGCTCCGCCTGGTCCAGCACCATCATCGTATGCAGTCCCGAGTCGATCTCGGGGTGCCAATCCTTCGTCTGCGGAACGCCGAACAGGCGCTCGACCTCCGGGAAGATGACGGCGAGCGCACCGCAGTCGCGCAAGACTTCGAAAAACACGCGGCAATCGCGGCCACGGAGCGCGCTCTCGGTTTCTTTCCAGACCCGGTCTGGCACCAATGCACTGACCTCGCCGTTCTCAACCATTTCGCGCATCAGACTCATCGTCTCGTCAGCCACGCGAAAGCCCAGGTGACGAAACCTGGCAGCAAACCTGGCCACTCGCAGGACGCGCACGGGGTCCTCAGAGAACGACGAAGAGATGTGTCGAAGCGTCTTGTTCCTGATGTCGTCGAGCCCACCATACGGATCGATGAGCTGACCGTCTTCGTCCTCTGCCAGTGCATTGATCGTCAGGTCCCGCCGTTTCAGGTCGTCCTCGATGGATACGTCCGGTGACGTATTGAAGGCAAAGCCGTGATAGCCGGCGGCGGTCTTCCGTTCCGTTCTCGCCAGCGCGTATTCCTCGCCGGTCTCGGGGTGCAGGAACACCGGGAAGTCTTTGCCGACGGGTCGGTAGTCGAGCGCGATCATTTCTTCAGGCGTACTGCCCACGACGCACCAGTCGCGTTCTGCGACCGGCAGTCCGAGCTCTGCATCACGAACGGCGCCACCAACGAGGTAAACTTGCATGCGTGGAGTCTAGCAAAGCTTGCCTGTGTCTAATTTGAAAGCGATCTCAGTCCTCGTTGCCTGCGGGTGCCTCTCCGGCTGTTACTACATGCAGGCGGCGAAAGGGCATATCGACCTGATGAGCAAGCGAGAGCCGATCGACCAGGTGCTCGAAGACGCATCGACGGAGCCGGAACTCGCGCGACGGCTCCGGCTCGTGACCGAGGCGCGCGAGTTCTCGATAACGGAGCTGAAGCTACCGGATAACGACAGCTACAGAAGCTATGCGGACCTCGGCCGACAACAGGTACTGTGGAATCTCTTCGCGACCGAAGAGTTCTCCATGGAGCCCAGGACCTGGTGCTACCCGATCGTCGGTTGCGTGGCCTACCGCGGCTACTTCAACAACGACACGGCACGCCGAAAGGTCGAGGATCTGCAAGAAGACGGCTACGACGTCGCAATGGGCGGCGTGGCCGCGTATTCCACGCTGGGCAGGTTCAACGACCCCGTGTTGAACACGATGATGGCCTGGGACGACGTGCATCTGATAGGCGTTCTCTTTCACGAGCTCGCGCACCAGGTGATCTACATCAAGGATGACACGACGTTTAACGAGTCGTTTGCGACGGCGGTCGAAGAGGCCGGACTCGAGCGCTGGCTTGCCAGCCGGGGTGAGAGCGAGCGGCTGGCCAGTTTCCATCGACGCAAGGCGCTCGAAAAGGACATCTTCGAACTGGTCGACGAGACGAGAGCCGAACTGGCCGTCGTGTACGCGGGTTCAGACACGGAGCAGATGCGCCGCAGCAAGCAGGCGATCTTTGATGACCTGTCGGCGGCTGTTGCAGCCCGCCTCGAGGAAAGTGGCTTACCGGCTCGCCACTGGCTGGTGGGGGACCTGAACAACGCGAAGCTGGTACCGCTGGCGCTCTATGAGTCGCTCGTACCCGCTTTCAAGGCGTTGCTGGCGCAATGTGGCGGCGACTTCGACTGTTTTTTTTCCGAGGTGACACGCATCGGCGGCTATGACGTCGATCAAAGGAACGCCGAATTGGAGGGCCTGGCACGAGATGCCAGGCCCTGAGCCGTTTCCTAGCGGAATTGCAGCATCAGCGAGCGGTCGCCTCGCTGCACCAGCAGGAACAGAATCGTTTGCCCCTCGGCTCGTTCGTTGAGCTCGGCGAGGTTGCGCACGGCCCGGCGATTCACGGCCTTGATGACGTCGCCTGCCCGCAGGTCTCGCTGGGCCGCCGGGCTGCCGGCCTCAACTGAGATCACCTCGACACCGGTCCCGGCAGCCGTTACGGAGCCGTTCGCAAACTGCGCGCCGACAAGGCCCGGGTGAATCGCGGCGCCGACCGTCTGTACGATCTGTTGCTGGCCGAGCGCGGTCGTCGCGTTGCGTCGATCGCCGTCACGAATGAACGTGATGTCGACCTCGTCGCCGGAGCGCATCAGGCCGATCGTATTACGCAGTTTCGCAGCGCCATCGATCTTCTCGTCGTTGACCCCGATGATGATGTCGCCCAGTTCCAGCCCGGCCTTTTCGGCGGCGGAGCCGGACTCGACGCTGGTAATGACGGCGCCGCTGGTGACATCCGTGTTGAGCGTGTTGAGCGCCCTGGCTGCCTCGGCGTCCACCGACTGGATAGAGACGCCGAGCAGGCCCCGACGGATCTCACCGAAGTCCAGGAGCTGACGCATGATTGACTGTGCGATCTCGGAGGGGACAGCGAAACCGATGCCCACGTTGCCGCCGGTGCGGCTGATGATCGCCGAGTTGATGCCCACGAGCTCGCCCCGCATGTTGACCAGCGCGCCGCCCGAGTTACCCGGGTTAATGGACGCGTCGGTCTGGATGAAGTCCTCGTAACCATCCCGGCTGATGCCCATTCGACCGAGTGCGCTGACGATGCCGGACGTCACCGTGTGGCTCAGCCCGAAGGGATTACCGATCGCGAGTACGAAATCGCCGACCCGAACTTCATCCGAGTCGCCGATCGGCATTTCTTTCAGGCCATCGGCATCGACCTTGATGACGGCAATGTCGGTGGCCGGGTCAGAACCGACGATTTCTGCGTCGAAGACCTGACCGTCACGCAGGGATATCTGGATCTCGTCGGCATTCTCGACCACGTGGTGGTTGGTCAGGATGTACCCGTTTTCCGCATCCACGATCACACCGGAGCCCGCGCTGGCGACTTCGCGCGAACGGCCCGGCGGAGCATCCGGCAGGCCGAAGAACCGGCGGAATGCGTCGTCACCGAGCGGGTTGCGTTGCGATACGACCTGGCTGACGCGGATGTTTACAACGGCGGGGGACACTTCCTCCACCAGCGGCGCGAGGCTGGGCATTTCCTTGCCATTTATCGATGCCGGTATGCCTGCCCATACCGCTGTTGACAGGATCAACAGAGCGGCAGCCATGTGTAAACGGATGTTCTTCATTTACGTTCTCCGAAACAGTAGCGAGCGCTTCCAGCGCTTTGCCTGATTATAGGCTGTTAGGGGGTCGACACTTGCCCCGGGCCGAAGTTCCGGCCCGGGAGGCACCGTATCGACCGGTCAATGCGGTCTGCGGCCTGTGCCCGGCCGCCGGTCCGGCTGCCCGTCAGGCGGCCTCGACCGTGATCTTGCGTGCCTGGACCTCAGGAATCTTCGGAATCCGTACCTCGAGGATACCGTCCTTGCTCTGCGCCCGAATGGCGTCGACGTCGGCCATTTCCGGCAGCGAAAAGCGCCGGTCGAAGCGCCCGCTTGCGCGTTCGCGCCGGGTCAACGTTGCTTCTTCACTGTTCTCGAATGCAGCGCGTTCGCCCGAGATGCTCAGGATGCCCTTGTCGGTGCTGATCTCTATCGCGGAGGACTCGACACCCGGCAGGTCCAGCCTGACGAGGAACGCGTCCTTGTATTCGATGATGTCGGTTGCGGGCTGCCAGCCCGAGGCGGTGCCCGTCCGGCCCAGATCGTTATGCAGCAGATCGGCGATCCGGAAAGGCTCAAATCGTGTCAATTTCATCGTCATTCTCCCAATGTCCTTGCCCGTTCCCGGGCACTGATAAGCTTAGATATCGCTCGATTTTGGGCCTGCCGGAACGCAATTCAAGAGGCTGATTCGGGCGCTATTTGGCCAAAAAAGACCATGTTTCTACATAACGTAACAGCCACTAGATGTAGTGATCGGCCCGTGTAGCAAAAGTGTCACAATTTTTTTGTGAATTTTAAACCAAATTGTTCCATGAATCGTATAAAGTATTGTTTTTTCTATATAAACGGACAATGTAAAAATTTCCGTTAATGCTTGACACACGCGTCTACGGGGCATAATCTCTACACCCATCGGACACAACATCTTGTGTCTTCTCAGCAGGGTTTTCGGAGCCACTTCTGGCTTCCGCGGCACAGTTGGATGTGTTGCGGGGGGGTTCCTTTCGCTGTTGAAATCTAACGAATTATTTGCGCCCGCAAGCGGCGCAACAGGGGAGAACGCACGGAAATGAAGTCCGCAGTCCATTTGAACGCCAGCACCGTCAACGACATCGAATTCCAGCCAGCCTCACTGGACATCTGGGACTCGAAATACCGATTGTCGTCGAAAGACGGTGAGCAGATCGATCAGACGATCGACGACACGTATCGCCGCGTCGCCGAGGCACTGTCGAAGGTCGAAGCTGACTCTAAACAGGAATACTTCTATGAAGAGTTCCTGTGGGCGCTGCGAAGCGGGGCGATTCCGGCGGGCAGGATCATGTCGAACGCGGGTGCTCGCGAGCACAAGCCGGCAACGTCGACAATCAACTGCACCGTGTCAGGTACGGTCGGCGATTCGATGGACAACATTCTGAATAAGGTCCACGAGGCAGGCCTGACGCTCAAGGCAGGCTGCGGCATCGGCTACGAGTTCTCGACGCTGCGCCCGAAAGGCGCATACGTCACGGGCGCCGGCGCCTACACGTCAGGGCCGCTGTCGTTCATGGATATCTACGACAAGATGTGCTTCACGGTGTCATCGGCTGGCGGACGCCGGGGCGCGCAGATGGGCACCTTCGATATCGGTCACCCGGACGTCATCGAGTTCATCAGAGCCAAGCGCGAAGATGGCCGTCTTCGTCAGTTCAACCTGTCGCTGCTGATCACCGACGAGTTTATGCAGGCCGTTATCAACGAGAAGGACTGGAAACTCGCGTTCCCCGTCTCGCAGAAGGAAGTCGACGACGACGGCCTCGATATCGCGGACGTCAGCCAGTTTGTCTGGCGTGACTGGCCGGAGCCCGGCAACTACGTTACCGATTCGAAGGGCCTGGTTGCGTGCAAGATCTACAAGACGATGCCGGCCCGCCGCGTCTGGGACATCATCATGGCGAGCACCTACGATTTCGCCGAGCCCGGCTTTGTCCTGATCGACAAGGTCAACGAGATGAACAACAACTGGTTCTGCGAGAATATCCGCGCAACCAACCCCTGCGGCGAGCAGCCGCTGCCGCCCTACGGTTCATGCCTGCTGGGCTCGGTTAACCTGACACGATTCGTCGTCAGCCCGTTCACGGATGCCGCCGAGTTCGACTGGGACATGTTCCGGAAGGTCGTCAAGGTGTTCACGCGCATGCTGGATAATGTCGTCGAGATCAACGGCCTGCCGCTGCCGCAGCAGCGCAACGAAATCATGCGCAAGCGCCGTCATGGCATGGGTTTCCTTGGCCTCGGTTCGACGATCACGATGCTGCGGATGAAGTACGGCGAAGAGCGAGCCGTCGAATTCACAGAGAGAGTTTCCCGCGAGCTGGCGCTGGCCGGCTGGGAAGAGGCGCTCGAGCTGTCGAAGGAAAAGGGCCCGGCCCCGATCATGAACGAGCATTTCGAGGTCACCGAAGAGATGCTGAGACGCCGGCCGGAGATGTCGGCCGATGGCTACCAGATCGGTGACAAGGTGCCTGGCCGTATCCTGCACGCCAAGTACAGCCGCTACATGCAGCGCGTCGCCGCGGAGGTGCCGGAGCTGGTCGACGAACTGGCCGAAGTCGGCGCGAGATTCACGCATCACAGCTCCATCGCGCCGACGGGCACGATCTCGCTGTCGCTGGCAAACAATGCGAGCAACGGCATCGAGCCGAGCTTCGCGCACCACTACTTCCGCAACGTTATCCGACAGGGCAAGAAGACCAAAGAAAAAGTCGACGTCTTCTCGTTCGAGCTGCTCGCCTACCGCGAGCTGGTCAACCAGGATGCGATGCCGGCCGGTGTCGACGGCGCGTCCGAAAACACGTTGCCGGACTACTTCATCACGGCAGACGACATCAACCCGAAGGAGCACGTCGACATCCAGGCGGCGGCGCAGAAGTGGATCGACTCGTCGATCTCGAAGACGGCCAACGTCCCGACGGACTACGCCTACGACGACTTCAAGGACATTTACCTGTATGCGTACAAGCAGGGCCTGAAGGGCTGCACGACCTTCCGCTTCAACCCGGAGGCATTCCAGGGCGTTCTCGTCAAAGAGAAGGACCTGAAGAACACGGTCTACTCGTTCACGCTGGACGATGGCAGCACGGTGGAGCTCAAAGGCGACGAAGAGGTCATGTACGACGGTGAATCTCACACCGCGGCTAACCTGTTCGACGCACTCAAGGAAGGCTACTACGGAAAATTCTAGGCGGGGCTTTTAACAGACAGCCCTGACCGGGACAGATCAAGCCGCCAGGGGCGGCTGAGGAACAAAGACAATGACAACGAAAATCGAGCGAAAAATTGTCGGCTACGCGGTCAAGCAGCCGGACGCAGAAGAGAAGCCCGCGAAGCCCGAGCTGAAGCGCGAGGGCGGGGGCGATCGCGCCGAAGTCATCCGGATGCACGAGAAGCTCGAGCGTCCGGAGATGCTGATCGGCTCGACGTACAAGGTAAAGACGCCGGTGTCGGATCACGCCATGTACGTAACGATCAACGACATCATCCTCAACGAAGGCACCGAGCACGAGAAGCGCCGGCCCTTCGAGATCTTCATTAACTCGAAGAACCTCGATCACTACCAGTGGATCGTGGCGCTGACACGAATCATCTCCGCCGTCTTCCGCAAGGGTGGCGACGTGACCTTCCTCGTTGACGAGCTGAAAGCGGTCTTCGATCCGCGCGGCGGCTACTGGCAGCCTGGCGGCAAGTTCATGCCCTCGATTATCGCCGAGCTCGGCTACATCGTAGAAAAGCACCTGACGATGATCGGCATGCTGGCCGAACCCGAGCTGAGCGAGCACCAGCTGAAGATCATCGAGCAGAAACGGGCCGAGTTCGAGGAGGCGAGCAAGCAGCAGGATGCGTTCTCGACGAGCGAGTATCCGGAAGGCGCGCAACTGTGTTCGAAGTGCAACACGGTGGCCGTCATCATGATGGACGGTTGCATGACCTGCCTGGCCTGCGGCGATTCGAAGTGCGGGTGAGGCCTGGCGGGAACAGACAGACTAGTAACCAGCTTCGGTCACCGTCGACACGCTAGCGGACTCAGCAACAGACAAACCCAGTCAACAGTCGACGCGAAGAAAGTAGAAGAGCCGTGAGTTCAGCCTGAACTCGCGGCCTTTTTTTGCGACGTCAAGAGCGCTTGCCTTAGCTGATCCGCAATGAAGCATGGCGCACCGTCACATTGACGTGTCAACGGAATACTGAGAGTCTCGCGACTCGCTGCGTCTTGACCCGGATCGCGCGGCCCGTTTCTTACCCTGACACCCGGCGGCTACTCGAGCTGTGGGCCGCCTATGACTGAGCGTGCACTATGACTGAACGAGCGGCTATTGCCTGGACAGGCAGCCTTTTCCTTGTTGCCATGGTGGCTGCCATCGCCTCGAACGGACTGATGGTTTCCATCATCGGAGCGGACGACTACCTGGCGCAACTTGTCGCGCGCGACACGCACCTGCGCCTGGCTGCGGTTTTCATGGTGGTGAACTGTCTCTCGGTTGCAGGCATTGGCGTGTTAGCGTTCCACTTGCTTCGTCGAGATTTCAGTGTGCCTGCCGTCGGCTATCTGGTGATCCGAATCGTCGAAGCTGTCATTCTCCTCCTTGGCGTTATTAGCTTGCTGTCGCTTCCATCAATCGGTGAGGCTTTTGTCCAGGCCGGTTCGGAAACTAGTATCTACCTGCGGGAGCTGGCGGATCATGCTGTCAATCAGAACTGGTACGCGTACAACGTCGCGATGATCTTTCTCGGTTTCGGCAGCCTGTTCCTCTGCTACGTCCTATTCGTCGGAAAACTGATTCCGCGATTGCTCACGCTTTTGGGATTCGGTGGCTACCTGCTTCTCGGGACGGCATCCACGCTCGCGATTCTGGGTATCGACATTGGCCTGATCGCCACGCTGCCCGTCTTCCTGTTCGAGGTCACCTTCGGCACCTGGCTGATCGTCAAGGGACTCGGTGGCAAGAATGCCGAGTTCACCGAATAACTATCGGGGCAGGAAACCGTCGCTCCTGGTTGCTTTGTGCGAGCCTGGAACACCGCGTTGGATACGCTGCGACTCGTGGTACGCCGCGTTTATCTGCCAGCTTGATTAGGAGCTACGTCGTCACCTGTGCTTTCGCGAAGTAGTGCGCGACCAATTGATGGAATCGCGTGATATACACCGGCTTTTCCGCCTGGAAAGGGTGAATGAAATAGAAGGGCCATTCAGGCCCACGGAGTCGCTTCAGTATTCGCACCAGGCTGTTTTCATGAATCAGCGGCTGGCCGACGATGTCAGGGATCAGGATCAAGCCCATGTGCTGTTTGGCCAGTTCGATTGAGCAAGGCAGCGTATTCGCCCTCGCGTAGCTCTTCATTTTTATGCGTTCTGGAGCGCTGTTTCCCGAGACTTGATAGACAGACAGGGGGTTCTTTTGCCAGGGCGTGCCTATCCATTGATGCTGTTGCAGATCGCCGAGTGTTTCGGGCTCGCCAAAGCGCTGCAGGTACTCACTGCTGGCGCACCAGATCTCCGTCATGGTTCCGATTGGCAACGCTCTGTAGCTGCTGTCATCAGGTTTGCCGCCGAAGATAGCGACATCCAGCTTGTTCCGGACCAGGTCCAGCTTTTCGTCGGTCACGACAAGCCGAGGTTCCAACCCCGGGTACTCCTGGCATAACTGGCGTACCGCCGGAACGGCGACATCGTGCTCAAGCGAGTGAGGAAACGTAACCGACAGGGTCCCGGCTGGGGTCTTTTCTGCGTTGCTCATCTCGACCATTGCCAGGTCAACCTGGTCCTGTAGCAGTTCGCATCGTTGCAACAGCCGGTTTCCCAGCGATGTAACCGACAGGCCACGCGTATTGCGTCGCAGTAGCTGTGAGCCCAGCCGGTCTTCCAGGCGGCTCACCTGCTGACTCACCGCAGATTTGCTCATCCCGAGCAGCCTGGCCGCCTGCGTAAACGATCCCGTATTGGCCACTTTGGCGAATATCAGCAGGGACGGCAGCATCTTTATACTGTTCATATATACAAACAAAGAGTTCAAAAACAGAATGTTGTTCGTATTATTGGACCAGTCTAGGATCGCGTCAACTTCAACATTTCACACAGGAGTACGGATATGAGTGCGTTTGTCGTAGTAGACCTGACACCTACGGACGAGGAAAAACTTCAACAATATTCCGCGGCTGCGTCCGCCACGGTTGCCCGGCATGATGGGGAATTCATCGTGAAGGGTTCTACCGAAGCCTTAAACGGTGGTGAGCATCGTCGCCTCAAAGCGATTATCAAGTTTCCCGATCGAGACACCGCCCTGAACTGGTATCAGTCGGACGAGTACCAGGCCCTGGTTCCCCTGCGTGATCAGGGCATGGACGCCGTGTTCCACCTGGTCGCCTGACTATGTCGCTCTGCCGTCCAACAGACTGAGGATTACCAGCTATGACTATGCAAACGGCAAAGGCTGTCCGCTTTCACCGCACGGGCGACGCCTCCGTACTTGAACTGGAGGATCATGCGTTGGTGGAGCCGGGCCCCGGCGAAGTTCGGATCATCGTGGAAGCGATTGGCCTGAATCGGGCCGAGATCATGTTCCGCGAAGGGCAATACCTTGAGACACCGGAGTTTCCGTCCAAGCTGGGTTACGAAGCCTCGGGTGTCATCGACGCACTTGGAGCCGGCGTTGACGACTTCTCCATCGGCGAACGCGTCAGCAGCGTGCCCGCATTCTCCATGGGGCAGTACGGTGTCTACGGCGAGAGCGCAATCCTTCCCGCGTCTGCGGTGGCGCGGTACGACGAATCCCTGTCACCGATCGAAGGAACTTCCATCTGGATGCCCTACGTTACGGCTTACGGTCTGCTGGTGGAGGTGGGCGGATTGAAGCGTGGCCAGGTCGTGCTGATCACCGCAGCAAGCAGCAGCGTTGGCGTAGCGGCTATTCAGATCGCCAAGGCGGAGGGGGCAACGGTTATTGCCGCGACGCGCGGTGTCGAGAAGAAGCGGTCTATCTCCGATGTCGGCGCCGACTACGTCATCGCGACGGATGAGAACAAGTTAGCTGAATCCGTAATGGAGCTTACGGGTGGCAGCGGAGCAGATCTGATCCTCGACCCGATTGGGGGTCCCATCCTGTCCGAGCTCGCAGACGCCGCAGCGCCGCTGGCTACGATTGTCGAGTATGGCGCGCTGGACGAGGAACCGACCCCGTTTCCTCTGTTCCCGGCGCTGGCTAAGGGACTTACGGTTCGTGGCTACACGATCTTCGAGACGTCAAAAGACCCGGCTCGCCTGAAGAAGGCCACCGATTTCATCAATGCCCGGCTCAGGACGCGCGCGCTCTTCCCCCTGATCGACAGGGTCTTCACGCTGTCCGAGATTCGGCAGGCACACAAGTACATGGCCTCCAATCAACAGATGGGGAAGATTGTCGTTACCGCCTGAAACGCTGTCCGGGAAGCGCACGGCCATCGCCTTCTACGTCGGGTTCGTCCGAGTATAGAGGTCCCGGGAACCATGAGCTCCCGAGCAAGTCCGAGATCGGGCGTCGGCACTGGGTCGAACGCTGGAGGGATTATTCAATGGCAGCTGTCTCACGCTGGATGGAGCCGAAACGACGCGTGTTCGAAGCGATCATACGGTCGCTTCGACGGCGCGCTGAATTGCGTTTAGACTGGATAACGGTCGATGGTGGAGACATCGCTTTTCTCTCGAACACTGATCGATTCGACACACGACCGCCGCCGGTCACGTTGATCCATGGTCTCGGAGCCGACAAGGACACCTGGCTTCACATGTCGCGCTACATGACCGACGATTTCTCTCTGGTCATCCCGGACCTGGCCGGTCACGGTGACAACACCTGCGATGATTCGCTGGACCTTGGCGCCAAAGCGCAAGCGCTCCGCATACTGAACCTGCTTGATGCGCTGGACATTCGGCGCAGTCACATTGTTGGCAGCTCAATGGGAGGAGCCGTGGCGGCGCATCTCGCCGAGTTGGCTCCGGAGGCCTTGTTATCCCTGACTCTTATCGACAGCTACGGGGCGATCGCCAGACCGAGTTATGTCGACGAGCTCGCGAAGAATACGGGGTTAAACCCGATGTTGGATATCGTCACCAGGGGGGACTACGCGAACATGATGTCGCTGACCATGTCTGATCCGCCCTTCGTGCCGGGCTTCCTGCTGGATGTGCTGGTCGAAAAGATGGCGGCAAGACGCAGCACCAACAAGAAAGCCTACGAGGACTCGCTCGCCAGCGCAGACCTGACATCAAGTCTCGAAAACATTGAGGCACAGGCGCTGGTGATCTGGGGTGCAGAGGACAAGGTATTGCATGTCGACAACGCGGTGATCTTCCAGGAAGCGCTGCGCAACTGTTCGACCGTCGTGATGGAGAAGACCGGCCACATCCCGATGGTCGAACGGCCCAGGCAGACTGCCGCACTGATCAAACGATTCATATCGTCGGCGGAGGCCCGCGTTTAGACCAATCTCGTCGTCGGTCGAATGTATCTCGGGTCCTTGGGCCTACGCATCATCAGGATGACTTTCTTCCCTGGATGAAGAAAACGATGCCGACAACAAGGATCAGCAACGGCATGCCGATCGCGACGAAACCCTGCTCGTCGAAGTATTTGTAGTTGTTGGCCAGCCACGCACCGCCGACTACGATGCCGACAAGCCCGCTGATACTCTTTCTGCTCATATCTATCTCCTTAACTGCTCGGACAGGTTGCGAACTCTAAGGCTTCCGCGAAGGCCGGCCATGCTGAGTTCGACTACTGTACGTCTTTGCGCCGCCCCTCGCCGAAACACTGCAACTCGTCGTCGATGACCGTCCAGTTGGCGGCGTAGTTCAGGAATATGTGCGCGTTCGGCCGAATGGGTACGTCGTCATCCACAGTCGCCAGGGCGATCTCAACCTCATCCGACGATGCGCGCGGGCTGGAAAACGTCAGGCTGGAACCGCAATGGCGGCAGAATTGCCGGGTCGTCCCGTTCTCGGCAACGTAGCTTTGCAGTGCGTCCTCGCCCGCCGTCCAGCGAAAGTGCGGTTCTTTGATTGACGCGTATGTGGCGTACTCGGCGCCATGAAATTTCCGGCACATCGAGCAATGGCAGTGCGCCGATTCAGGCAAAAACTCATCGACCTCGAAGCGGATCGCTCCGCACAGGCAGCTGCCGCGATAGGGTGTGGTCATGATCGAATCCTGTACGTCGGTTATGTTTCAGTCCGCGGGCCGACAACATCCGCCTATGTATCGCGCGAACAGCGCAATGCGAAATCCAGTTCCGCCAGCCAGTGTTCAAAAGAACGAAGATCCTTGGAAAGCAGTCCGTTACGCGCGTCGGACTTACCTGGTCCGTTGCTGTTTGCGCGCTCAGACCAACAAGGACTGTCCCCTTTTAGCGAATCCCCCCTGGATTCATTGTTGTTGGTTCGAATTAGCGTATCCGTCGACCAAGATAGTATGGATCGATGCCGTTCTCAAACTGCGGAGCTCTGCTGGCTAGTCTCACAAGCTGCCAAGGATGCCGGCGAGGTCCTGCGGGTAGATCAACTCAGTACTGTTCGAGATGTCACTTGCCGTCCACCATCGGTGCGCGATGATGACTCGTTGTTCAAGCGCGGACTGACTCTGGTTACTGACTACTGTTCGCTCCGTCCGGACAAGGAAAAACCGCTCATCGGCGCGAACGGTCTCCCCGTCAGGCAGTTCGTAGATGCTGTCACGCTGAGCGACCTGCGGACCGATGGGCGCGGCAATGCCCGTCTCTTCGATGAGTTCGCGCATGGCGGCCTGTTCAAAAGTCTCATCGCCCTCCAGGCCGCCGCCGGGCGTCGCCCAGAAAACCTTCAGATGCCCGGAAGTCGTCGTGAAACGGAAGTTGAGCAACAGTACGCGGTTGGCAGGATCGAGAATCAATAATCTCGACGAAGGACGGTAGCGGAGTTCGACAGGGCCGGTCATAGACGCTTCGCGCAGGTTGCGGGGGGCTCTCACCATGGCGTCGCCGGGCGTGACAATCAAGGCATGGTTGCCGGGGCTTACGCAAGCTCCCGTCTCGCCCCGCATCCGTGGTAGATTCCGCCTGTGACTCAATCGATCCCCGACTTCTCAAGCGCCCGCGTCATCGTTGCGGGGGACGTCATGCTGGACAAGTACCTGTTCGGTGCCACCGGTCGAATATCGCCGGAGGCGCCGGTGCCGGTCGTTCACGTACGGGACACCGACGACCGGCCGGGCGGCGCGGCCAACGTTGCCGTCAATCTCGCGTCCCTCGGCGCCAACACAAGACTGCTCGGGGCCGTCGGAGAGGATGCTGCCGGAAATACTCTGAGGCATGGCCTGTCGGCGCGAGGAATCGACTGCGAGTTTCACATCACGCCGGATCGACCCACGATCACGAAGACGAGGGTGCAGTCGAGAGGCCAGCAGTTGATTCGGCTTGACGAGGAGGACGCCCGAGCCGTTGACGATGGTGCGATAGCCGAGATGTTGGCAGAGTCCCTGGACGGCGCCGGCGCCGTTATCCTGTCGGACTACGGTAAGGGCGCTCTCGCCGACGTCAGGGCGATGATTGACGCCTGCAGAGCGGCGTCCGTACCCGTGTTCGTCGACCCCAAGGGCAGAGACTTTACGCGCTACACGGGGGCGTCATTGATTACGCCGAACCAGGGCGAATTCGAGGCTGTGGCGGGAGACTGCGAGACCGAAGAGGAGCTGGTCCGGAAGGGCCTTGCGATGATCGACGAGCTATCCCTCGATGCGCTTCTAATCACGCGAAGCGAGAAGGGTATGCTGTTACTGGAGCGCGGCAACGACCCGCTGTTCCTGTCGACTGAGGCGCGCGAAGTCTACGACGTCACCGGCGCCGGTGATACGGTTATCGCGACACTGGCCGGCGCACTCGCGGCTGGTGAAGGGCTGGCATCGGCCGCCGGCCTGTCGAACATCGCGGCGGGCATTGTTGTCAGGAAGATCGGTGCCGCAACGGCGACGCCCGGCGAGATACAGGCGGCGCTGCATCGTCGCGGACAGGGTGGCCGGGGCCTCGTGCAGCGGGACGAGCTGAAGGTGTTGGTCGACGAAGCGCGCTCGAGAAACGAGCGCGTGGTCATGACCAACGGCTGCTTCGACATCATTCACGCCGGTCATGTGGCCTACCTCGAGGAGGCCAAGAGTCTCGGTGATCGGCTGGTCGTGGCCGTCAATGACGATGCGTCCGTTACACGGCTCAAAGGCGAGGGCCGACCGGTCAATGCGTTGGCGGACCGTATGCTCGTGCTGGCCGGACTCGCGGCCGTCGACTACGTTGTGGCGTTCTTGGAAGATACGCCGGCGGAATTGATCGATGCCGTCCTGCCGGATGTCCTGGTCAAGGGTGGCGACTACAAAGCCGACGAAATCGTCGGCGGCAAGGCCGTTCTCGAGAATGGCGGAGAAGTCAGGGTGCTGTCGTTTCGGGACGGACACTCCACGACGCGGATCATCGACCGCCTGAAGCAGTAGCACGAGCTCGCCCTTGCGACTTTTCTACAACCTGATGGCCTACCTGATGTACTTGCCGTTTACGGCGTACTGGCTGGTGCGTGCGATCGGCAATCCGTCGTACCGACAGAAGATCGGCCAGCGCTTCGGTTTCTCATATCCGAATCTCGAAAAGAGCCTCTGGATTCACGCGGTGTCTGTTGGCGAAGTCGTTGCTGCGGAACCATTGATCAAGGCCTTGCTGCAGCGTTTCCCGGATCGCCCCTTGCTGGTGACGACGGTGACGCCCACCGGCGCGGCGCGTGCAAAGAGGGTGTTCGGCGACAGGATCCACCATTCGTATATTCCGTTCGAGACGCCCTTTGCGGTGAATCGCTTCTTCCGCAGCGTGGATCCGAAAATCGCCCTGATTCTCGAAACTGAGATCTGGCCGAATCTCTACGAGGGTTGCGGAGTCAGAAAGATTCCGTTGGTTCTGGTCAGCGCCAGGATTTCATCGCGCTCGGTCAAGAGCTACCGGCGACTGCTGCCATTGCTGCGCGAGACGCTGTCGCACGGGATCTTCATCGCAGCCCAGAGCCGGACGGACGCGGAGCGTTTCATTTCGTTGGGAGCCAACGCCGACCGAACCCGGGTAACGGGAAACATCAAGTTCGATATCGAGCTGGAACCAGGGATCCGGGAAAAGGGCGCCGACTTCCGCCGCAGGACGTTCGGTGATCGTCCGGTGTGGATAGCGGCCAGTACACACGAGGGGGAGGAGCAACTCGTGCTCGATGCCCACAAATCGCTGCTTAACACGCATCCCGATGTCCTCCTACTGCTGGTTCCGCGTCATCCAGAGCGTTTCGCCCAGGTCGCCGAGCTGATACGCAGGAATCACCTGTCGCATGTGTCGCGGACAGCGCACCGGCCCTGTGAAAGCACCGATCATGTGTTCCTCGGCAACACGATGGGCGAAATGATGATGTTCTACGGTGCGTCCGATATTGCCTTCGTCGCTGGCAGCCTCGTGCCTATCGGCGGTCACAACCTCCTGGAGCCCAGCGCGATGGGCCTGCCGATCGTTTTCGGACCGCACTATTTCAATGCGCCGGACATCGCCGAGCTGTTTATTTCCAACTCAGCCTGCCGATTGGTGCAGGACGTTGACGAGCTTGCAGGCACGATCAGTGAATTGATCCAGGACCCGGGGCTCGCCGGCGATCTCGGCGAGAAAGCCAAGGACATCGTTGCGCGAAACCGCGGTTCTCTGTCACAGCTCCTGGAAGTTGTTACTCCGCTGATCGAGGATCAGGGCTGATCGGCTTCCGCCTCCGCCGCTTCCGCGAATTCCTGTTCCGGCGTCTTGCGAGCCTCCAGCCAGCGATCGAGCCGCTCCAGGTCCTGTACCTGCAGGTTGCCCGCCGCCTGGCGAAGTCGCATCGTGTTCAGGATGTAGTCGTAGCGAGCCTGGTAGTAGTTCGTGATCGACTGGTACAGCGCGAACTGCGAATTCAGCACGTCGACAATCGTACGCGTACCGACCTCGAAACCGGCTTCCGTGGCTTCCAGGGCCGTACGGCTCGATGCCACGGCCTGTTCCAGCGCCTTCACTCGACTGATTTCTGACAGCACGCCCAGGTAGGCGTCTCGCGCCTGCCGCTCCGTTTCACGGGTTACTCGCTGCAGCTGCTCACGCTCCGCCCTGTGTTCGTACACAGCCTGGCGCACACGAGAGCTCGTTTGTCCGCCCGCGAATAATGGCACAGTCACCTGGATGCCAATGCTGTCACTGTCGCCGTCGCTGTCGGCTTGGAGAAACGGGCCACCGTTGATGCTGCGGTCTGATTCCGAATCTCGACTGCCGGTCGATACGACCAGGTCGATGCTTGGATAATGGCCGTTCTTCTGCAGCGAAATCTGGTCCCGGGCCAGTTGCTCGTCGAGACGTGCTGCGACCAGCGCGAGGTTCTGTGTCATCGCCAGGTCTACCCATTCCTTCTCGGAGGCCGGCACCGGCGTGTTTAGCGGCAGGTCTGCCTTCGGCGCCGACAGCTCACTGACATAGCTACCGGTTATCTCTCGAAGGAACTCCCGAGCCGTCGCCAGCGAGCGCTTCGCACCGATCTCGTCAGCAACCGCCTGGTCAAAGGCCGCCTGCGATTCCTGGACGTCGGTGATTGCGATCAGGCCGACATCGAAACGCTGCTTCGCCTGCTCGAGCTGCCTCGCGATCGCCTGCTTGTCGGCATTGATGGCGCGCAGCCTGTCTTCTGCTGCGAGCACGTCGAAGTAGCGCTGCGTGACGCGGACGATGAGATCTTGCTGCGCCGCTTCGCGATCGGCCTCTGCTTTAGCGACGATCTTGTCGGCACGTCGCAGCCCGACAATCTGGTCCCAGCGGAACAGCGTCTGGCGTAGAGAAACCTGCCACTGTGTCGTGTCTGAATCGGATTCTGACGAGAAGGTGCCGAAGGTGCCGCTGGCATCAGCGTCGACGCTGGTACCACTCGATTCTGAAGTCGTCCAGTCGCCACTGGCATTGATTTGCGGGAACAGGGCCCCGCGTGCTTGCGGCGCGGCCTCCAGGGCCGCAAGCCGTCGGGCCTCCGCCTCATGAATCAGGGGGTCGCTCTGAAGCGCCTGCTGATAAATTTCCAATAACGATTCGGCGTTTACAGCTCCGGGCACGATCGCACTCGCCAGGAAAATTAGCGCAAGTTTTTGTTTTTTCATACTTTTCACTTTCTGCGTGGCAGGCTTCAAGGTGTTATAGTTAACTATATCACTAAATCAGTCAATAGCGACTTAGCGTTCGATCTACGGTCATTGCCCAGGCGTCTATTCCGCCCGAAATATTGGCGACCCTATCGGCTCCATTTTCGGACAGCCATGCTGCGACGCTGGCGCTGCGAAAACCACCGTGACACAGGACGGCAATGGGTGCCTGCAGATCCAGTTCAGCAATGCGACGCGGCATTTCCGCCATTGGAATTGTCAGGCTGTCCTCAACCGATGCGATTTCGATCTCCCATGGCTCTCGGACGTCCAAAAGCTGCCAAAGTTCGCCGGATTCCCGCTTTTGGACAAACTCGTGCGGCGTCATGTCCAGAAAGGCTCGATTACTCACAATGATCCCTTACATTACTTAGATGCTGCAAACGCGGAAGTGGTTTCGCGCGCTTGCCTGATCGCTGACGTCAAAACGCGAACTGCGGAGGCAACGCGCCATTCACCAGCGGCTTCAGGTCGGTTTCAAAAACACACTCGCTTTCCCACTCGTGCTCCGTCGAGCGGGTGACCAGCCTGGCCTCCATCGCCGGCGACTCTCCGACGACAATGAACAGGCGGCCGCCTGGCGCGAGCGCATCAACAAACCGGGGATCGAATTTTTCGACCGAGCCCGTGACCGCAATGGCGTCGAAAGGGCCGTCCGGCAACTCGAGCATCGCGTCCATCGTCACAAGTTCTACGTTGTCAATGCCGGTTTGCTCAAGCTTGTCTTTCGCTGCTTCGATAAAGTCCGAATAGATATCGATGCTAACGACCGACTGTGACAATTGCGCGAGACAGGCCGTTACGAAGCCGCTGCCCGTGCCGACTTCCAGTACGCGATCATCCGGTGACAGGGTCAGCGCCTGGATCATCCGCCCCTCGTGCGTCGGTGTCATCATCTTCTCTCCGTGACCGATCGGTATCTCCGTATCGGCGAAGGCGAGATCGCGGTATTCGGCTGGTGCGAACCGTTCTCGCGGTGTCTCTGACAGGACGTCGAGAACGTGCTGGTCCAGCACATCCCAGGCGCGCACCTGCTGCTCGACCATTTGCTGTCGTGCAAAATCAACTTTCATGTCTGTTTTGTCCTGAGGCTTTGCCTTGAGTTTTTGGCACTTTATTTGTCGCTGTGATGTCAGAATTATGGTGAATCGCTGAGGAGATTCCAGTCTGCTGGGCTATGCTTACCTCTCTGATGCAACTCGGGTTTCCGGGCCGCCTTCACCTTGGCGATTCTGGCGCCAGGGTTGCGCATAATAACAAAACAGAGTCGCAGGATAGCGATCGGAAAAAGCTGCAATGACGCAAAGGCTGTTACACAGGCTCCAGGGGGTAGAGTCGTTGAACGAGCAGGGCAGATGAACAGTCCGACGCTCGCCGCTGCGCTCGCCTTACTCCTCGTCCTCGCGATCGCGGCAGCAGTGCTCGGCTGGTGGGCTCGGGGGCGTCTCAGCGCCCGTGTACGGAAACTCCACGAAGAAGTCATCGCGGCCTCGCAGGATGCGTCTGTCGGCCGCCGATTGTCCGTGAGTGGCGACGACGAGGCGGCCGAGCTGTCACGAACGGTCAACCAGCTGTTTGACGCGCTGGGCGAACGTGACCAGAAGATCCAGGGTCGTGATCGCCTGTTCCGCGATTTCGCGCGCACGCTGCCGGAAATCGTCATCGTTCACGACGAGAAAATCATGCTGGCTAATGAGTCTGCGGCGTCTTTGATCGGACTGGAGCCGGAGCAACTGATCGGCCGCGAAGTCGCGGACCTCGTCAAGCCGGCATACCGTGCGCTGTTCAGGAAGACGATGGCGAAGCGGTTGGCGGGCCACAGCACGCCCCCCCGATTGGAAATCCAGCTGATCAACGGCAATGAAGCGGGCTTGTGGGTCGAAGCACAGAGCTCGACCATCGAATATAACGGCCGGCCGGCCATACTGACGGTCGCCCG
>JAAUYD010116032.1_pt1 | contig 21605 bp, 35 predicted proteins | sample 7278101 | NCBI WGS metagenome assembly JAAUYD01 (sample SAMN14350128, study PRJNA611818) | marine sediment metagenome | isolation source: surface marine sediment (0.6m) | place: French Polynesia: Moorea | collected 2018-08
CACAGGAAAACCCCATGCTTGGTGCATTAGTGGCATGGGGTGTAAGTGGGAATCTAGAACACTGTGTGGCTGCCTGCGTAAGCTATATGAGTCTACCGGTACTTCAGAGAAGACCGGGAACTAGTCCCGGCGGTAAGTATCTTCATTTGAAAATACTAACACTTGATGTTGTTGATTATACAAGATGCTCGATTCATTAACCAAAATAGAGTCGCGGCTGCGGAAGGTTGATAAGTGGTTAGGGGGAAAGAGTAAAAAGGTAGAGCAAAATCTGTCGTGGAATCCATTACCTGGTCCACAGACAATGGCATACGAAAGTCAAGCGGATGAGCTGCTTTATGGTGGTGCGGCTGGAGGTGGTAAAAGTTTTCTGATTTTAGGATTGGCTTTAACCTGTCACCAAAATTCGATCATCTTTCGGCGAGAGTATCCCCAACTAAAAGGATTACTGGCAGATGCCAAGAAAATCCTTAGGGGTACGGGAGCAAAGTATAACTCTACAGAAAAAATTTGGTCTAATCTTCCTGGCGATCGCATTTTAGAATTTGGAGCCTGTCAACATGAAGATGATGTTGAGAAATTCCAGGGACGCGCTCATGATCTGAAATGTATTGATGAAATTACGCATTTTAGTAAATCTCAGTATAAATTTTTGACTGGCTGGCTGCGTACTGGGGACGAGAGCCAGAGGTGTAGGGTTGTGGTTACGGGGAACCCGCCCACTACAGCAGAAGGACGCTGGGTAATTGAATATTGGGCACCGTGGCTTGACCCTAAGCATCCCAAGCCATCTGCACCAGGAGAATTACGTTGGTTTGCCACCCTCGATGGGGAAGATGTAGAAGTTGAGAATGGCGAACCTTTTATACACACCAACAAAGAAGGGGAATCCGAAGAAATTCAACCGCGATCGCGTACTTTTATCCCAGCAAAGATTGAGGACAACCCAATATATATGAAAACTGGCTATAAGTCAGTACTTCAGGCATTGCCGGAACCTTTGCGATCACAAATGCTGAAGGGTGACTTTGCTGCTGGAATTGAAGATGACCCCTGGCAGGTAATACCTACGGAATGGGTATTGAATGCACAGAGAAGGTGGCAGGAAAAGATTAAAATTCAACGAACTCCAATGACGGCAATTGGAGTTGATGTAGCACGTGGTGGAAAAGCTAAGACAGTTTTAGCTCCCAGATATGGGGACTTTGTTGATAAGTTACAGAAACATCCGGGAAGTACCACTCCTAATGGTGGGGCGATCGCCTCTTTGTGCCAGATAGAAATTAAAGATGATGCCTACATCCATATTGATATTTGCGGTGTTGGTTCCTCTCCTTATGATGCTTGCATGGAAAGAGGGTTGAGGGTTTACGCTGCTAATGGTGCTGACTCAAGCAGTAAAAGAGATAGGAGCGGTAAATTTGGATTTGTTAACAAAAGAGCAGAATGGCATTGGTATCTTCGAGAAGCTTTAGATCCAGATTTCAATCCAGAAATAGCCTTGCCTGACGATCCAGAAATCCTGGCTGATTTAACCGCACCCAGGTGGAAGTTGACTGCATCCGGCAAAATCCAAATAGAAAGCAAGGAGGAGATCGTCAAGCGAATTGGGAGATCACCTGACTGCGGAGAGGCGATTATCTACGCTTGTGCAGAGGTAGAAGCTTCTATATGGGGGGAAAATACGGCAACGTGGGGTTAATTTTCACATCACAATTCCGAGTATCCTCTGTTCTCATTTACTTTCTTAGGTAAAGAAGATGGAATTTTATATCTTCTTTTGAAAAGTGTTACAAGCTCGCGAAAAAATACGTAGTCGCAATTTATTAGTCAAAAGGCATGAAAAGCTGGTTTGGCGAGTCGTTCACCGGATGTCTGCCAAGTGCAATGAACCCCAGGAAGATTTATTCCAAGAAGGTTGTATTGGCTTAATTAAGGCGATCAACGGGTTTGATAAAAGTCTAGGGAATGCTTTTAGCTCCTTTGCCGTGCCTTATATAGAGGGGGCGATTCGTCACTATTTACGTGATCGCGTACCTGTGGTTAAAATCCCCCGCAATTATCAGGAGACTCATTCTAAGGTACGGCGAATTAGAAAGCATTGCGCCAATTTGGGGCGGGATTTATCTGAAGATGCGATCGCTCAAAAGATTGGAGTTACCGAACAGAGTTGGCGATCTATTAAGGAAGCTAACAGAGTAAGCAGTTTTAGCTGGGATGAGCTGATTTATGAGCCAAATACAGGAGGGGAGGCATTAGGGGGAGAGGATTATTCTTCTGTGTACGCAGCATTGACCGAATTAAACCCCAATCAAAGGTATGTGATTCGCTCTCACTATTTCCTGGGTAAATCAGAGTCAGAAATAGCAGCAACTATTGGGGTTTCAACCACTACTGTCAGAGCAATTATTCAAGAATCTATTTTTATACTCAACCAGTATTTATCAAAAAACTATGATTGAAGCTACAGATATTCAGGTCAATAAAGTCCGCCGCGATGGAGGCACTCAACCTAGGGGTGAGTTAAACCAAGAGCATATTGCAGACTTGGTTGAAGCTCTACAAACAGGTGAAAATCTGGAGCCAATCCTAGTTTTTTACGACGGAACAAATCATTGGTTGGTAGATGGATTTCACCGTATCGAGGCTCACATAAAAACTAATAAGCAGAAGATTAATGCCAAAATTCAAGCGGGGACCTTAGAGGATGCTCAATGGCATAGTTATTCCGTTAACCAACATCTATCCCTGAAACGCACCCACGCTGACAAACAAAGGGCGGTGATTGGGGCGCTCAAACATCCCCAAGGGGTAAATAAATCCAATGTGGCGATCGGCAAGCACTGTGGGGTGAGTATGTTCATGGTGTGGAAGTGGCGAGAACGATTGGAACAGGATGGCGAGATTGCTAAGATCCAAGATCGGGAAGTAGTTCGCGGCAATTCCGTCTACAAGCAAAAGGTTCGCCCTACTGCAACTATTCCAAGTGAAGAGCGGTTTAAAGTGGTTTCTCCAAGTATCCCTGAATACTATGGGCAAGTAGTGATTTTGAAATCCGTGAAGTCTGGTGATTGTTATGAGTGCTTGACTCCAGATGGCCAAACCTACCCGTTTATCAAAGATGAGTTGGGTGGAGTTAATGACCCCTTGCCAAATGGTGAAGCGAAAGTGGAACCATCGCTAGAGGTGAAGACTGATATTAGGCAACGGATTATTGAGAAAATTTTACAAATTCCAGAAGATAAATTGCCTGATATTGAAAGGGCGATATCAAATTTTTGAATTATCTTGCTGGGGTAGACGAGGCTTAAATAACTGAATCTCTTTCTGCATCTTCCTCAGTTTCAATTCAATTTCCCCTTGCTTAGTGAGAACTGCGATCGCTGCTCTGAGGTTGTGGATCTCATCTTTAATGCGTAGTATCTCGCTTACCATTGTTTGATGACCTGGAGATTTGTCATGATTTTTAATGTATGTCTCCAGGGCAAACAAACTCTGCTTAATTTTGTTGATATCTTGTTCGTGGGATAAATCTTTTTGGTCTGAAATATTTTTGAGTTCGGCAAAGTTCTTGTCAAATTGTGCCTGAATAACATTTACCCTGCTGTCGTTAATGGCGTTGAAGGATAGCAAGATTTGAACTAGGGCAAAAGCCACCCCTAAAAGGGTGAGAATCTCGTTAAATTTGAGTCTAAAGACACTATAAACAAAAGAGACTGTAAATAGTACAGCCAGAGAAATGAGTATTGGTTTAATTTGATTGAAACTCTTCAGGTATGGTACCGGATTCATAATCTTCTAGGTTCGGTTGTATGAAAAACGTAATCCTGGGATATTCGTATCCTTGGCAAAAGGTAATTACGTCTTCGTTGTTTAACTTGGTTGGCGATTGTATACGAAATCCGTTCAACCAAGTGCCGTTGACGCTATTTTTACCCAGTAAATCACCATCTTGAATCGTATAGTAAGGCAGTTCTTCTTCTGGAGATGATGGGAGTAGTACCAAGGTGCTGTGATATCTCGAAACGTGGCGATCTAGCAACACAATATCCCTGTCTGTATGCCTACCGATACTGTATTTTGCTAACTCCAAATAGATTAAATCCGTGGCTTTGAATTGATTGTAATCTTCTTGGCACTGAACTATCAACACTGAATACAAGCTATTCATAAACGATCACTGGGAGAAGGTAGCCAGTAGGCAACTACGTTGCTAAATACAGTCCAATATAAAGCCTTATCCGTGCCTTTGGCGTTGGGGTTACAGATGGAGAATATGCAAAACCCAACGGCAATGAACGATAAAGAAGCTTGCATGAGGAATTTTATTTTCGAGTTCATTGCAATTTTGAGCGTTCTGAACGCGATTAGAATTCCCCATGAAACTGAAAATAAACAAAAATACAGTCTTCAAAAGACAACCTTTACAAAGCTCAGCTCTGTCTGAATCAGAAAAATTTAATGTGGAAGCTGGCAACAGCTTTGATATTGAAAGTTATCAAAAAGTAGGTTCTCATTTTCACGTCCTATTTGACCAACCGCTTGGCGAAGAAAGGCAGTGGTATGTTTATGAAAATCACGCTTCTATTGTCGGTAAAAATGACTTCTTGAGTAAAATTGTTCGTGCCCAAGAGAAACTAGGTCAATATGTTTTTTCTAACCCAGGTGAGGTAAATATTGTTTATGTTGAAGGGATAGACCTGGATGGGAAAGTAAATAGCGATCGCATGAATCAATGGAACGATGTACGCCTTTGCTATTCCATTGAAAATAGAGAACCCAAGCTCCTGGGTAAGTGGCTCGCTACTTCCGAGCCTGGGTGGAAATACACTGCTAAACCCCTGAACCCCAGAGGTGCATTTCGCATTGCTCTTGGACAATACAAGGCCTGGGTTGTAGGTCAGCACAGAGACCATCAAGGACTGGTTCAATTGTGGAGACCTGGCAAAATACTAAAGACTGGGTTGCGAGTAGGTGAAGTTAGAGGACATCGCGATCGTAATAAAGATGGTTTCAGAACCGGCGACCCTATTGTTGTTAGGACAGGAATTGGTATCAATCAACACCACGGTTGGGATATGATCCGCGTTGATGGGGCGAGCGCTGGGTGTTTGGTAGGTAAGTCTAGAAAGGATCACGCCGAGTTTATGAGAATCGTTAAATCCGATTCCAGATACAAGGCAAATCTAAACTATGTGTTCTGGACTTCGATACTTGATGGCTCCAAGTTAGAATCGTAAACCCAACAAGTGTCCACTGGACTTTAAAATAAGTCTAGTGGACACTGGACAAAGGGATGGAAAATTTACATAAAATCAGCAAGCTACAGCAACGGTATTCCTTAGGTTCCAAGCAGAGTATTTACAACCGCATCAATGGATTGGGTATTGTTCCGCCTCAAAAAGGATATGTGTCCAGTGAGCAACTGGACTTACTGGACAGACTGGACAAACACCTAAGGAGTGGTGGAACTTTTGATGATTTCCCGATTCAGCCAGAGGTGGAGGTGGAACCGATGGAGATTCAAGCGATGGAAAGTGCCCCCCAGCAAGAAAGGGTGGAAGATTTGTATCTCCGGACTTTCGATTGGATGGGGGGCATAATTGAGCAGATGATAGCTCAACGTCAATCGGATTCAGTTTTAGAAAGATTTGAGCAACTGCAAAAAGCAGCACAGATGGGATGGATGTTACCTACTAGTGCGATCGCGTCTTTGATTGGTATTAAGCCTAGGGGGCAAAGGGTTGAATATGGCAACTTCTCTATCCTGCGATGCGATAAGAGGATTGGGAGGGAAGCTGCCTGGATGATTAAGCTAAGTGTAAATACAGTAGTCAGTAATCAAAAAGATACGGATAATCAAATTGATTACTAATGGGAATGAGTTTAGGTGTGTCTCCTTTTTTTAATTGCTTAAAAATCCTAAAAATCTAGGTCTTCCCCGCAGGAAATGCAATATAATGCTTTGAACACAGGGTTCCAATCAACTCCATTTTTCAAAAATAGCTTGTCTTTAAGAAAATCAATTAAAAGCTCGACATTTTGCGGGACATACTTATATTCTGGATGAGTTGAGAAAATATATCTTATGTTCAAAGCATCTATCCTGTAAATATTCCGCGCTCTTCTAATCACTCCCAAAAAGACGTTCACGTCTTTTTGGGAGAGCGGATGTTTTTGCAGGTGGTTAATTAATTGTTCAACAAATTCCTCTTCTTTTTTTTTACTCTCAATTGTGTTTTTGTCTGTTGGGTTTAGAGAATATGGTGTTGGGCGCATGGTGGTTTATTTTTTGATAATTGCATTCCAGTTTGAATCTAGAGCTACAATCTCATACATTAAGATTGCAGCTCTAGCCGCTTGTTGCTTAGATACGTATTGTCCATAGAACGAGCTGTTTTTATAGGGACCGCCATCCTGCCACGAATGCACACACCAAAAACCATTCCTCTCACAAACAGATACCATCTCTCTAACCCTATATCTCCCATTTCTTGTAATTGTGTTTACGGAAAGTGTTACAGCTCCTCCACATAATTTATTAATCATTCGGGAGGAGGGCATAAATATCTTGATGTCTTCCTTAAACTTAGCCAATTTATAGTCTAAGCATTTAACACATTTCATGTATGGATTGACCGCGCAAAAACTAGCGTCAACGCTTATAAATTCGCAGTTTTTGTTTACTAGCATTATATTTTTATCCTTATTAAAATAATTTACGAAAGGAACTTGGAGCAAATCATTTACAAATCAGATCCCCGTGTTCATGTAAAAGGCGTTGGTATTTATTCCCGAAAGAATCAACTAATTTCCGCCGCCGACTCAAATAATCCATTCCAATCTCCCGTCTTCTTCTCGTCGAGAATAATTCTTCAGGAGGATCGTTGTCAGAAAATATCCAAAATTCTGCATCAATTAACTTCTGTAAAATCTCTCTGTTTAATAAAATGTTATCCTCCTTTTCCGTTTCCGTAATGAATTCAGAATCGAACTTTTCTAGCATAAGCTCAAACTCGATTAATTGATGCAGTCGTTTGAGGGACTCATGAGCCTCTTCCTCAGGAATTACATTGTCATACTCCCATTCACATCCGGAGTTGCTAATCTCAGAACTTACCTCAGCTTCAAACTTGCTTAAAAAATAACTATTAGCTTTCTCGTCTGTTGAATCTTTCTTTAACCGTTCAAACATCTCTTTATCTATCGCGTCTCTACGCGAAATCTCGTTGGCAAAAGCATTTCGCCAATAGTCAGAATTTAATTTTTCTTTCCCCCACTCCAGATAATCATAAGGAACATTTTTAATAGCAAGTCCTCGGTGCTTTCCGAAATTTAATACTTTTTCTTCCATAGTTCTTTTGCTTACAAACCTCCCGCCTATTCCAGAAGCTACAACAAAAAAGACGTTCGCCCATTCCTCGACTTTTTTGATCCGAGAAACACAAATTTTCAAAATTTTTGCGATCGCCTCTTTCATTACCTTGCCTCCTGTATCTTGATTTTAGTATGGCATGAATCAAGATTGGATGTCAAGATTATTTTTTAGTTTGAAAATTCCATCCCTAAGAATCACGAAGTCACCTTCTTTAAGCCCTTTCTTTGGGCAGTTCTCGTATTCTGCGCGTGATAAAAGAAGTCCTTGGGGAGAATACATTGGGATTGATTTTAATGCTGCGATCGCCACCAGAGCCTTCTCTACAGCTCTAGACATTACTGGATCTAGGGAATTAGCAATGTCAATGGCTTCCGCAGAAAGGGTTATAGTTATTTTCTTCTTTTGGTGCTGTGTTTTTGGGCGCCCAGCTCCAGACCTGAAACCACCGTGTTGTTTTTTGGGCATTTTAGATATAGTTGAGAAGATGATTTACATCTTACTATATTCAAGAACTCTGATGGTATACCCCAATAACAGGCGATCGCGGAATTCTTTGGTATTACGGTTTCCCCACACCCTATCGCGCTTGCAAACAATCCAGTTTTGGGATGAGTGAGCTTTGTTGGTGTGGCAATGCTTACACAAGGGAAACCAGTTATCATATAAACGGTTTAATGGTTTCCCGCCGTAGCTTGTATGATGAAGTTCCTGTGCTTTTCGCTGCAAACAGCAAAGGCATATTCCCCCCAAAGTTTCGTGCTGCTTCCACGCCTTAGCGCAGGCACGGGTGTAATTAGAACCGTATCGAACCGAATAATCTAGTTGAGGCTTGTTAGGTATTCGTGGATTGTTTCTGCTTGCTTGCTTGAACATTCCACCCCCATAACTTCTTTCCACTTAAGCTTTATTTCTTCCGTGTTGGGCACTCTCTCCAGGGAATCTTTTAAGTCAATAAATTCCTCATACCAATCCTTGTCTTTAGGCACTGCTTGAGCTAGTGGGATTGTTATAGGAAGTTGATTGATTGGTAATAGGCCTTTGGGTTTGTTTCCCGACTTCTTAAATTTTTTGTAAGTATGATGTGTGGGATGAATGGCGACTTGCTCTGGGACAGAGCCGCTAATTATACAGACATAGTCCGTATCCTGAACGTACTTACGCCGTGGATCGTCCTTTTTCCACCTTGAGGCAATTTGTTTGGCTGTTGCATTCAAGCCAATTCGCAGGTAATTATTCGCTATTTGTGCAGAAACATCCTTGCCAGTATCTTTGGCGTTTGAAGAATGGTTAAGTCCAATTAGTGTAATCCGGTATTTACGTGCTTCACAGCCCAGTCGTTTAATTGCATTATCTACACTGTTTCCATCTTCAAAACTTGAAAGACACCCCCCTAACTCGTCAGCAAATACGATTACTGAATCTTCTAAATCTAGTTGCTCTTTTTGCAGGGAACGCCTGTAATCCAGTAACTCTAACAACATCTCTAACTGCTTTTCTATTAGACTGAATTCATATATTGTATGAAGACCCAATTCCTTCCAGAGAATGTTTACATTGGCATGAGGGTCAAGTACCAACACCTGAGCCGGTTCATCTTTAGTGAGCCAGCCGGCAGCCCAAGTAGCGACTGAAGTTTTGCCACTACCGGAATTACCAGAGATTATTATCCCCACGGAATCATCTATCAGGTTACGCCAATCATAAAATTCTACGCCGTTAATTACACCTGGACACAGAGCTTTATAATCAATCTCCTTAGCTGTTTCTACTGACTCGGGTTTTGGTGGTGATTGATGGGCATTATATTTGGCTGCTTCTGCATCAAATTTGGCGATTTCTGCTTTAAGTTGAGCGATTTGTAATTGACGCTGTAGCTCGACTAGTTCGTTGTTTTTTTCGATTTGCTCCTGCTCAAACTCCAGTTCCCCAGGTGATTTATCTGATAATCGTGTCATCTGGTCTGAATGGGTAATCCTATCTTTTATATATTCGGTTTCAACGGCGATCTTGTGTGTTGATATTTCGCGCCGTTGCTCGTTTGTCAATATCTCTTGGTTTAAATCAGTTTTTAGTTGCTCGAAATAAGCTATAAACTCTCGCTTGTAACGCCGCAATCTTTTTGAAATCAATAACGTGCTTAGGAACAGCAAAATTAAGCTGCCTCCAGCCCAATTTTTAGCATTGGGATTAGTAGCCAAAATAGTCCGCAGTCGCGTTGCTTTGTCAGACAAAATAAAAGTCCCCTGTGGCTGGAATCGGGGATTGGCAGGTACATAATCTTCTTGTCGCCAGTATCCTTGAGGGATAATGTACCGTTTATCTTTGGTGCAATACCTAGTTTTGGGATTGTTGACTACTTGGGGTCGAAAGCAAAATTCAATCACATTATATTTGGTACCTGAAAGGGAGTAGACGGAAAATCCCAACCCCGTCATGCTAAAAGCGATCACCACTATAATGGTATATTTATTCTGCCGCTTAAACAGCTTGAGCCAGTCCATTTATTCAAGCTCACAGAAATCACTATACTCTAAACCGATGCATCTTTTGATTACATCTAATTCAATTTCCTCAACTATTAACGTTGGCTCAATAACTTGAGGGTGCTTTTCTCTTATTTTGGACAATATGTCACGTTTTATAATATTCAAGTGACACCCCATATCAGCCTCGACAGTGAAGACATGGCTTATATAGTTGTTGTTAACCAGTCTAGTAAAACTACAACAAAAAAGCTTTCTCTTGAAATACATTCAATACCTCCGAAGCATCCTAAAAATTATTGGCACTAAGGCTAATCCTAGGGAGAAGCTTAGTAAAAATTGCAGTTGCAAGTTAATAGTTAAATTGTCTGTAGGCTGCACTTTAATTTCGTAGGTTTTCACTTCCTGCTCGAAAGCTTTGATTGATTCATTAGCATATCGCATAAGCTGGCGATGCTCCTTGGTGGCATTCCAGGAAATACTAGTAGAAGCAAAAAGTTTGGCGCAACCGGATACTAGGGATGAAATATCCCGTATTTTATACTCGCTTTGCATATCCACTCCTGCTCCATTAATGTCAATCATGGCAGGAATTGAGCCTATGGTAAATCCTAATAACCCTGCGCTCATGGCATTGAGCCCAAAGTCAATCGCCACGAAACAAAGCAAAACATTTCCGGAATTCGCTGTTAAGGTCAGCAGAAAATTACGAATTATCGTAAATACTGAGCAAGACAAAAGGTAATCTTGTTCCAAACGGTTTAGGTAATCTTGATACTCCCTGGGAATAGAAGAACTTACCTGCTCTGTAGGTTCTTCTATTTCAGCAATTTCGTCTAAATTCATATACCCAAAGCATTACGGAATCGCTGAAGTACGCCTACAGGGCTTGTTAGTTTTTGTTGATAATCCCGTTTTTGAATCACGGATAAATCAGCATCATCACCAAACTCCAAAAGATGTTGTGCAGATTTCAACTCATGCGATCTATCCTCAGACATCTGCTTAAGTTGAAGCTTAGATACTTGTTCAAGCGATCGCACCCTCCCCTCGACATCCTGGATGATCATGTCAGCAAAAAATCTGGCGCGGTTGTAGTCAATCGCCCATTTGTGCCTACCTTTTTCCATTTCTAATTGGGCCTTGAACTGTTCGGATAATTCCGACGTGTCGTCCAGGTACTTTATGTTAGCGAAAGTGGCTTTTCTTTTAGCTTTTTGAATCTCTATTTCAGTTTTGCTGCCACTATCTACAAACTCTCCGAGGAATTTATTCCATTCTTTCTCGTTATCAATATTGGCTTTTACTGTTTGAATAATGGCGGGCATTAAAGTAGATGCCATTTGCCCCTCTCGCTGCATTTCTCCCAGCTTTTTCAGTACAGATTGATCGCCTTTGAGGGCTGCTTGCAATTCCTTTACGGATATTCCTGCTACTCTTTGAGCAGCTTTACCAGCTTTGGTTTTGGTGTTGATGCGGGTTTTTATATGTTTCATGAAATATTCCTTGAGATACAAGAAGCAATAATGGAATCATTGTTAGCAGTAGCAGTAGGTTCAGTCTATGCTGCTCTCTACTGTCTGCTAATTGACTAATTCGGTATTTGGAAAAGGTCGAGGATTTCTGTTCTTGTGGCGCAAAATTTTTCCGTCACTACTCCTAGTTGACTGGAAAGTTCGGCGGTTCTCTGTTTAAAATGCTGATTGCTTTCGTTTAACCTTGTACTGAGATGAGTCTCCACGTCCTCAAACATTTCATCGGTTTGTTGTTTGTCTTTGTCTATCTGATAATCAACCCAGGCGATAATCGCGCCGCCAATCTGTTCCTTTAACGAGGCGCGATCGCTTATCGTCCAGTTCAGTTTTTGACTGATTTCTCTAATCTCTTCAACAGGTAATTCGATCTCTAAGCTGGAAGCAACTTGCTGTACCAAGGCTCGCTTTTCGGTTTGACTAAGTTGGCTCTTTTTAACAGTAGCAAGCTTTGTTGAGCTAGATGATAGCTCCTCGACAATTGCTGATATCTGTTCTGGGGTTAATTCATCTCCGTTGTAACTAACAGCGATATGTTCTCTAATTTCAGCTAGAGAAACTTTTACACCCAAACGCGATAGTCGGGACTGAATTAATTTGACTTGTTTTGTCATAATTTCAAACAAATAATTTATACAAAACTTCTCCAAGTTCTGCTATGGAGTAAGTTGTCTCATTGCGGTAGCTAATACCCGCTGCCCTAAAGGCTCGATAGAATTTATCCCTAGAGATCGAAGGACGCTTCGCAAGGATATACTCTTTTATCACTAAGCCTTTTAACTCTCCTCTCAAGTCCGTTCCAGATTGAGCTACCAAAGCGAGGACATCAGATACGATCGCTTTTCTAGGAGCAATCTTTTTGCACTTAGCAACAAAACGTAGGTTGTCTACGGTCAAAGGTAAGTTCGCTTCTAATATCTGCTGCTTCAAAATTTTCCACTGGTAAGCGCGGATAGGTTTACCCAAAAATGCTTCATAGATGATTCTGTACTTCTCCTTTACTAAAGGCATACCCTTGACCCGCTTTTTTATCTGCTGTTGCAATTGACATTTAGTGCAACTGTTGACTGTGTAAGGATTGTGCAGCGTTGAGAATGCCTTAATTGCCATTTAGTGCAACGAAACGTTGCAGTGCGCTGTCAAATACACGCTTTATTGACCGTGTAGCGCAACTTAACCAACAAAAGAATCAGCAGTGGAGCGATTTTTCATGACGTGCAGACATTTAGTGCAACACAGGAAAGAGCAATTAGTGCAACAGCTTACGCATATTTTTAGGCTTTTCACTCGGCAAAATAAACCAAGCAACCACCCAAAATGCCATCAAAATTCTCAGCAAAAAGTTGATTCCAGGGCGTAGTGGAGTCTTCCAAAAAATCCACCAATGGATAATCCGGTGTGCAAACTTACATAGCGGTACTGTATCCCGCAGTGGTATCTCCTTCTGGAAGTTGCGATATGTCAAATGATGACAATGATGGCTTTTGACCTGGGGGAATATGATGCAGTGTTTTTTAGTCAATGATTGACAACGGCGGGATTTCTCTCGCCATTTAGAAGAATTTATGTACTGATAATACTGAGGCGATCGACTCATATGCCATCCTACTCGATTGATTTATGCAGGAATTCTAGCATAGATTGCACGTAGTAAGCAGTGCAAAAGCTAAAATAGAGAATGTAGAATGCACATCATTCTGTTTTCGGGGATAATTTAATGGAAAAATCGACACAACACACTCTAATGGCTGACCGCAGTTCTCCACAAATCAGCATTACTCTATCAGCAAAAACCTATGAGGAATTCCAAAGGGTTGCGCGGTGGAAACAAATGTCTTTGGCTAAGTTCGTTCGGCAGATTGTTGAGCGAGAGCATGAGTCACCTTCATTCTCTAGCTTGCATCGTAGGGCCTTGGAGGGGGGGGATGGCGGCGAGGATGTCGTCGAAGAAGATGAAGAATAAAAAACTAGAGCTACGCAACTGCTAATATTGTTGCGTAGCTCTAGCTATATTTTCTATTTCAATGAATGCTTAAGCTGTGGTTATGTACAAAAAAATCGGCTAAATCTTCAGCCGGAACCATATTCAAAAAGTCTGCAAAATCAAACCACTTCATTGTTAAACCATCTTCGTGATAGCAACCGTGCCAACCACATGAGTTGCTATCAGAGGCTCCTATGAAAGTCATCCAATCTTTATCTGGAGCGATTAGCGTTATCATCGTTCTGCCACACATTGATTTTGCATTAATCTCCCACCCATGTAAAGATGCACTAACCGAATAGTCGTTTTGCTTGCAAATCCTATTAATTTTGTCATACAAGGAATATCTAAATATTTCTGTTACATCAGAGAAAACATGGCGATCGCCATGTTTGTTTTTCAGTACTTCATCAATTACATCTTTGGTTGTTATAAACATTTTAATGCTAGATTTCTGGCTACCCAATTTTCTCTGCTATCACATAAAACGGGAGTTACGTTGCCTGGAATTTGGTCTGGATATTTATATCTTAGGTTACGTATTTGCATATCCAAGTCTTTGTTGTTACCCACATCAAATCGTCAAGAAGAGACGCGGAGACACCGATGTGGTGGGGGCTTGAGGTGCCCACCAATCGGGAGCCATCAAATCGCAGATTTTGATGGGGGACTCAGACCCTTGGGGCTTACCGCCCCGGACACGGGGCTTGGGACACATCCCGCTCCGCGTCCCCGTGTCCCCGCGTCCCCGTGTCATCCGGTTGAGTAGGTAATCAAGCTAATTCAAGGAATCTTAGTTGCTGGGGGGTAACATTGGTCACTTCATGTGCCCCAGTAAATCTATTTCTAAATATATCAGCCCAGATGAAGTTTACACCCGCAGCGATCGCACATTGCTCATCTTCGGAGCGATCGCCTATCATCCAAGATACCCTCAAATCAATGTCGTAATGTGCAGATGCCATCAGAAGCATTCCTGGTTCTGGCTTTCGGCAATTGGTTTTAGCCGAATTTGGTATTTTTATGGTTTCGTCATGGTCAATTTGCCAAACTTCTTGACCTTCAAAGTCAACACAAATATAAATTACTGCTAATTGTGGTAGTAGTTCAAGAGTATGACACATTTCCGCGATCGCATCATCCAGGGACTTGTGTCCCACCGCTACTCCTCCCTGGTTAGAGATACCAATGGGCGTGTATTTGTAGAGGAAATGATCTATGCCTTTCTCAACTCCATCCATGACTTTGATGTCCGTGGGGTTTTGTTTGAATTTTTGACCACTTAATGTAGTGGTCAATGTTTCGTCGATGTCGAAAAAAATGGCTTTTTTCATCTTTATTCTCCGAGATAAACCTCCGAGTCAAGTATTGAGTCCCCTCGCCCACCTAATCCAAAATAACTTGCCTTTAGGCAACGACTGACCAAACAGTCTTGCAGTGTGTCCAAGCTGGGGAAGTACCTGGAAGTGCGTACCAGAATTAGGCTCAATGGGCTAGTCAAACACGATTAAACTCAACGAATGTGTCACCACATCCGTTGGTCTTCATTTATGTATATGCAGTGAACGAGCAATGCAAGGAGTTTCGTGTGGGTCTTTTCGTACATGAACATACGTGCGTATCACCCACCTTAGGTAAGTCGTAATTAGAAAAAGCTTTTTCAATTGCAGCGACCCAAGTAGATTTTAGCTGACTGAGGTTTTTTGTATTAGATGTGTGATCGCATTTTTGTTTATTTAAGTTGCGATGGAATATTAGTTCCTAATCTTTCATGCCAACAGTCATTGCCACAAAATTTCACAAAATCAGGGTTAAGACTTTCGGGGTAAGGCTGAAAATGTGGCTTGTACGCCGGATATCTTCCCCACCACCCATTTAATCCAACTCCTTTTACCATAAAATAGCGTCCAGGGGAGCCGTCTACCCCAGTATAAAAAAGCCAAGGAGTAGGCTTTGCCCCAGGAATTTCGGCATCATAATTATCTGAAATTACCCATATTTCATTAGAAAAGTGCATTTAGACTCCTATATTGCATACTTCAAGTTTTTACTTGCTAGTGTGAAGTACCTACACTGGCACTTACGGGTTTAATTTGTTTATGATATAGGCTACTCCTGATGCTGACATATTCATTGCTCTGGCGATCGCACTCCTGGTTTCTCCCCTACGATAGCGAGCAATCACTTCTTGATGTTTGGATTCAACTTTAGAGCGTGGTTCATTGTAACCTCCAATACAGGTTTCAATCCCTGATTCTCTAAGATATCTGGAAATTAATTGTCCAGATACACCTAAAATTTTTCCAATGTCTTTCTGAGACACTCCTGCTTGATACATTTTGATGGCTTTCTGTATGTCGCTGCTTTTCATGCTGGAACGAGAATAGATAGTTTGTCGCGTAGTCTTATAAGTTGCAAGTCTGTCAACTTGCTGCGAGAGCTGACTGTAAATTCTTGTAGGCATATTTGTTGAGCTTGTTCAACAGAGATTTGCTTACGCTTCATTATTGAAATTATCTCTTGATTGATCAAGTTGCGGTCAACCTGTTTAGGGAATTGTAATTGATTTATTATCGCTTCGTATTTGGATGTGGTGATTTCGCTGGTATGTTCAAATCCGTTCCCACGGATTATGGCTCTAATTTGCTCTTCTGTTAAGCCTTGATTTTTTGCGATCGTCCACAGTCTTTTTATTTGCTTCTGGCTAATTGTATTTGCTGGCTGGGTCTGTGTTGGGGGTAGTTGAGGTTGGGCTTGTGGTTGTGGTTGAAGTTTCCACACGCCTTTATACTGCATGAGCATTTTTCTTAGTTCTCCCTGGAGTTTTGTGTCTAACTTCCAAAGGTTGTCGCTGAGGTATTTGGCGGTGAATTCTTGATTGTCAAGGTACCGCCCAACTCCCCAGGCTTCGGCGGCGTTTTTGACTGCTTCTCCGTGTAGTCGGTCTGGAGCGGAACCATAGCTGATGTCTTTGCCAGATTTAGACAGGATTTGGATAGGTACGGATGCGATCGCTTCTTTTCGTATACCTTCGATGGTTATCGCACAACGGCATATTGCTTCGTTGTTTAGGTATTGGACTTCAGAGAAGTCTATTACCCAAGCCGGATACACTGCGTCTAAGCGCTCGCGTACTACTTGCCAGGGGAGATAAACCCATTGTCCGCCACCTGGAAGGTCACGGATTTTGTGGGCTTCTGGGGAGAAGACTTTTTTAAGTTCGGTTTGTATTTGTTTTAAGTCCACGGTTGTTCTCCAATTGCTTTCGCTATTTCTTGGGGAAGGTTCCACAGTCCTTGCGAACCTCTACATGGAATCGGCTCGATTTTCTTCACTTCATCTAGCTCCCAGGCAAAACGACCTGGCTCCCAAAACCCCATTGATTTTTCTAAGGGAGTTATTGAATTTATTGCGATACAGCTTTCGTGGGTTAGGCGCATAGAGTTGGTCATTATATGACAATCAACTAGATTGCTTACGGCAACTATCGCGCCTAGGGGATATTCTATGTTTTTGATTTTTTCCCAGTTAATGTGGCCTATGCTGTCATAGGAGATGGCTGCTAACTCTTTATCTTTAACAGGTCGTTTTGCTGCATGAATTGCTAAACGGCCGCGGTATTTAGTTCCCCGGTGGCGGGTTTCGTACTTTTTGTATCCTAAGGCTATTAGGGTTGCCCAAGGCTGCCATAGTGTAATTATTTTCAAAGTCCTAGCTCCTGATTGAATTATTGATTGAAATTGTCGCGTAATTTTTGTGCAGAATCTCCAGTCAAGAATATAGAGTAGGGCTTACCTTGGTTATTTGTTGTATCAAAACAAATTCTTACCCCTTTTATGGAGGAGGTTGTTTGATTTATGGCATCAAAATCTATGTAGATTATTTTGCTCAGGTTGACAGCAAATTTATCTATATTTAAAAATCCATTTGATATTTTTTGTTGTTTTAAATCACTAACAAAGGCTTGAACGTAAGGCTCTCCAGGTTTGATGAATACCTCAAAAAATTTAGATGGAACGGGAGGATCAGTTTCTAACCATCCATCTATACTTAAATACCTACTACCTGGCAATAAAATTGCATAGCCGTTGCTATATATTTCTTCTGCTGATTCGTAAGTCCTGTAACTAATTCCTTTGTACGTGAATTCCATAATTATCTCCTTTCAAAAAGTAGGGATTGAGCCTGGATGGCAATGGGATTATGGTATTTCGGTGTTGATCGCTCTAGTTTAGGGTTGTGTTCGTTAAGATAGGTGATCGCTACCACTAAGCTTACTCCTAATCCAAGAAGCAAGATTATGGCAAAGGTTAACGCGCCTTTGTAGTCGAATTCTTGGTTATTCATCGTTAACACAGGCGTGTGGTTTGGCGTGGTTTTCGGTTTCGTTTTTGAGCCGGTTCCAGAGTTTTTGGACACCTGGCTGTTGAAGGTCTAGGACTGATGGGGTGTTTCCATTATTGAAGACTAAAATCATCTCGCTTCCGGAGACGGATGCACGACATATTGTTTCTAGGTTAATTACTGTTTCGGTGTTGTTGGTTTTCAAAAAGTATAGTTTCATTTTTTTAGGTGGGGTAAGTTTGGGTGGTAGGGTAAACGATTTCGTTTACCCTGTTGATGGTGATTTATGCAGCGGTGAGCGTGTTAATTTCGACTAATTCGTAGAACCATTTGAGTAGCTCTACTCCGTTGTCACAGATGATTTTGAGGCATTTAACTCCATGCTTGATTCCAGGCAAGATACGCTTAATTCTTGTCCTGCCACCTACAATAATTGTGTCGCCAATTCTTAGGGATTGAGCCTGGATGGCGATGGGATTATTTTGGTTGAGAGCATCTTCAAGTAAGCGATGGTAGAAAGGTGAAGATTTTTTCTTCCAAAGTTTTACTGGTTTAAAGAATCCTTTGTAGATTGTTCCGGTTTGATATATTTCTTCGTGCTGTGGGTTGTCTATGGCTGCGATCGCTTGTGATTCATCAGCATAGGATTTGCCGTCACCGTTTTGCCATCCACCGTCATGCTGAAGAAAAATTAGTCCAATCAATAATCCTTCTTTTCTTACGTTGTAGGCTGTTTGAATTTCCGTTTCCCCGACAAATTCAAGGGTGTAGGAGCTAGGTTCTTCTAGTTTTTTGGGCTGCGATTCAATAATCGCATTAACGCAATCGGCACTTCGCCGATAACGCTTTAGCCCTCTCTCTCTACAGATAGCCCATAGCTGATTGCGATTTTTAGTTTCTAGTTGTTCTTGATTGTAGATTGGATATGTCATGATTAATTTATGTTGTATTAATGCGATCGCTTAACTCTTTGGTCGGAGGTGCGATCGCTTTTTCGTTTACCTTTGAATCTATTGTATTGCAATTGCACTGCAATGTCAATTAATTGTAATGCAAGCTGGCTGTAACCTTTGTGTTTCGTATATAATCCAGCTATAACAGTGCAATGCAATTTATTGTAATGAAGTACACAGAACAGTTGACATTCCGGACAACGGAGAAGACTTTAAATGCTATCGAACAATTGGCAAAGGAAAAGCGTACATCTAAAGCTCAAGTAATTAATGAACTTTTAGAGAGAGTTTTAAGCTTAGAGGAAACATTTGAGCAATCAGAAGGGTACAAAGATGTGGAAGAAAGGCTTTCACGAAAAATGGATGAAAAGATACAAGAGATAAGAAAGGAGTTTGAGGATTTATTGGTAAAAAAATAAAACGCCTGAGGGACGAAAATCGCGCTCTCAGGCAGCAGCGCGATGAAATTTTGAAAATAGCAAAGGAAGACCCGCCTTCGTCATCAGACAAGGCGGGCTAATTTATTTAGGACGTACTATTGCATTTTGAATGCAATGCAATATAATTGTAGCAAGCAGATCGCAAATCCATTGCGGATTGTGCCCGGAATCGCGCCGCAGCACGAGCGATTTGCTTGGGGCGAATCGCCTGGAAGTACCCTGGGTGGTTTGCTCTGACAAAAAATCTTGCCGCCTTCGGCGAGTGTTTGGTCATCAAGACTGCTTTGCTGAAATGCCGCCGGGATAAGTAGCCGGAAACGTAAACCCTAGTGGGAGTTGTGAAGCCGACGAGTGTAGCAACGAGATGGCTTGGTGTGGTGCAAGGCAGTTTTTTGGTGATTAATTTTTCAAACATTTATGATGTTCTCCTGTTGTTTTTGGTGGAGGTAAACGAAAAAATCGTTTACCTTGTTTGTTGAGGATTAAGGTTGCAACCAGCTAGCGATGATGGTTAGATGTGCTTGCTCTGGGGTGTTGAAGGTTGGTCGAAAGTCTTCTCGGTTGGATGGTTGAGCTACCCATTTCCCGTCTAGTTTTTCGTAAAAGGTTCCGAGTAGTTTTGTTTGATTCCAAACTCGGTACAAAGCTCCAAATATGTCGGAGACTGAATCGATTTCTGTTTTGGTGGCTGCGGATTTTATTTTGATGTTGGTTAGTTCTGAAGGGTCAACTATTCCCGTTTGAAGGTTTATGGTTGATATCATATGTTTTTGGTTTTGATGAATGCGATCGCTTAACTCTTTGGTCGGAGGTGCGATCGCTTTTTTGTTTGCTTGACAACAATCTAGCAAATAATCTAGATTATTGTCAAGATGTTTTTCTAGATTATAAAAACTAGATATAATAGGCATTACAAATAAGTTGCTAGATATAAATATATGCCTGCAAGTAAAAAGTCTGAGGCACAAAAGCGTATATCTCAGTTAAGTATCAAAATAGATGCTGAGTTATACGATAAGTACAAAAACAAACTCAGGGAAGACGGGATTACAATTACAGAAAGCATTGAAAATCACATGAGAAGTTATCTTGGCGAGGTAATTGTTGAGAGTAATGTGATTGATGTTCAAAAGCTCTTGAAGGATGTTGAAAATCTTAAGCGGGAAGTGGCTACTATTAATGATTTGAAAGAAGCTATGGGGGAGTTAAAACCGGGTTGGCAGAAGAGAATGCACGACTTAAAAGCAAGTTAAATGCTATGTCGTTTGAAATTAAGAAAATGTCTGAAATAATGAAAACCTTACCCCCTCTTGACAGGGGGTAAGGCGTTTTATATACATACACAGCTATTCTAGATTTTTTTCTTGATTTTATGCTAGCTCGGTGATAAATTTGAGAAAGCGATCGCAAATTGTTTGTGTATCGCTTGGGGAGCGAATCGCCTGGAAGTACCCTGGGTGGTTTGCTCTTTAACTGTCAACTGTCAACTGTCAACTAACAACTAACAACTATGACGAATGCAGAAAATATTAATGCCAGGTTAGATGCACTAACCCAGCGAGTAAATAGCCTTGAACTACTGACAGGTACACTTGGTACGAGCCAGGTAGCGATCGCTCAGATATACAGCAGGTTGGATAATTTTGCTGATACTACCAACGATAATTTTGGTCAAATTAGCGAAAGATTTGACCGCGTAGAGGGGAGATTGGAGCGAGTTGAAGCTACGCAAGCCCAACATACAGAGGTGCTGGCAAGTCACACTCAATTACTGAATGAGATTTTGCGGATACTGCGAGAGCGGAATGGTGGGAGTGGTATTTGATTTAATTCTTCGGTTGGTTCGTGACATACTCTCGAACCAAAGGAGTTTTTACAACAAACTCCATTAGCACTCAATTAACAGCACCAGCAACTAAAGTCGCAAGTAAAATCCATGAGAATTTATCAGCAACAAGATGTTTAATCTTCATACTTCAGTTTTCCTATTTTTGAATAGCAAACTTCGGTACCCGGCAATGCCTGACACCAGTACTTACTTCCTTCATCAAAATATGCAAACGCTTGGTTATATTTTTCTCGTGTTTGGGATTTTAGCTAAAACAGCAAGAAGCCTCACACCTACCCGAAGGGAGGTGTCGAGATGAATTGCGAGGTAAAAACGAAACACCCCGCGACTGAATTAAGCCGTAGGCTTAACAGGTTGTGGGGTAGTTGAGTTTTTACCCATATCCTGTTCTGGTAGCGTATCTATCAAGTCTTCAATAACGCGAGTCATTGATTTATCCTGGTGAACACAATACAAGCGTAGTTTATGCATTCTTCTGTCACTCAACCTTAAATCTAATCTATTCTTCTTCATAACATCCGGAATATATCTGTACATTTATGATAGTATATATAGAGGTCGATAAACAAGGTGGATACATGAGAATTTCATACCAATACAAAATCAAACCTACAAAGACGCAAAAAGAAATCATTAACAATA
>JAAUYD010270841.1_pt1 | contig 21604 bp, 17 predicted proteins | sample 7278101 | NCBI WGS metagenome assembly JAAUYD01 (sample SAMN14350128, study PRJNA611818) | marine sediment metagenome | isolation source: surface marine sediment (0.6m) | place: French Polynesia: Moorea | collected 2018-08
ATATCGATCGCACCGATTTTATGCTGATGTTGGGGGCAAATCCGCTGGCCTCCAACGGCAGCTTGATGACCGCCCCAGGGGTCAAAAAACGGCTGCGCGCCATCCAGAAACGGGGGGGGCAGGTGGTCGTTGTTGATCCAAGAAAAACGGAAACGGCCGCAATGGCGGATGATCACTTCTTTATCCGGCCGGGAAAAGATGTCTTGTTTCTCCTCTCTTTCCTGCAGGTGATGTTTGCCCAAAACCTGATTGATTTAGGTGATGTGCCAAACCTGGTTGATCCGGCACAGCTGGACGCCCTGCAAAAATTAACCAGCCCATTTACCCCTGAAAAGACCGCTGCTCAAACCGGAATTGAGCCGGAGCGGCTGCAAAAACTGGTCGGAGAATTTTGTGCCGCTGAGCGCGCCGTTTGCTACGGTCGGATCGGGACCAGCACGCAGGCTTTTGGGGGAACGATTAACTGGTTAATCACGGTGATCAATACCCTTTCCGGTAATCTCGATCGGCCGGGCGGGGCGATGTTTACCTCACCAGCCTTTGATATTGTGGGGATAACCACCCAATCTGGTGGCACCGGCAGCTATGGCCGCTGGCATTCACGCGTCCGCAACCTGCCGGAGTTTGCCGGAGAGCTGCCGGTTTCCGCTTTGGGTGAAGAAATTTTGACGCCGGGTGAGGGGCAAATCAAAGGTTTGGTGACAATTGCCGGGAATCCGGTGTTGTCGACCCCCAACGGCACACAGCTTGAAGAGGCCCTGGCCTCGCTTGATTTTATGGTGGCCATCGATATTTATCTCAATGAAACGACCCGCCATGCGCATATCATCCTGCCCCCCACAACCGGTTTAGAGACCGAACATTACGATTTGGTATTTCATGTCCTGGCGGTGCGCAACACAGCCAAATACAGTGAACCGCTGTTTGAGGCGGGCGATGAGGCCCGAGCGGATTGGCAAATTTTTTCCGAGCTGCGAGATCGGCTGCTGGGGGATAAAAAACGGCCGCTTAGTCACCGGCGACATCGCGATCTGTTTGAGCAACCCCCCGGCCGCATTGTCGACAGAGCCCTCCGCTTTGGCCCTTATGGAGCGTATGGCGGGAAGAAGTATAATCACCAGGGGAACGGTTTGAGCTTAAAAGAGCTCAAGAAGCAGCGTCACGGGGTTGATCTGGGAGCCCTTGAGCCATCACTTAGCGGTCGCATATTGACCCCCGATCGCCAAATCAACCTCCTGCCGGAGATTTTTGTCAATGATTTACCGAGGGCGGAAGCGCTTTTGCATAAAAACGCTCAAAATGGGGAAACGCTGCTCTTAATCGGCCGGCGACAGCTGCGCAGCAACAACTCATGGATGCACAACAGCCGCCGGTTGATGCGCGGTAAAAATCGCTGCACGGTGTTGATCCATCCGGATGATGCCGCTCAAAGAGGGATCACCCCCCTTGATGAAGTCATGGTGGCCTCACGCGTGGGGGAGATCGCCCTGCCGGCCGAAATATCAGAAGCAATGATGCCTGGGGTTGTCAGCATACCCCATGGATGGGGGCACCACCGGCCGGGGATTCGCCAGGAAGTGGCTCAATCTACACCGGGCGTTTCCATCAATGATTTAACGGATGATCAGTGGATCGACCCGGTCACCGGAAACGTGGCGTTTTCGGGCGTGATGGTGACGGTGGAGAAGAAAAGAGAAGAGAGATGAGAGATGAGAATAGATTTTGGAGGACAAAATGAGTGAATTAAAAGAGAAATTTGATGCGGCCGCGGCCAGCGCCCAAAATTTAAGTCAACGGCCGGGAAACGACACCCTGCTTCAGCTGTACGCCCTTTATAAACAGGCCACGACCGGAGATGTGGCCGGAAAACGGCCGGGTATGTTTGATATGGTCGGCCGGGCCAAATATGATGCCTGGAGCAAAATGAAAGGAACCGCCTCTGAAGAAGCGATGCAGCAATATGTTGATCTGGTCGAAAGTTTGAAGTAGCTGTTAACTATGGCGAACCAATCATTTTATCAACCCCACAAAACGAGGACATTGCGATGAGTCGAGGAAATTTTGCCCCTTTTGCCGCAAAAATGGCTCAAGAGGGTCTGCCCGATATTGCCATTCAAACTTTTTCATATTACTATGAACAGCTGGTAGAGGGGCAGACCGGCCTGATTGCGGAATCAGAGATACGGCCGGTCACCGATCTGCCGGATGTTGAAAAGTTTGGCGGTGACTATCAAGCAGCGGGGGAGGCGTCACTTTCTAAAGCGGTGGTCATCAAACTCAATGGGGGACTGGGGACGAGCATGGGCCTTTCCAAAGCGAAATCCCTCCTGACGGTTAAAAATGGCCTGACTTTTCTGGATATCATCGCCCAGCAGGCGTTAAAGCAGAAAACGCCGCTTCTCCTGATGAACAGCTTTAACACCCAAGAAGACACCCTGGAAAGTTTAAAAAAATACCCGGATTTATGGGACGAGATCCCACTTGATTTTGTCCAGCACAAAATTCCCAAAATTGTCGCTGACGATTTTGCACCGGCCATTTGGCCGGCCAATCCGGAATTAGAGTGGTGCCCGCCGGGTCATGGGGATATTTATACCGCCCTGATTACCAGCGGCATGCTCGACACCCTGCTCGATCACGGCTATGAAGTTGCCTTTGTTTCGAATTCAGACAATTTAGGGGCGGTGTTAGACAGCTCGATTTTGGGATATTTTGTAACCGAAAAACTGCCGTTTATGATGGAAGTTGCCGATCGAACCGCAGCGGACAAAAAAGGGGGTCATCTGGCTCAGTTACCAAACGGCCAGCTGATTTTGCGTGAGTCTGCTCAGTGCCCCGATGCAGATGAAGCGGCTTTTCAAGATACAACCCGCCATAAATATTTCAACACCAATAACTTGTGGCTTAATTTACCTGTACTCAAGCAGCTTCTTGAGAAAAAAGAAGGGATCCTGGGGCTGCCGATGATTCGTAACCGGAAAACGGTAGACCCCCGCCGCTCTGATTCAACCCCTGTTTTTCAGCTGGAAACCGCCATGGGTTCAGCCATCGCCGTGTTTAAAGGAGCCGGTGCCTTGCGCGTGCCGCGAACCCGTTTTGCGCCGGTTAAAACAACCGCTGATCTACTCGGAGTTCGTTCCGACTGTTACGTGTTGACAGACGAATATCGCGTGGTGGCCAATCCCCAACGGCAGTTAGGACAGGTGGTTATTGACCTGGACTCGTCTTATTTTAAGCTCATTGATCAATTGGAATCGCGCTTTCCATTTGGGGCCCCATCGTTAATTGAATGCCGCTCGTTTGCCGTTCAGGGAGATGTATCCTTTGGAAGAAACGTGGTGGTTCAAGGGCAGGCTATGGTGTCGAACAACGGATCAGGGCAGCTAAAAATAGAAGACGGAGCGGTTTTGACCTAGCCGGTTAATTGCGTCACAGTTGAATTTTGACCGTCATAACTATTCAACAGCTGAACGATTCAAATGAAGAGGTGATTTTTTATGGACGTATTGCGAACGCCCGATGAGCGTTTTGAAAATCTTCCCGATTTTCCATTCCCACCCCACTACACCGACATCGATGGTTTACGGGTTCACCACATTGAGGATGGACCTGCTTCAGGTGATGTGGTTTTGATGCTCCATGGTGAGCCATCGTGGTCTTTTCTCTATCGGCACATGATTCCTGTATTTGCCGAGGCCGGGTGTCGGGCGATTGCCCCGGATTTGCCTGGATTTGGCAAATCAGACAAGTTGACCGATCGCAGCTTGTACTCCTACCAAAAATTTGTGGATTGGATGGCTGCCTGGATTGCGCATCATGATTTGCAGGAAATCACCCTGGTGTGCCAGGATTGGGGATCATTAATTGGGTTGCGATTGGTGGCCGAACATTCTGAGCGATTTGCGCGGGTTGTTTTGGCTAATGGGGGGATGCCGACCGGTGATCAAAACATGCCCGAGGCATTTTTACAGTGGCGCGAGTTTTCTCAAAATGTAAAGCGGCTGCCGGTCAGCCGAATTGTCAACGGGGGCACGACAACCTCACTCTCCAAGGAGGTGTTGGCCGGATATGATGCGCCTTTCCCCGATGAGAGCTATAAGGAAGCGGCCCGAATTATGCCCGCGCTTGTTCCCATCACCCCGAATGATCCGGCCTCAGACGCCAATCGGGCAGCGTGGCGCAAGCTGATGAAATTTGACCGGCCGTTTTTAACTGCGTTCAGCGACGGAGATCCGATCACGGCCGGTGGTGACGCGCCATTTAAGCGGCTGGTTAAAGGGGCAAAAGATCAGCCGCATACGATCATCGAAGGGGCCGGTCACTTCTTGCAGGAGGATAAAGGGCCGGAGTTTGCGAAAGTCGTCGTGGAATTTATAAAAAGTTCTGAGTCCTGAGGTAGAAGTCCTGAGTTGTAAGTTCAAAATTCAGGTCAATATTTTCGTTTAAGTTTTTATAAATGGATAATCACCCAACTCAGGACTTTAAACTCAGAACTCAGAACTTGGAAAACAGCACATTGGTTAAGGAGACTTAATGACAGATCAACTGAGATTTGACGGCCGGGTGGCCGTGGTGACCGGAGCAGGTGGCGGGTTGGGTCGTGAATACGCGCTGCTGCTGGCCGGTCGAGGGGCTCAGGTTGTGGTAAACGACCTGGGCGGCAGCGTTCACGGAGATGGGGCGACGCAGAGAGCGGCCGATGGCGTCGTGGAAGAAATCACCCTTGGCGGCGGGGAAGCGGTTGCCAATTATGATTCGGTTGAAGATGGTGAAAAAATTGTTCAGCAGGCGCTGGATCAATATGGAAAAGTTGACATAATCGTTAACAATGCCGGGATTTTGCGCGATCGCACCTTTCACAAGATGAGCGTAGACGATTGGGAGGCGGTTTATCGGGTCCATTTGTATGGGGCGTTTAAAACCACCCATGCTGCCTGGCCACACTTGCGCGAGAAGGGGTACGGCCGGGTGATCATGACCGCCTCATCAAGCGGTATTTACGGGAATTTTGGGCAGGCCAACTACGGGGCGATGAAGTTGGCCCTGATGGGCCTGGCCAATACGTTGGCTATCGAGGGGGCGAAGTACAACATTTTTGTTAATACGATCGCCCCCATTGCCGCCTCACGCATGACCGATGGCCTGGTGCCGGAGCCGATTTACAAAGCGATTGGTCCAGAGCGGGTAGCTCCCCTGGTCGCCTATTTGTGTCATGAGCAGTGTTCGGTCAGCGGGCGCAAATTTGAGGTGGGGGCCAACTGGGCGGCCGAAATCCGCTGGCAGCGCACTTCCGGTTTACGGCTGCCGCTGGCTGAAAAGATGACCCCCGAACATATTGCTGAGCATTGGGATTCGCTCACCGATTTTTCGACCCCCGATTATCCTGTTTCCTCACTAGATGCGTTCCAAATTGTAGATGATCAGGTTAAGAGCGGATAAGGTCAATGAAAGATCACCTGTCCGGTTTTTCAGTCATTATTGAGCAGGCGGTGGCGTGGGGAGAGATGGACGCCATGGGCCACGTGAATAATACGGTGTATTTTCGCTATTTCGAAACCGCCCGGCTGGTGTATATCGAGCAGCTGGGTGGGTTTGGCTGGACGGCCGGGCACGGGGTCGGGCCGATTTTGGCTAAAATCGACTGCCGCTTTCGGCTGCCCCTGACCTACCCGGACACCATTTCTATTGGGGTGAAAGTGATCGAAATGGGGAGCGATCGTTTCAAAATGCTCCACCGCGTCGTCAGCCATACCCATCAAAAAATTGCGGCCGATGGGGTGGGGGTAATCGTGGGATTTGATTATGATAAACAGCAAAAAGCCCCGTTTCCGGCGGAGGTTCGTCGTAAAATCATGACGTTAGATCGGCCGGGTGAGTTTGTGTATTAGCGCGGGGCTGCGCCCCTTTTAGCTCGCCGCGAAGCGGCTCTCAGCAAACAGCTATCAGCTAAGAGGTGCGCAGCACCGAGCTGAGAGGCCTTCAGGCCGTGCTAACGGCTAAAGCCGCGAAGCGGCGGATCCAAAGGAGATTATTGAATGGAAATACTTGAAAATCGGGAGGCTTGGCAGGCCGCTTACAAAGAAGGTTGGCTGGCCCACTGGCGTAAAACCGGAGAGACCAATTGGAAAATTTACAATCGGCCGAACCATAAAACCGCCCCCTCAGGAAAAGGAATTGACCTGTCGCAGAGCCGACTGCTTTTAATTTCATCGGCCGGGGGATATCTACCGGCCTCTCAAAACCCTTTTGATGCTGAAAATGATTTGGGAGATTACTCGATTCGCCAATTTTCGATCGACAGTGCGCCGACCGATATCGCTTTTGCCCATACCCATTACGATCACACGGCGGTAAACGAGGATCAGCAGGTTTTGCTCCCCTTACGCCATTTAAAAGAGATGGTCAGCGCTGGAGAGATCGGGGAATTGGCGCCGCAGGTTATCAGCTTCATGGGGTATCAACCGGATGCGGTCAGGGTTGTTGACGAGTGTATTCCCTTAATTATTGCTGCGGCTCAGGCGCAAAATGCGCAGGCCGCCCTCCTGGTGCCCTCCTGACCGATTTGCTCTCAGTCCGTGGGACTGATTGCCAGGGCGTTGGAAATGGAGGGAATTGCGACCACCTTAACCAGCTGGAATGCCGGCCGTACCCGGGTGACCAAACCTCCCCGAGCGACTTTTACCCGGCTTAGCCGTGGCGCCACGATCGGCCGGCCGCATGATACGGCCCAGCAGAAAAGAGTACTCAAAGCGACGCTTGATTTGCTGGCTCACGATGCGCCGCTTGATCCGGTACAGCTGAATGAAAAAGTAGATTAGAGACAACAGACCTCAGACGACAGACTTCAGAACAACGAAGTTTCTTTTAACTTATAACTCAGGACTTTAGACTCAGAACTTAGGACTTCTTTACGATGAGTAACTTTACGAACAAAACCGTTTTTATTACCGGGGCCAGTCGGGGGATTGGCAAAGCCATCGGTCTTCGTTTGGCAAAAGAGGGGGCAAATGTGGTGATCGCCTCAAAAACGGCCGAACCACACCCTAAATTGGAGGGCACGATTTACACCGCCGCGGCCGAAATGGAAGAAGCGGGTGGCAAAGCCCTGCCGCTGGTCGTTGATATCCGCTTTGAGGATCAGGTTGAAGCGGCCGTGGTTCAGGCGGTCGAGACATTTGGCGGGATTGACATTCTGGTCAACAATGCCAGCGCCATCTTTTTGGCGGGAACCGTTGAGACCCCCATGAAGCGCTTTGATTTGATGCACCAGGTAAACGCCCGCGGCACGTACCTCTGCTCACAAAAATGCCTCCCTCACTTGCTTAAGGGGAACAATCCTCACATCCTCAATATTTCACCCCCTCTCAACATGGAAGAGCAGTGGTTTAAGCCCCATGTGGCTTATACGATGGCCAAATTTGGCATGAGTTTATGCGTTCTGGGGATGGCTGGGGAATTTCGCGGCAAGGTTGGCGTGAATGCACTTTGGCCGCGTACCACCATCGCCACAGCGGCCGTGAAAAATCTGCTGGGTGGGGATCATATGATTCAGCGCTCTCGCAAACCGGCGATAATGGGGGATGCCGCTTACCATATTTTGAGCCGCGATCATCATCAATGTACCGGCAACTTTTTTGTCGATGATGAAGTCATGGCCGAGGCGGGGGTGTCTGATTTGTCTTCTTATGCGGTGAATCCAGAGTTTGCTGATCAGCTGATGCCAGACTTTTTTGTTTAGCTAATCGATCATAAGTAAACAGGAAGCAAATTGGGTTATAGGTTGGTGACGTCCAACCCCCACCTCAATAGCTCAACAAATTCCCCCCCCGCGCCGGGAGGGGGCTAGGGGGTGGGTCTTTCGGCGGCCGTTCCACCCCTCCCCCAGCCCCTCCCCGCATCGGGGAGGGGGGCTTGTTGGGCTGTTTAAGGGCACAAATTTTACCTGACCGTCTCCGAGCCCCCACTGAGAAGGAAACGAGAAGAGGGCAGCTTGTCGCCCTACGGCATAAACTGTATACTGGGATCATCCTACTTATCAAGCGATTAGTAAGCTTATGGAACTACCCATCGACGTCACCAGACGCCAATCTGATATCATCATTGAAGCCGCCCGTCTTTTTCGCGAAAAAGGTTATCTAGCCACCAGTATTCGCGATATCAGCGAAGCCCTGGAAATGACCTCGGCAGCCCTGTATTATCATTTCAAAAATAAAGAAGAAATTTTGCTGGCCATCATGAACGTCGGTTTAGATGGCTTGATGACGGCCGTTACGCAGGCGATTAGCCGAGAAAAATCAATCTGGGAGCGCATTCGGGCCGCCTTGGAAGTACACCTGGAAATCAGCCTTACCTATCAGGATTTTGCCTTTGTCTTGCTCAAAGATTTACGCCATCTGTCCCCTGAATGGCAGGGATCGATCATCGCCAAACGCGATGCGTACGATAATCTTTGGGATGAGATGCTGTTGGAGGGTCGCGAGGCGGGTATCTTTCGGGAGAATGTCGATCTTGAACTGCTGCGCCTGATGACCTTTGGCGCGGTTAATTTGGTGATTTCCTGGTACAAACCTTCCGGGGTTTACCAACCAAAAGAGATTGCCGACGCATTTCTGGAATTTATCGGGGAAGGCGTACTGACCGATCAGGCCATCGCCGCGTATCAAATTCTCAAATAATCCACATCGTTAGCGGCCGTACACGGGAGACGTTATGTTTGACGCGGACGCAAAACCCACCGGCCGATTACTCTTTGGTGTAGATAGTGGGCCGGTTTTTAAATTTTCCGGTTTTTCATGCGTCAGGAATAAAAGCCCTTGCTCGTCGAGATAACCGATCAAGCCGGTGTTTTGCCAGTCGGGCACCCGACTATGCTCGAGAAAGCTCAACTCGCTGTCTCCGTTTAGCTGGGGACCTCGTGCGTAAATGTAGCCGCTGATGTAGGCGTTTGACCGCTGACGTTCAGCATCACGGATTTCAATTTCGGTTCCAAAAAGCGGGCGCCCTACTGATCTGAGCTCCTCATTTGGGGCGTCTGCGGCCGTCAGGGTCAGCGGGAGCGTGTTATAAAGAGTAAACCCGGTGGACAGCTTGAAGCGAAAACGGGTTTTTAATTCCGAGATCATTTGCTGTGGAATTCTCTCAGCACCCAAAATCGATATGTGCACGTGGGATAAATCCCCGCTTGGTGAGTGACGCAAACAGTAGCGGGCCAAAGCGTTATTGATGATGGCTAATTGGATATTTTGATGGCGTATGGCGTGAAAAACATCTCCAGGAGTGGGTTGATCGAGGCAAATTACCGTCGCTCCAGCGGCCGCACCCACAAAAAAAAGTAGTTGAGAAAAGGTAAAATTACTCGATGGATCTGCCAACAGGCGGTCCCCTTCTTGAATTTGCCACTGCTGATTGGATAATTGGGTGGCAACATAGTGAAGGTTAAGATGAGTGAGAGGGATACCACGCAGACGGTTTGATTCATCCCGATAGTAAATAAATAGTGCGTTGTCCTCCGGCATCGTTCGAAACAGATCGATTTTCTCCTCGCTGAAAACCACTAAATCTTCCCAGCGCCAAACAGAGTCCCACTTCAAATCTGAGGCGATCGCTCCATGAACGATTTGAATTTGGCAAGATCTTACCTTGCGCACAGATTCCCACATCCTGTGCCAGTGATCGTGGTTGGTTATCAGGGCCACCGCCCGAGTTTGAATGAGGACCTGCGTTAAATCGTCGGCTGAACTGTCTGCCTGGAGCGGAACAGCCACAGCACCCAGGAAGAGGGTTCCCAGAAGAGAAATGGTGGAGGTGCCATCATTGGCCTGGAGAATAATGACCCGATCACCGGGGTGAACCCCCAGGGATTTAAGCGATGTCGCCAGCCGCCTGGCGGCGGTCCATATCTTTTTATAGGTCAAGGTCTGATGGTCAGCCTGGAGAAAGATTTGATCCGGATTTTGATCAGCCTGAGCTTCAAAATGGGAAGCGATGTTTAACGTCACGATAACCTCCAGTTGGATACGGGGTTCAATGGTGTCGAGTGGTAGTCGCGAATCATTCTCTACATCGAGAAGAGATATTTTAAATTGTATAGATGAAAACCTACGGTCAACTGCTAAAAAAAGGAGTATTTAGTTGCCAAAAAGATTCAGAACAGACATTTGCCACACGAGTAGGGTAGCTAATTTTGACATGTGTAAACAAGATGACTTTAGTCCCAAAAATTTTCGATACATGCGGCATGTCTTTAAAAGCGGACCTGCATCGGTTGATCATAACCGGTCATTTCAACATACCCTTTACCGGTTATCGGCTGGCCATTTAAGGTTCCCTTATATTCCACCGCCCCTTCCCAATAAACCGGGGTCGTTTGCAGCTCCTGATCCTCCATCATCGCTTCAGCAATTAACTCAAGATCAAGGTCAGGGACGGTAATGCGCCAGCGAGTTGGGTATTCCGCACCGGTATGGGGGCTGGTCCACGTGTCCAGAACTTCGATGTCAAAATCGTCATATTGAATGGGGTAGGTTGAACTATCGGCGTTGATCCAGCTGCCGGCCGACTGAAGGGCGATCGAGCCGTCATCCTGACGTACTTCCCACAGAACCATCGAATTTTGCTCTGGATTGTCGAACTGCATGGAAAACCAGTCCCAGCCGATTGCCTCATCGTTTAGGGCTTTGGTGCTGAATTCATGATCTTTCCAGGAGCGACCCTCAACCTGTATCGTTTCCCCTTCTAAAATAATTGCCCCTGTCGTGGTTTGATTGACCTGAGAGTAATAATACGAGGCGTTGCCCGGATTGGGTCCTTTGGGGCTTAATCCACCATCGCCGTGGATAACGGGTGGCTGTTCCTGGACCAGATTTAAATCCAAGGTCACGCCATCACCCTGGGCAAACATCGAAATTGAGCCATCCTCATTTTCACGCACGTACCAATCTTCAAGCCATACGTGATAGGGAACGGCCGAGGCTCCGGCCAAGTCGGCTCCTCCCCGACTAAGTTTTTCAAATTTAAAGAACCGTTCATTTGCGATGTCGCTGACCGTAAAGTGCGCCAGGTAAATCTGGTTGGTGCGCCATGCCGAACCATCATCACTTTGAGAATCGGGGGTTAACGCCCGGCGAAATATCGTAAATTGATAGCCAAACTCGCGCCCATCTTCGGCCGTCAAATTGCCGGTGTAATACCACCACTCGGTCAGAAAATCGTTGTGAGGGCCAAAATCTCGCGGAAAAACGAGGGCGTCCGGTTCGGTAGCAAACGAATAGCGGCTTAGATCTTCTTCGCTTAAGCTGGTGGTTACCGTTCCGCTAACGGCGGCGGTGGGTGATGGCCACAGCCACCATGCCAGACCGCCGGCGACGGCGAACAAACCGAATAAAATTGTGAGAAGTAGATTTTGACGATTCATGAAAAGTCCAATTAACAAGGTCGATTAACAATTGGTAATTGAGTTTTGCAACATATATACCGATAGAGAAGTGTCATTCCCGCGAAAGCGGGAATCCATTGGATTGCAATCGGTGGATCCCCGCCGTAGTTTACCCCCGTGAAGACGGGGGCCAGGATGACGAGCCTGTTTTGAAAGATGGTTCATATCGGTATTTATTTTAAATCTTCAACTACGAATTGATCAATCCTGACGCACGGCCGTGGCAATGACCATCTGCCCCAGACGCCAGGCCGGATAAATACCTGCCAGCAGCGCGGCGGTCAAAGCCACGCCAATTGCCTGATAAAAATAGCTCGCTTCCAGGTGCATTTGCAGCGTCCAGCCAAACGAGCGCACGTTAATGACGTAGATCAACACCCACGCCAGGGCGAAGCCGGTAGGAATGGCCAGGATACCGGCCACGAGACCCATCAGGCCGGTTTCTACCAGCGTGAGCTGCCACAGCTGGCGCACGGTCATGCCGGTGGCCCTCAGCACCCCCAGCTCGCGCGTTTTTTCAAGCTGGAGGCTCATCAGGGCGCTCAGCACCCCGATAAAAGCCACGATGGTGGCCAGCAGGCGCAGGGCGGCCGTGATGGCAAAGGTGCGGTCAAAAATCTCGATTGAATTTTCGCGTAGCGATTTGTTTGAATTGACGATTAGCTCCTGCTGTCCCTGAAAGCTGGTACGCATCGCAGCGGCGGTCTCGTCTACATCAACACCCTCTTCCATAAAGATCGCGATGGTCGACACGGCCGAGTCATCCCAAAAATTGATATAAAGCTGTTTGTCGATCCAAACGACCCCCTGATCAGATGCATAATCATAAAAAACCGCCAAAACCGGAAATGATTGGGGGCCATCGGGGGTCATCAGGGTGATTGGCTCTGGCGGCAGCGATAATTCTTCTTTGATCAGCAGCGGTTCCGAAATGATAATCCCTTCCCCGGATTGCATGGCTGACCACACGTCAACATCGGTTTGCCCTTCGGGGAGCCAGGCATACGGCCGTTCTCCATCCGCAATGTCGCCGCTGACGGCCACCAGCCGAATATCTCGGCCGAACTCAGGGGCTCGTACGGTGACGGTACGGGCGGTTGAAGCTTCGCGCACGCCCGGCCAGCCGAGCAATTCGTCAACCACCTCTGGCTGCAGTTCGCCTTCGACGCGATTGGCCGTCAGAGTGGGAGGGGAGATGTAAATATCCGCTCGCAACGTCTGGTTTAGCCAGGTCACAACCGTCGTTCGAAAAGAGCCAATCATGATGGAAACACCCACAATAACCGCAACGGCGGTCATCAAAGCGGCAATGGCTACAGAGGTTCGGCTGAGTGATCGGACAATGTCTCGCGGAGCCATCCGGCCGACAGCCCCCAGCACCCTTTGGCCAAGCGGTACGGTGACCCGCATCAGCCATACCGTCAGCGGTGGCGTTATCAGGGCGAAGGCGAATAGAATGGCGAACAGGCCGCCAAAGGCGATCACCAGCCCACCGCGAATCCACAGCAAGCCCGCGCCAATTAAGGAAAGGGCGGCCCACCCGCCAATTAAATAAGGCAGGAGACGACCCACCTTGCTTTCGATTGTAGAGCGATGCAGGCTGGCGGAGGGGGTGGTGCGCAGCGCTTCAAGGGCCGGGAAAAAAGAGGCGATTAAGGCGGCCAGCACCCCAAAAAGAACCCCTTTACCTAAAGACCAGGGATCGAGGGTCACCCCGCGTACGTTGACGACAAAGTAGAAGTCGTTCATGGTTTGGGTGATTAGTCCAACCAAACCCCGTCCTAAAACAATGCCTAGGCCCACCCCGATAATGCTGCCGATGGCGCTCAAAACCACCGCTTCGCTGAGTATAAGGCGGAAAAGCTGGCCGCCGGTCACCCCCAAACAGCGCAATATGCCAAACATCGGCCGCCGCTGCACCACGCTAAAGGTGACCGTGTTGTAAATCAGGAACATCCCCACAACCAGCGCCAGAAGGCTCAACGCGGTCAGGTTCAGGCGGAAAGCGGCCGTCATTTGCTGAACCGAATTGCTGCTGGCGGCCGTGGTTTCAATGCGCGCGCCCATCGGTAAAAGCGCTTCGATTTCTGCCAGGGCCGCTTCATCTCCAACAATTAAATCGATGTGGCTGAGACGGCCGTTTAGTTCTAGAACATCCTGGGCGGTGCTAATATCGGCAAAAATAATATTTTCTAGTGCTTGCCGGTTACCTTCATCTGTCGGGGTAATTAGCCCGATGATCTGCGCTTCTTTGGCCACCCCGGCTAAATCGAGAGTGACCGCATCATTGATGGTTAGACCATAGTCGGCCGCCAGGCTGTCTAGCACGTAAATGGTGTTGGGCACACTGAGAAAGTCGGCAAAGGTGCCGTCATTTCCAGAGTCAGCCGGAACGAGATAGCTGCGGAATGGAGGTTCGGCAAACGGATCGATGCCCACCAGCCGCAGCGGCAGGTCGCCTAATTCCGGCACTTTGACAAACCCCTCCACCACCGGAGCGGACAGGGAATAGCCTAGCTCTCGCCGCAGTTTGACATACAGCGCTTGGTCCAGACCGGTAGGGCCGCCCACAATTCGGTGAGTTGCCCGGCCGGTGATGGCGTCTGTGGATATTTCAAAAGCGCGCGTGGCCGAGCTGTTGGCCAGGTCAATGGAGACCATCATCGCCACCCCAATAGCCACGCCAACGATAAACAGAATATATTGAAACGGCCGCCGGACGGCGCGTCTGAGGCTGGTGCGCCATAAAGGGGTGTTGTGGGTCGTGGGTGATTGAGAGTTTGCTGTCATACCGGCTCTAATTCGGTTTGGTTACTTCGATTGCTTGTTTCGATTAGCTGACCCCCATGTACTCGCAAAACCCGATCGGCCAGAGGGACCACGCCGGGGCTGTGGGTGGCCATAATGAGCGTGCGGCCGGTATCGCGCGTCAGGTTGAGGAGTAACGCCATTACCCGTTCGCCTGTTTTGACGTCGAGGTTACCGGTGGGTTCATCGGCCAAAACGATTTTGGGGTTGTGGGCCAATGCCCGAGCAATGGCTACGCGCTGCTGTTCCCCTCCCGATAATTTATCGGGAAAGGTGTCTTTGCGATCGGCTAACCCCACCTTTTCCAGAAGAGACATCGCCTGTGGAATCACCTCACGAACGCGCCGGCCGGCCAATTCCTGGGGCAATGTGATGTTTTCCAAGACTGTCAACGTGGGAATTAAATTAAAAAATTGAAAAATAAAGCCGATGTGATCTCGCCTGAAAAGGGTTCGGTCGTGATCGCTTAACTGGTTAATGGCCGTGCCGTCAATCCAAATATCACCCTCATCCGGCTGCTCGATGCCGCTGGCTAAATTGAGCAGCGTGCTTTTACCGCTGCCGCTGGGCCCCAAAATGGCCGTAAAAGCGCCCTCTTCAAAACCGACCGTGGTGTTGCGCAACACCGCTCGCAGTTGATCTCCTTCGCGAAAGCTTTTTGAGAGTTGGTGAAAAAAGACAAGTGAGTTATTTTGATTGAGAATCATAGCGGTGTTGTTTTAGCCGCAAAAATATTTTTGCAAAGCGTTTCTTTGTATTGATTGGGTTTTAAGTGTGGATTAGTTTAAGAGTGAAGTGTCAATTTTTCATTGAATTGTGATATTTTGCACAAACATTTTGCTCCATATTAATGTTTATCCTCAGGCTGTTGCCCCACCCCCCCGACTGTGCTACTATCCTCCGCACCCTACTGTGTGCGTGATGGTTTACATGTCTTGAGCCAACGCCATTTATTATGGGAATTGACATGCGGATGGGGTTGAAGTAGCTACGGCCAAACAACATGCCATTTGATAATTTTCCCACCTGTGAAAGCAGGTTCAATCAACAGTATCCACACGGCATGGCGGGGTGTAGGTATTTCGAGCTCCAGGCTTGGGTGCCGTCGCCAATCAAATTTGGGCTTTGCCTTGCTACTTTCCTAACAGAAAAATAATCATTGGTTATTCAGGTGGATTTGTTTTAATTGACGCCACTGTGCCTCATGTCGTCCAGCAGAAGCAGTTGTTGCTATCCTGGCTGGTGGGTGAGAATCCTGATTCAAGAATAGAAAGGGTCTTGTTGTGAAATTAAGCTATTTTGGACTACTGGTAATGGTGCTGTTGATATTGGCAACCGGATGCACCCAGGGAGGAAGCGGCACGGTTGCTGAATCGGCTGAAGAGGATTCGGTGACGATCCCCACCGCGGCGGTGGCCGCGGTTGTTCCTACGGAAGAGCCCACGGCCACGTTTACCCCCTCGCCAATTCCACCAACTCTGGCTCCTCCGGCCACGGTGACTCCTCTGCCAACCATCACCCCCTTACCAACCAATACAGCGACCCCCACCGAGACGGCCACTCCCACCGCAACCGTCACTCCGTTGGCTACTGAAACACCTCAACCGCCGCCCAGAATTCCGATCCCGGAATTAAATTTGGTGCCTGGTTCACCGCAGCCGTATCTCTCTCGATTTATGCTGCTCAGCTACTATGGCACCCCTCAAGGACCCAGCCTGGGAATTTTGGGGGCTCAGGCGCGCTACTACACAAATTTCTCCCTGCGCAATTTGCGCGAAGAGTATCGCCCGTACGTTACCAGCGAGCGGTTTATCATTCCCACTTACCACATCATCACCACTGTGGCTGATGCGTGGCCGGGTCAGGATGAAAATTACAACCACTGGCTTGATTGGGGGATTATTCAAGATTGGATTGCCGCGGCCGAGGAGCAGGGGTTTGCGGTGGTTGTCGATATTCAGCCCGGCCGAGCGGATTTGGAAGAAGAGTTCGAACGCGTGTGGGGCTTGCTTTATAACCCCCATGTTCATTTGGCGATCGATCCTGAGTTTTTGATGTATGACGATGAAACGCCGGGTCAGCAGTTGGGGCAGATTTCAGCTGAGCAAATTAATGCCGTTCAGGCGAAAATGAACGCCGTGGGGTATGAAATCGGGCTGAATCGCGTTTTGATCCTGCATCAATTTGAAGACGAGATGATTTTAAACAAAGAGCAAATTCAGAATTTTCCCTTTGTCGAGTTGGTCATTGATGCGGATGGGTTTGGCCCGGCCGGGACCAAGATTCGGGATTACAACCAGTATGCGGCCGAACCGGGTTTTGAATACGGTGGATTTAAGCTGTTTTATGATTGGGATTCGCCGGTTTTGACACCCGACCAGGTGATGGATTTATCTCCAGAACCGGCTGTGGTCATCTATCAGTAAGAGCAAAACAAAAGCAAAAAAAGAAGCGGGGTACCCCGCTTCTTTTTTTGCTCTTGCTTAACTTTTTAGGGGACTCGGTGAACCTGAATCAGGTTGGTCAATCCGGATTTGCCAAACGGCACCCCACCGGTCAGAACGATGGCATCCCCAGAGGAAATCGCCTGCTTCTTTAATACATCAAGCGATCGCACAATCATTTCGTCCGTACTGTGAACTTCCTCCATTTCCAAACACTCTACCCCCCAAACCAGCGATACGCGCCGTTTTGTCTTCTCCCGGGGGGAAACAGCGATAATCGGAATACTGGGTCGATGGCGGGCAATTTGTTGGGCGGTGTACCCGCTCATGGTTGAAGTGACAATCGCTCTCGCTCCGATTTGTTCGGCCACGCCACAGGCGGCCGTGCTGATGGCATCCGCGATATCGTCTAACGAGGTGATGTCTTTTCGTCTTTGTCGCCAAATATCGTAGGGAAATTCGGCTTCGGTGAAATTGGCGATATTATTCATCATTTCAACCGCTTCAACCGGATATTTACCGGAAGCGGTTTCATTTGATAGCATAATCGCATCGGTGCCATCCAGGATAGCGTTAGCGACGTCACTGGCTTCAGCTCGTGTCGGCCGGGGATTGGTCGTCATCGAGGCCAGCATTTGAGTGGCCGTGATAATCGGTTTTCCCAGTCGATTGCCCGTGCTGATGATCCTTTTTTGCAGCATGGGCAGCTGCTGGGTGGGCATATCCAAACCGAGGTCGCCACGTGCGACCATCATACCGTCGGCCGCCTCGGCGATTTCATCCAAATTTTCAATCGCTTCAAATTTTTCGATTTTGGCGACAATGGGGATACGTTTTTCATAATGACCCATTAATCCCCGCAGCTCAAAAACATCCTGTGGAGAGCGCACAAACGACATGGCCACAAAATCAAAATCCAGCTCGCAAATAAGAGCCAAATCTTCTCGATCTTTTTTGGTGATTGTTGGGATGGGGATGCGGGTACCGGGGGTGTTGATTCCTTTGCGCTGCTGAATGAGGCCGTCATATAAAGCCCGGCAGGTTAACACCGATCCTTTTTTATCCAGAACCACCAGCTCCATTTCTCCATCGCCAAGAACCAGCCTTGATCCTGGGGTAATCGCCTGCACGATCTCCGGATGGGGGATGTGGAGGGTGTCCGGTTCCTCCCCATCGCTGGAGAGCTTGATTTCGTCACCGGCCATAAGCGAGACATCAGCGAATTTGCCGAGACGAATTTTTGGTCCCTGCAGATCCCCTAAAATCGCCAAAACTTTACCTTCTTCCTTAGCGACAGTTCGCAGCATCTCTACTGTTTCAACATGCTCACTGAGCTGCCCGTGAGAGAAGTTTACTCGAGCGACATTCAGCCCTGAGTTAAGCATGCGCCGAATAATTTCCGGTTTGTTAGATGATGGACCGATTGTTGCTACAACTTTGGTGCGCGACATAGTATCATTTCACCTTTTGGTTGGGAAAATTTTTAGAGAGCTTCAATAAACTCAATGGGTTTATCGAGCGCACTGATGGTAGAAGCCAAATTGTGGGGAAGCCGCACAAGTATACCTCATTCTATGCCAGAATGGTGAATTGTGGAAATTATTTTGAGGGGATTACGGTAACTTATTCAGCTGCTTCAGCTTCAGATACGTCCGCTTCAGGTTCAGCTACCTCTGTTTCAGCTGCATCAACGATAGGTGAAAGATTGATCTGGATTTCTTCGCTTGGCAGTCGAGTGGCTTGCACCTTGATTTTGGTTTCGGAAGAAAATTCATTTTCCAGCCAGCGGTGAGCATCATCACTTAAGACGATCCGCGCCAAATCGTTAGGCTGCAGGCGCCATACGGCACAATCTTTGTCGAATTTTCCATCGAAGTATACGGTGATCTCGCGCAGTTCGCTGCGGGCTGAAGTGGCGAAAAACGGCCAGTGGTCTGTGGTCAAATTGATAAACCCTTTCCGAATATGGAGCGGTTTTAAATCCGCCTCATAGGTGAAGCCGTTTCGAGAGGGGCCGGCCGCCGTTTTAGATTTGGCTGCTTTGGGAGAAGCAACCTTAGCCTTGGTCGCCCGTTTGGTTGTCTTTCGGGTCTTAGGCTTCTTACTCGCCCCATTTTTGGTGAAGTTTTGCAAAATTGGCAGCAGCTGATCGATTTTCTCACAAATAAAGGAGATGATCTCCTCTTTCATACCGGCGACCTGATCGGAGGGAATCCGATAGCTGATATGGAACGGGGTTACCCATTTTACCTCGCTGTTTAGAAAAGCGGCCCGGCTGGTGATCGTTTCTGCCACTTCGGGCGTAAGACGAACCACATCGTCTTTAAAAATATCCTGATAGAAAGAAGCCTCGCCGCCTTCTTCATCTATAAGATATTGCTGGATGTGTAAAGACCAGCCTTCTCCCAGTTCGCTAATCAGCCGATGCCACAGAATGGGGTTTTTCTCACCGGCCCGCAGGCCCCGATTTAAAACCGCCTTATCTCGCACTGAAAAACGCATTTCAAAGGTCAAAGGGCGGGCGTTAAAGGCCACATAAACACCTTTTTCTGTCTCTCGCTTTCCAGCTAAATAGGCGGTATTGGCTTCGGGATTAATCCCAAAGTGAGCAAACTCTCCTCGCGCTTCTTGAGAAAGATCTTGATAGACGGTATTGATAAAAAGTTCTAGCTCCGCAAGAGCAAATTTAATTGCATTTTCTTCACCCGCCCAACCAAATGCGGTGAAGACCGGCATAGCTAATCCGGAAAATTGTCCGTTAACAGACATATGAATCCTCGGTTTTTAATATAAGACGATTTTGTCGTGGATAGGTGCTCCAGAAAACATCAAACAGTAGATCACTGACACAGGTTTAAGCGTTGTTCTGGAAAGTTTGTTTAGTTGAAGGAATTTATGGGATGCATTTCGCGTCTCTATCTCTATTTTTAGCGATCTCTGAGTGAGTTGTCAAGCAGTATTTTGTCCTATTGAGGGATTTGTTTATATATCTCCATTACTTGACGTCCAAATAGCAATTTTTATGAGTTAAATGAGCCTTGTGGACCGAGCGATTAAGATAAGCTCACGGCCGCTTACCGTTTCTTCATTTACTGGCTATAATTCGGCCTGCATGATGCAAGCTGAAAAGTCCAATCAGAAGCAGGTGTTGCGAGCGGCCGTGATTGTGGCGGTCGCATTTATTGTCGGCCGCCTGTTGGGTTTGGTTCGCGAAATCGTAATACGTTCCTTTTTTGGAATCGGATCAACTGAGGCGATCGCCTACGCCTACGCCAATCGCTTTCCCGATACGCTGTTTAACGTCATCGCCGGTGGGGCGCTGGCCTCCGCGTTTATCCCTACATTTGCCGCTTATTTTGCTAAGGATGACGAAAAAGGAGCGTGGGATCTTTTTTCGGCGGTAATTAACCTGATCGTCCTGGTTTTAACCGGTCTGGCCGCCTTGACCGCTTTTTTTGCCGAGCCGCTCTTGCTGGGGCTGTATGTCTCGGCCGAAGATTTACTGCAGCGGCCGGAGGTTGTTCCCCTTGCGGTGCAAATGATGCGCATCATGCTCCTTTCTACGGTGGTGTTTGGGGCCAGCGGGGTTTTGATGGGTACCCTAAACGCCCGTCAGCGATTTCTTGCCCCAGCCCTGGCGGCATCCCTCTATAACGTGGGTATCATCGTGGGGACGGTCGTGTGGGCGCCGTCAGCCCTTGGTCTGGCGTATGGCACGGTCATCGGAGCCACCGCACACCTGCTGATTCAAATCCCCTCTCTGAGACAGGTAAAAGCCCGCTATCGGCCGCTTTTAACGCTTTCCAGCCCTGGTGTCAGAAGAGTGATGGTGCTGATGGCTCCGCGCGTTGTCGGGCTTTCATTTAGCTACTTAAATCGCTTTATCATGCCGATTTTGACCCGCCCTCTGGTGGGTGGCAGCTTACCCGCCCTGGATAATGCCTTCCAGGTTACCTTGATGCCTTACAGCATCTTGGGGCAGGCGATGGGGGTTGCCGCTTTCCCCACCCTATCAGCACTGGTGGCCGAAGAGAAGTGGGATGAGCTAAAATCTCTCTTCATTGATGCGGTGCGTTCGATCTGTTTTTTGGGATTCCCGGTCACGGCCGGTTTAATTTTGTTGCGCCGGCCGCTGATTCAGCTGCTGTTTGAGCGGGGAGAATTTGACGCGGAGGCCACCACTTTTGTGGCGGCCGCCCTGTCCTTCTACGCTCTGGCGCTGACCGCTCTGGCGCTGTTGGAAGTGGTCACGCGCACCTATTATGCGATGGGAGATACGGTCACGCCGGTGATTGCCAGCGTTTTGCAGCTGCCGCTGATGGCAGCGATTGGCAGCTGGCTGGCTTATTTCGTTTTTCCCCGCCTCGGCTTACTGCCGTTAGGCGGTTTTGCCCTTGGGTTTTCAATCTCCAACTGGATCGAACTCCTGCTGCTGCTATTTTTACTGCAGCGGCGGCTGAATGGAGTGATTGGGCGCGCCTTGCTTGATGTGGTCGGCCGGATTCTCATCGCTACCGGGGTAATGAGTATTGCCGTCTGGGCGACCCTTCAGCTTTCTCTCCCCCTGCTGCTCCTGCTGGGGACGGCAACGGTGACCGGTGGGCTGGTTTTTGGGGTTGCCGCCTGGTTATTGCGGATACCGGAAATGAAACGCTTCTTACATTTGGTGTGGGCCAAAATGGGTAGAGACGAGAGACGAGAGACAAGAGACTAGAGAAAAATCAGAGTCAATCCGTAAAATCCGCGGCTGCTTTTTAATCGTGCTCCACTTAAATGCATTGTCCCAGAATAAATCTTTACCAATAATCCTGATTGACTGACAAAACTCATAAAAATTCAACATGCTGAAGTTCATACATCGGTCGATAAAATTGTGTCATAGAGGCGATGGCTGGTTCGGGATCAGGATCAGGCCTAA
>JAAUYD010112435.1_pt1 | contig 21574 bp, 20 predicted proteins | sample 7278101 | NCBI WGS metagenome assembly JAAUYD01 (sample SAMN14350128, study PRJNA611818) | marine sediment metagenome | isolation source: surface marine sediment (0.6m) | place: French Polynesia: Moorea | collected 2018-08
CGCGATCGGCCTCATCGCGGTGCCGATCGGTGCATTCGACGACGAAGCGGTCGGCGGTGTGCTGCAACTCCCGGACGGTCAGGAGCCGCGCTACCTGCTCGCCGTCGGCCACCCACCCACCTGAGTCGCGGCGCTCGCGAAGGAGTGGACGGTGCGATGCCTCCCCGCGCCCGTCACATCCGATGCCGACGAGGCGCTCCGATCGGCAGGGGCGCTCGGCACTCGACGGTTCGGGTTGCTGCGCGACGTGCCCGATCCGGTCGCTCGATCAATGCAGCGACGTTCTTGATTCGTGGTGATCGTCGACGCGGGTCGAAGAGACCTCCGTCTCTATCGAGAAGCAACGACGCGCGCATATGAACGTCGTATGTCATCTCCCGAGAACCCATGAGGAGGGATCATGGAGAGCATCTATCCCAAGAGGGGACCGCGCAACCTGTTCATGGGCGGCATCGCCGCCCTGCTCCTCGGCATCGGAGCGCTCGCCGGGTCGCTGAGCGTGAACTTCGCCAGCGCCAGCTCGTCGGCGGCGAATGCCCGGTACATCGGGGTGCTCAGCAAGCCCGAGCGTATTGCGGACTTCACCGTCTATCCGGGCCAGACCCGCACGATCAACTGGGGTAACGGATTCCAGACCTGCCATGAGGCGCTCGGTGCGAACGTCGCCGTCATCCCGACGGGTGGTCAGCCCGGTCACGTCACGATGTGGAAGAGCGGCACGCGCCCGAACACGTCCGTCATCAACTACGACAACACCGGTGCGGTCGAGAACGCCTTCGTCTTCACCGAGATCTATCTGAACGGCAGCTACGGCTACTCGAAGATCTACTCGCTGCAGAAGGTGCGCGTCATCATCGATTGGAGCACCACGATCCACAACTGCTAGGCGCTCGGGCCGGTTGCTCGAGGGGCGGCCGTCCCACAGTCGGGAACCACGGCGCGGGTCCGCGAACGAGTCCTTCAGCCCTAGGTGAGCTCTCCTCGGTGGGGGACACTGAACATGGAGGGGCTTCCGATGCCCGACGTTCGAGGTCTTCCCGCGTCACGACGTGCGCGGTATGACGCGTTCCTCTCCTACAGCCACGCCGCGGACGGGCGCCTCGCACCGGCGCTGCAACGCGGTCTCCGCCGGCTGGCCAAACCGTGGAACCGGCGAACTGCGCTCACCGTCTTCCGCGATGAGACCGGTCTGTCGGCCACCCCCGATCTGTGGGGATCGGTGTGCGCGGCGCTCGACTCGTCCGAGTGGTTCGTGGTCCTCTGTTCGACGGAGGCAGCGTCGTCGAAGTGGGTTGGGCGGGAGATCGAGCACTGGAAGAAGACGCATCCGTCGGGTCACATCATTCCCGTCGTCACCGAAGGTGAGTTCGAGTGGGACGATGAACGCAACGGCATCGACTGGGAGCGATCCACCGCCGTGCCGAGCGCCCTCCGCGGAGCGTTTGCGGATGAGCCCAAGTTCGTCGATGTTCGCTGGGCCAAGGACGAGCCGCAACTCGATCTGCGCCACTCGGGTTTCCGTGATGCCGTAGCGAGCATCGCCGCGCCGATCCACGGCATTCCCAAGGACGAACTCGAGGGCGAGGACATCCGGCGCCACAGGCACTCACAGCGGCTTCGGCGCGTGGCGGTCACGGGCTTGGTGCTGCTTGCCGTCGTGGCTGCGTCGGCGGGCTTGATCGCACTCGCCAACGCGCGTCGCGCCGACCGTGAAGCCGAGCGGGCCAACGATGAAGCCGACCGAGCGAACGCCGAGGCGCAGCGAGCCAGCGACGAGGCCACCCGTGCCGTTGCTGCCGAAGCCGACGCTCTCGAGCAGCGCGACATCGCGGAGGCCGAGACGGCACGGGCGACGAACGAGGCCGAGATCGCCGAGTCGCGACGGCTGGCCGCGGAGTCTCTGCTCGCCCGGGAGAGCAGGCGCGACCTCGCCTTGCTGTTGGGCCTCGAGGCGTACCACATTCGACCTACCCCCGATGCGGCCAACGCCTTGTTCTCCAGCCTGGTCACCGACACCGAGAGCATCGTCGTGCGGACCGAACACACCGACGAGGTGACAGCGCTCACGGCTGTCTCGGACGCCGGCACCTTGGCATCCATCGGCGACGACGGCCGGATCGTCGTGTGGGACGTAGCAACGCGATCGTCGATCGCCGAGTTCGAGGCGTCCAACGAGACGGTCGTGCTGCAGCTGTCGATGAGCCGCGACGGCACCACGATCGCCGTCGACGACATGGATCGAATCCGACTGTGGGACGTCATCACCGGTAGCGAGTTGGCGTCGATCGACGTGCCCCGAGTCGACTCGGTCTCGGTGAGCTCGGACGGCTCACGCGTCGTCGCATCGACCAACGACGGAGCGCTCGGGCTCTGGGAGACGGATACGGGCGTGCTGCTCGCGGCCGGGGAGGTGTCTCCCCTGACACTGTCGGTCGCATTCGACCCGCTCGACAGGTACGTGGTGGTCGCCTCGATGCCCGGGATCAGCTTGTTCGATGCGACCACGCTCGAGCACCTCATGACCTTCTACGAGTCGCACGAGGACTTCCTGAGCTTCAAGCATCCGGTCTTCAGCCCGAACGGCGACGTCGTGGCCGTGAAGTTCGGATCGTGTGGAGCGGTTGCGGTGTTCGCAGCGACGACCGGTGATCGCGCAGAAGTCACCGGTTGCCACTCGGGTGCCAGCGTCGCGGTCGAACCAGAGCTGCGACGTGTCGCAGCGTGGGACCAGGAACGCTTGACCATCACCGATCTCTCGACCGGAGAGACATCGACGGAGGATGGCGTACTCGGTGGTGTCCGCCCACTCCGGTTCGCCGAGAACGGGAACCTGCTCATCGCCGGCCGTGTCGACGGCTCGGTCGTCTTCCGGTCCTTGCGCGGTGGGCAATCATTCGGACGGACGATCGGCGAGCATCGTGACGCAGTCCTCGCGGTCGACGCCTCCGACGACGGGGCACGCCTGCTGTCGGGAGGGCAGGGCGGCGAGCTGTGGCTGTGGGACATGACCACCGACCCGATCACAAGGACTGAACTGATCGGCCACGAGGACGGTGTCATCAGCGTCGCGCTGAGCGTCGACGGGACGCTGGCCGCGTCAGGATCCAGGGACAAGACGGTGCGGCTCTGGTCCGGGGTCGACGGCACGCCGATCGGAGCCCCCATCGCTCACGACAACTGGGTCGACGGAGTCGCTTTCAGCCCTGATGGCACCCTGCTGGCCACGGCGAGCACCCTCGAGTACGGCGAAGCGAACGTGTACCTGTGGGACGTCGAGTCGCTTCAGCGGACGACGACGCTCGCGACCGGGTTCAGCGGGCCGCTCGAGTTCAGTCGTGATGGTTCGATGCTCGCCGTGGGCGGAGCACCAGCGCGGGTCTGGACGATTCGCGACGGCGATGCTGTCGGCGAGCCACTCGATCTGGTCCGGGAAGCCTGGGACGTCGCATTCGATCCCGACGGAGAAGCGGTTGCTGCTGCGTACAACACGGTGACGGAATGGAATCCGGCAACGGGCGAGCAGATCGGTGTGCCCTACGTCGGAGAGGGTGCGTTCATGCCGACTGCGATCGACTACAGCGACGACGGGCACCTCATGGCGTGGACCGTCGGCCCGCACATCTCGCTCTGGGACCGCGACGCCCAGCGGTCGTTCGGCGGGCCATTCGTCGCGCAGGACTCCACGAGCGACGGCGGTCGCATCAGCTTGTCCTTCACCGACGGTGGCGATGCGCTCGTGAGCGGTGGGCTCGATGGCGCCGTGCGTCTCTGGGATCTCCGCATCGAGACCTGGAAGGAGATCGCGTGCGACGTGGCCGGACGCAACATGACCGAGGACGAGTGGAGCCGGTACTTCCGCGACGCCGATTACCACGCGAGCTGCCCGGACCACCCAGCGACGGCGTGACGGCGCCCACGACTGGAGCGACAGATCGGCTCGTCGTGCCCGAGGGATCCTGTCCAGCGGTACCGGAGCGAGCACCGGTCAGGTGCCGCTCGATCAAGACCGAGCCGCGGCCCGGGTTCCACGTTGCAGCGCCGGTAGCCCTTTGGCCCTGGTGAGGTCGGGGCAGTAGCGAGTACACACGTGGTCGTGGTCGCAGGCAATCACGAGATGGGGCTGGAGCCACCGTCCTCCGGGCCGCGTGCGGCAGAGATCGAGCCGCAGATTCCGTGGCTGCTCGACGGCGACGCGGCGATTCGCTGGCAGACCCGACGCGACCTGCTCGACCAGCCGCAAGACGCCTACACCCGCGACCGGGCGGCCGTGTCAAGCACCGGCTGGGGCGGTCGCCTCCTTGGGCTCCAAGCGCCTGACGGCACGTGGGGCGGTGGGCTCTACGGCCCGAAGTGGACATCGACCACCTACACGCTTCTGCTCCTGCGAAGGTGCGGACTGGACCCGACCGATCCTGACGCTCGCCGGGGGGTCAACAAGCTCTGGGACGGAGCGCGCTACTTCGACGGCGGGCTGACCGCGGCCGTGACCATTGACCTGCCCGAAGCATGCATCACCTCGATGTACGTTGCGCTGGCCTGCTACTTCGGCGTGGACGATCCCAGGGTCGACGAAGCCATCGCATGGTTGCTCGACAACCAACTCGCCGACGGCGGCTGGAACTGTCAGACCGTCCGCTTCGGTGACCAACACAGCTCCTTCCACACGTCGATCTCGGCTCTCGAGGCGCTCGCCGAGGCTCGGCGCGTTGGTCGTCGCCGGCAGAGTGCCCTTGCTGCGGCACTCGACAGCGGACGGGAGTTCTTCCTCGCCCACCACTTGTACAGGTCGCATCGAACCGGCGAGGTGGTCGACCAGGTGGTCACTCGCTTGTCATTCCCGCCCAGGTGGCGCTTCGACATCCTTCGGGGGCTCGATCACTTCGCGTCAACCGATGCGCCCTGGGACGAACGGTTCCAGGACGCACTCGACACACTTCTCCGCCGGCGCCACAGGGACGGCCGGTGGCCAGTCCAGCAGAAGCACGCCGGCCGAGTCTGGTTCGACATGGAGACGACCGGCGGCCCGTCCCGGTGGAACACTCTTCGAGCACTCAGGGTGCTGCGGTGGGTCGATCGCGCCCAAGCGGTGCACACCGGCCACGGGCCCCTGCGTCATGACCATCCGGTATCCGCCTCCTGTCAGAACTCGTGGTGATCCGGTGCGAAGGCCAAGCTTCGAGTCGGGGTCCCTGGTCGGTTCCGCGAGCCCGTCCGTGACGAGCGAGATCGGCCCTTCCTTCTCTCCCGATGGCGCAATCACCAGGGGTGCTTGCGAGACGATCGGCTGATACCCAGCAGGCTGGCCGCGAGGATTGCGGTCATGCGGTGGGCCGCATGGGGAGTCGGCGACAGCCGGATGAGTGCCGGTGCGGTTCCGGCGATACCGAATGAGCGGTCGAACAGCGAATCTCCGGCCAGACGTGCACCGCACCACGGATTGCTTCCGCCCGACGTCGTCCGTCCGAAATCAGTCCTCGGGCAAATGCGGTGACGCACTGGGCGCGTGCCGATGCCGAGCGTTTCGTTCTGATGGTGCGTCGTGAACTCGTCGACGTGTCCCGCCGGGCAACTGCCTCGTGGGTGACGGGCGTTGTGACTGCGTTGATCGTCCGGACCGGTGCCTTCGTGACCGGGCGGGGGATCGTCGCAGGGCAGACTGGCGCGATGGCCGAGATCATCGAGACGAGTCTTCCGGGTGTCGGGCTGCGGCACGAGCTGGTGTGCGAGAGCGGTGAGCGGGTGGGGGTGATCACGCGGCATTCCGGGCGTCGCGATCTGCTGGTCTTCGACGTGGAGGATCCCGACTCGGTCAGCAGGTCGGTCGCGATGAGCCCCGACGAGGCGCGCATGCTGGCAGATCTGCTGGGCGGTGCGACGCTCGTCGAGCGATTCGAGGATCTGCGCCAGCACATCGCGGGGTTGTCGATCGATTGGTTGCCGGTCTCGTCGCGCAGTCGATTCGCGGGAGAGGCGTTGGGCGCGACCGAGATGCGCACGCGCACCGGTGTCTCGGTGATCGCGTTGTTGCGGCACGGGACGGCGATTCCTGCTCCTGGTCCCGACGACGTGCTGGAGGCCGGTGACACGGTGGTCGTGGTCGGGCTGGCGGAGGGGATCGACGCCGCCGCTGGTCTGCTGTCCGCGGCGGAGCCGTGATGCTCGCAGCGTCGCCGGGTGCTGCGACCCTGCTCGTCGAGCTCGGGGGGATCCTGATCGGTCTTGCGGTGCTGGGTCGGCTCGCGGGCCGGTTCGGGTTGCCGGCGATCCCGCTGTACCTGGTGGCGGGGTTGATGGTGGGCGAAGGCGGTGTCGTCGAGCTGGTGACGGCCCGTGAGTTCATCGAGTCGGCGGCGCAGATCGGGGTGATCCTGCTGCTGTTGCTGCTCGGGTTGGAGTACTCCGGCTCCGCGTTGACGGGCGCCCTTCGCCGCAACAGTCGCGCCGGGGCGTTCGACCTCGTCCTGAACTTCACGCCCGGCGTCGCCGTCGGTGCTCTGCTCGGCTGGGGGCTCAACGGCGCCCTGCTGCTGGGCGGGATCACCTACATCTCGTCGTCGGGGATCATCGCCAAGGTGCTCGACGATCTCGGGAACACCGGTAACCGGGAGACGCCCGTCGTGTTGTCGATCCTGGTGATCGAGGACCTGGTGATGGCCTTCTACCTGCCCTTGATGGCGGGTTTGCTGATCGGTGGCGGTGCGTGGGAGATCGGGCTCGAGGTCGTCGCCGCAGTCGTCGCCGTCACCGTCACGTTGTTCGCCGCCGTGAGGTTCGGGCCGCGAGTGAGCGCAATGATGTTCACCCATTCCCGGGAGACGTTGCTGTTGACGCTGGTCGGTGTGGCGCTGCTCGTCGCGGGGGTCGCCGAACATCTGCAGGCGTCGGCGGCGGTGGGGGCGTTCCTGGTCGGGATCGCTCTCTCGGGACCCGCCGAGCACTCTGCTCGCGAGCTCCTCGTACCGTTGCGGGATCTGTTCGCCGCGATGTTCTTCGCGTTCTTCGGGTTGCAGATCGACCCTGCCGAGCTCCCCGGCGTGCTCGCGGCCGCAGCCGGCCTGGCGGTCGTCACGGCAGCGACCAAGGTCGTGACGGGATGGTGGAGCGCAGCTCGTGCGGGTGTCGCACGCCCGGGCCGGCTGCGCGCCGGCACGGTCTTGACCGTACGCGGCGAGTTCTCGATCGTCATCGCCGGGATCGCCGTCGCTGAGGGCGTGAACGCCGAGATCGGGCCGCTCGCCGCGGCCTACGTGCTCATCCTGGCGGTCGGCGGATCGCTGCTCGCACGTGCTGCGGACCCCGTCGCCCGCCGACTCAGAATGCGGTGACGCTACGCCGGGACGAGACGCTCAGGCGCCCGTGCCGAGCTCGGTGAACAGCTCGAGGAGCGCACCGATCTCGACGCCTTGCTCGTGGGGGTGGCGGAGGGGAGCTCTGCGGCTCACCCGGTAGTGGTTGCGACGGCCGATTCGCTCGTGGCTCAGATAGCCGGCGGCCTCGAGGTCGGCCACGATCCGCTGAGTGGATCGCTCGGTGATGCCCGCCAGCGCGGCGATGTCTCGGGACCGAGTATCCGGGTTCTGCGAGATGATCAAGAGCACCCGGGCGTGGCTCGTCAGGAAGGTCCAGGGTCGATGCTGGGCCTCGCTCTCTACCGACTCGCTCATCGCCGCCATCGTACGTCGCGAATGTCACGGATTTCGGGGCATCAGGTCTCGACAACGACATAAATGTCATGTTAAGCTCGTCGCACAAGGGGAGTATCCCGCTACAGCGATGCCGTCAGCACGGCCATCGGCCCGGCACGCTGGCCTCCGGGTGGGAGAGACCTTCGTAGTAGTCACTGGACTCGACGAACGGACAGGAGCCCTGACATGTCGGCCGCACCCCCGCTTCCGAAAGGGCGGCGCCGCACCGCAACAACGGGCCGGACCGCGACCTGGTGGGAAGAGCGCCGGACACGCCGCGAACAGCTGGCGCTGCTGCGGGCCCTCCGCCCCTGCCCCGACCTGAGCAGCGGTGGGAGGACCTTCCGGCCCTTGCCCAACAACAACTGCGTCGCGCGGAAGGCGACAGGACGGACGCAGCGGTGATGGACCGCTTCAAGCGCATCCTGGTGGCGGCGTCACCAGGACACCTCGAACCGGCCATGTTGCGCGCTGCGGCCGAGCTCGCCGAGACGAGTCGCGCCCGGTTGACGATCCTCGACGTCGTCGAGCCCGTCGGCCGACTGCGGCGGTTCGCGATGGTGCGGCGTGGAACGGTCGATGCTCACTCCGAACTCGTGCGGCAACGGTCTGAGCGGCTGCACCGACTCATGGCAGACACCCCGGTCGCCGACGGCGCCGAGGTCAAGGTGCTGGTGGGCCAGCCGTGCATCGAAGTGATCCGGCACGTGCTGGAGCACGACAACGATCTGGTGATCGTGGGCGGCCCGAGTGCCGACGGCCCGGGAGCGCCGGATTGCCCGAACGGTGTCTTGCAGCTGCTGCGGAAGTGCCCGGCAGCGGTCTGGGTGATGCGCCCACCACAGCCCGGCGCGTCCCGCATCCTGGCGCTGGTCGACCCGGACTCGGACGATCCGGCGCGGGACGGCCTGAACGGTCGCGTGCTGGCGCTGGCAGCGTCGCTCGCGGGCGGCGATCACGGGGAGTTGCACGTGGGCCACGCGCTGGAACGAACCGGTGAGCGCGCCGTACGGTCCTCGCCGCATGTTCGCCCGTCGCACGAGGTGGCGGACGTTCTGGCCGCGTCGGCCGACGCAGTGCACGGCGAGCGACTCGGTTCACTGCTCGAACGACACGACGTCGCCGAGTCCGGAGCCGAGGTGCACCTGGTCGAGGGTCACGCCGGCGAGGTGCTGCCGGAGCTGGCCCACGGCCTCAGCACCGAGCTGATCGTGATGGGCACGGTGGCGAGGACCGGGATCAGCGGCGTGATCATCGGCAACCTCGCGGAGACGATCCTGCGTTCGGTCCAGTGCTCGGTGCTGGCCGTCAAGCCGGACGGCTTCGTGGCCCCGGTCGGGCCGACCCCGGCGATGGTGGCGTGACGCCGACGACCCGCCCCCGGTCGCGGCCCGGGTGAGCGCCGGCGGCGAGGCAGCACGTCGAACGCAGTTGGCCCGCACCCACTCGGTGTCCGTTCGCTGTGCCGCCTCCTGGGGTCCCCTCGTGCCTCGTCGGCGCGCTCTGCGTCGTCTGTGGCGAGGGTCCGCTGTCCGAGCTTGCTCGGCCTCGTCGCTCGTGCGATCACTCGGGCGCGTCTAGGCTCCGTGCTCGGGCCCCTCAGATGAGTGGAACCGCCCGATAACCCCACGTGAAAGGGAACTCCCATGCGTGAACGACGACGGAGCCAACGCCTCGTGGCATTCGCAGTGTCCGCTGCCGTGGTGTTCGCCGCCTGTGGCGGCGACGACGAGGACGATGCTGACGATGCTGACGAGTCGGTAGCCGACGAAGCGGCAGACGACGAGCCAGCCGCTGACGAACCGGCAGCCGACGAACCGGCAGCCGACGAACCGGCAGCCGACGAACCAGCGGCCGGCGACGACATCGTGATCCCCGTGTGGATCGCGTTCGAGGACTACCGCCTCGACTGGACCAACGACGTCGCGGCGGCGTTCAACGAGCAGGTCGACGGTTACACCGTCGAGATCACCGGCTTCGCCAGCTACAACGACGCCTTCGAAGCCGCCATCCAGGCGATCAACACGGGTGAGCCCCCGGGGGTTGTCCACTTCTTCGAGGCGGCGACGCAGGAAGCGCGTGACGCGATCAGCAACGATGGTGAGCCCGTGTTCGCCGACCTGGAGGAGATCATCGCCGGCCGAACCGAGGTGGCCGGGGTGCCCGTCGTCCTCGATGATGTCGTGGCCTCCGCAGCGACCTACTACCAGCTCGACGGCTCGTACACCTCGATGCCGTGGAACACGTCGTCGGCGATCATGTTCTTGAACCGGACGTTGCTCGACGCCGCCGGTGTCGAGGGCACGCCCACCACGTGGCAGGAGCTCGAGGCGGCGTGCGCCGCATTCATGGCGTCTGATGCCGCCACGGATTCGTGTGTGACCTGGCCGAACCACAGCTGGTTCGTCGAGCAGGACATGGCCCTCCAGGGCGCGCTGCTGGCCAACAACGACAACGGCCGCTCCGACCGCGCCGACGAAGTGTTCATCGATTCTGACGCCATGGTCGATTACGTCACCTGGTGGAAGGGCATGGCCGACCAGGGGTACTACACCTACACGGGTACCCAGCGCGACTGGGGCGGCACGTACGACTTGTTCGCAGCCCAGAACGTCCCGTTCCTGCTGTACTCGTCGTCGGACACCACCGCCCTCACCGACGAAGGTGTCAACGGCGGCTTCGACGTCGAGGCTGCCTTCCTGCCCCGCAACGCTGAGGCCACCGGCGGCGGCGCCCTCATCGGCGGCGCCACCAACTGGGTGATCAACGGCCTCGACGAGACGACCCAGGACGGCGCGATCGCCTGGGTGAACTTCGTGTCGAACCCCGAGAATGCGGCGTCGTGGCACCAGACGACCGGGTACATCCCGATCACCGAAGGTGCGATCTCGGCCCTCGAGGCCGAAGGCTGGTACGAGGCGAACCCCAACCAGCGGATCGCCAGCGAGCAGCTGGCGGCGTCGCCCGACACGCCGGCCACGACCGGGGCGCTGATCGGCAACTTCGTCGCCATCCGCGACGTGATCACCGAGGCGATCGAATCGGTGCTCGTCAACGGCGATGATCCGGCCGAACGGCTGGCCAGCGCCCAGGAGGACGCCCAGATGCTCCTCGACGAGTACAACTTGCTCTTCGGCGACGGCTGACACCTTCGGCCGAATCGACGGGCCGGGGAGCTGTTCGGCTCCCCGGCCCGTCGGTATCGGCTCCATCTCGTGCCTCCGCTCGCACTCGTCGCCCTCCTCGTTGCCGCCGCTGTCGGTGCAGCGGGTTTGTCGCGAGTCGGGTCGCGCGCGATGCCGCTGCGACTGCTCGGCGGCGCGCTGGGCGGAGGTCTCGGTGCGCTGGCGGTGAGCGCTCCGTTGGACTTCTGCACCTTCAGCGACGAGTACGAGACCAAGGACTTCGTCTTCGGCCTGTTCCTGATGGCGCTCGGTGCGGCGGCGGGATTCGCGGCCGCTCGGGCCGTCCTCGCGCCGCCGAAGGAGACGGGGAGCGAAGCCAGCCACAGCGTGTGGCGAAGTTGGTGGATGCCATGGGTGCTGCTCTCGCCGACGCTGGCGGTGTTGGTCGTCTTCCTCTACTGGCCGGCGCTGCGCACGATCCGGTACTCGACGAAGCTGGCTCGCCTCTCCAACCCGAGGCGTGTCGACCGGTGCACGTTCAACTTCACCGAACTGATCGGTCCGTCGCGGCCGTGGCTGGCGCTGGTGCTCGCGGGACTGGGCATCGCCGGCATCCTCGCCGGCCTGCTGCTCGACCGCCAGGGCACGCGGATGAACCGCAGCGCCCGCTCCTTTGCCGCCTCGGTCAGCACGGTGGCGTTGCTGAGCGCGTTGGCGTTCGTCTTCACCGACGACTACCGCCAGGTGTACGTCGTCACGATGATCATCTCGGTCGGCACGGTGGTCGGCGGGCTCGCCATCGCACTGGGCATCGCCTTCATCTCGTACCAACCGATCCGCGGCGCATCGGTCTATCGCACCCTGCTCATCTGGCCGTACGCAGTCAGCCCGCCGATCGCCGGCATCTTGTTCTTCGTCATGTTCGACGCCAACACCGGCATCATCGACCATTGGACCACCTCCCTGCTCGACACCGGGCTCGCCGACTACCGCACGAGCGCGGTGCTCGCGCAAGGGGTCGTCATCATGGCCAGCATCTGGAAGACGCTCGGCTACAACCTGTTGTTCTACGTCGCCGGGCTGCAGACGATCCCGCCCGACCAGGTCGAAGCAGCGATGATCGACGGCGCCACGGCGTGGCAGCGCTTCCGCTACGTCATCATCCCGGCGCTGTCGCCGATCACCTTCTTCCTGATCGTCACCAACCTCACCTACGCGTTCTTCGAGACGTACGGGACGATCGACTTCCTCACCAAGGGCGGCCCCGCCGGCGAGACGAACGTCGCGATGTACGAGATCATCCAGGTGTTCAACACCGGCGGTGACCTCGGGCGGGGCTCGGCACAGTCGATGCTCCTGTTCGCCGGTGTCGTCGCGCTGACGATGTGGCAGTTCCGATCGACCGGAAGGCGGGTGAGCTATGGCTGAGACGAACGCCGCTGCACGATCCGGCAGCTCGACGGTGACCTCCGATGTCGCTCCGCCGAAACGTCGCCGCAAGGGTGCGCCCGGGCAACAAGCCCACTGGTACACACACGTCATCCTGATCGCCATCGTCGCGGTGATCGGCTTCCCACTGGCCTACGCGATGCTGGTGGGCACCCAGACCAACCAAGAATACTTCTCCCACCAGCTGTCGCCGGGGAGTGCGCTACGGGACAACTTCGACACGGTCTGGAACCAACGCGACATCGGCCTCTACATGCGGACGTCGACGATCCAGTCGGTGGTCATCGCGGCAGGGAAGTCGGTGACCGCGGTCCTCGCAGGCTTGGCCTTCGTCTACTTCAAGTTCAACCTCAAGGGCCCGGTGTTCTGGTTCGTGCTGGTCACGTTGATGATGCCCACGGAGATCTCGATCCTCGCCCTGTTCGAGATCGTCTCGGGCTTCGGTTGGACCAACTCGATGCTCGCGATCACCGTGCCGTTCCTGGCCTCGGCGACCGGGGCGTTCCTCTTCCGCCAGCACTTCTTGTCGATCCCCGCCGAGCTCTCAGAGGCCGCACGGGTCGACGGCGCCGGGCCGCTCCGATTCCTCTGGTCCGTCTTGCTCCCGTTGTCGTGGAACGTCTTCGGTGCCCTCGCCGTCATCCAGTTCCTGTACTCGTGGAACATGTACCTCTGGCCCAGCCTCATCATTCGAGAAGATGACTCGCAGACCGTGCAGATCGGGCTTGGTGCTTTGCAGAACATCGGTGGAGGGCTCTCCTACGGCCCCTTGATGCTCGGCGCCGTGCTGGCCTCGATCCCCCCGACGCTCGTGTTCGTGCTGCTGCAGAAGACGTTCCTCAAGGGGTTCGCGATCACCGCCGGGAAGTGACGGGGCTGCAGATCCCGTCCGCGCGAGGTCGACCGGACACTCGACGTTGCGGGACGCGAGCAGTTGCTCCGAAGAACGCCTGGTAGATGGCACTCTTCGTGGAGCTGGGGCACCGAACCACCGTTCGTCCGGTCGCGTTGCGCCTGATCACGGCATTGCGTCCCTGGTCAGGGTGCGTTCCGAGTAGCCGTTGGCGACCAGTGTTTCCCGTCCTTTCGCCGTTCCGTCCGTCCTCTTTCCGTCCGAGCACCGGTGTCGTTCGTGAGCAGATTCGGGCCGGCCGGCAGGTGGGTCGGAGCCTGCAGCACGATCACGGGGGCGTGGGATCGATCCGGCGGCGGGCACGCTCGATCGAGGCGGCCGCGGCGGAGCGAAGGTCGGACTCGCTGGACGAGTCGGTCGAATCGCTCCGATCGAGCGGCTCTTGCCGGTGGCGGGACTCGGCCGCCTCGGCTGCTGCCCGCGCGACCACGATCGCCTCGTCGTAGAAGCCATGGTCGGCGAGCGTGTCGGCCCTCATCAGCAGGCGTTCGGCCAATGGTGTGGCCACGACCGGGCGGAGGATGCTGAGTCCCCTTCGTCGCCGGAGGTGCAACAGCGTGACGAAGGCCAAGAACCCCGCCAGCGCCAGCACGCCGACCCACGTCGCAACACGTACTGCAACCGCAAGACACGCGGCGGCGACCCAAGCCAGTTCGAGACGCGTCTCCAGGCTGGCATAGACCTGGCCGCGGCGGGCACCTGGCGCTTTCGTCTGGATCGTCGCGTCGAGCGCCCGCCGGCCGACGCTCACCGCCACCCCGAGCACCAAGACCGTCAGCACGAGCGTGATGCGGTTGAACGCCACACCGCAGATCGCGGTCATGATCGCGGGGCCGATGAGTGCAACTGTGAACATCGACCGCTCCGTGAGACGCCGGCGCATCAACGGCGCGATCAGGGTGCCGACGAACGCGCCGACACCGTTCGCGAGGATCAGTGAGCCGAAGACCCAGGTCGGCTCTCCATCGGATCGCAGTGAGAACCCGAACTGGAACAGGGCGAATCCGATGGCGGCTCGCAGCACCATCATGTCCCAGACCGCTCCCGACACGTCCGGGCGGGCGAGTTCGAGGAGGGCGCTCGGGTCGATCGGTGCGATCGGGCGTGCGACCGATCGCACCCGCCACGCTGCCAGCGCCCCGAACACGTAGACCAGCGCGCCGATGCGCAGCGTCCACACTCCTGAGGACACCGAATACAGCCACACGGCCATGCCGGCCGCGACCGCGCCCGCGATCGTGGCACTGCGTGAGAGACGAGCGTTCGCCGACACCAGATCCTGCTGATCGTCGACCAGCGACGGTAGGAGCGCGTTGCGCGAGACGGTGTAGGTCTTCGCGACGACGAGCACGCCGAACGCGAGCGGGAACAGGAGCAGCGTCCGCAGGTGCTCGGCCAACAACCACGCCAGTGCGGCCCGAAGCATGAACGTGGCAACCATGGTGGTCGCCAGCCCACCGCGGACACGATCGACGACCGGGCCGACCAGGGGCGCCATCACCAGGAACGGCGCGAGCGTCAGCACGAGGAAGAGCAGCACGCGTGGGCGGGCAGCCTCGGCGGACACGCTGAAGAAGATCGATCCGGCCATCGACACCGTGAAGAAGGCTTCGGCTGCGCTGTGCGCGCAGTGGGTGATGGTCAGCCGGGAGAGTCGCGCAGGACCGAGAAACCAGCTCCGAACGAATCCAGCCGGCTGGCGCAGACGAGTTCGCAGTCGATCGGAATTGGCGGGGTCGGCACCCCTGTGAGCCGTCGCCTCACTCATCGCCGACGAGTACCTCGGGTTCGACCGGCTCGACGGCATCGATCACCCAGACGCCCGCCTGGTGAACAACCGTCACCAGTTGTGCATCGATCTCATCGGCAGCGACGTAGACCTCGACGCGAACGGTATGAGGTGGGGCGTCGGTGATCTTGCCAACGCCGATCAGCACACCGTCGTCACGTGGCGGAGCGCCATCGAGATCGGGGTCCACCGCCGCGTCGAAGTCGTCGACGAAGCGCACGTCGTACTCCGCCTCGAAGCTGTCGATGATCTTGACCTGATCGTCCAACGACAACGTGGCCCCGCCGACGCCGGCCACGTAGACGACCTGCGTCGATCCCGAACTCCGGGGCGGCGGCATGAACCGATCGATCACTGCCTCGTAGGTCGCCGCGTCGACTGCATCCCCGGAGCTGAGCGGACCGGTGTCGCCGCACGCGACCAACCCGACCATCGCGAGCCCGACACCCGCGAACCTCAACGCACGGGAGGTGCGACAACGTTGCACCACCCGCGGAGCCTACTCGTCGACATCGGTCGTGTCCGTCGTCCTTGCTGCCACTCGATCTGGCTCGGTCGGCGTCCTTGCACGGGCGATCGATCACGGTCCGCATCGTCGATCCCCGACGCCGGATCGGATCCCTCCGCAGCAAGGCGTCGATCAGCTCATCGACGAGCGCGACCGGCTTGGGCCTGGATTCGGGGTACGAGCCTCCGTCTATCCGCGGCATCTACCCTGGTAGATGGCGCTTTTCGTGGAGCTGGGGGGAATCGAACCCCCGTCCACCAGTCCGTGAACGGATCCGCTACGACCATTCCCGGCGCTGAGCCTGACGCTGGCTCGCTGGCGGGTCAGCTGATCTTGCGATCAACGCCCGAGCTTTCCCGGGAGTCAGCGGTCTTTCTCGCCGTCAGCGGTCTTTCCCGCCGTCATCGGCTACTTCTGTTGCCGGGCTGTAGCTGACTGGCCCCGTGCGGCATTTCTGCTCACGATGACTCTGCGCTCACCTGAGGATCAGGCGGCGAGAGTGAACTGCTCATCGGCAATTCTTTGGGTTGCCCCGTTTAGCGAGTCTGAGCAACTCGGGTCGCAAACCCGCCCAACAGTTCTGATGTCGAAACCAGTCAGCCCCGTGAACGGTATGTCACCACTCAACCTACTGGCTCGCCGGCGCGATCCCGGTCGGGATTCTGCGAATCGGCTGGCTACAGCAGCAGCTGGCCGGTCCAGCCGAGCAGGACCGCGCCGACGATCAACAGCGCGACCACGAGTGCGACGACCCGCGCCCGGGCGATCACGAACAGGCCGGTGATCGCGCCGACGCTCGTGCCGGCGCCGGTCACGATGAACGCCAGCGCCGGGCCAGGTCCCATGCCGCCGTCGACGAGTGTGGCGACGAGGGGGAGTGAGCCTTCGGTGTTGAGGTACACGGGGATGCCGAGCAGCGCGGCGAGCGGCACGGCGAGCGGGGAGTCGCCGCCGAGGTGGTCGGTCAGCCAGGCGGTCGGGATCGCCTCGATCATCAGGTAGCCGATCGCGGTGTAGGCGAAGAAGAACACGAGCAGCCGGCGGCCGAGTGTCCACACCTCACGTCCGTAGTCGGGAAGCCTCAGGCGCTCGTGCCACGGCGCAGCCGGCACGGTGTTCGCCACCGCCGCGCCGACCGAGTGGGTAGCCGGCGGGCGGGCGCCGTCCGTCGAACACGACCCGGCCTCCGGCTGCACCCGCGCTTGGCCCGCCAGCCAGCCCGTCCGCTCGATGGCGTGGGCCACCAGACCGGCGCCGACACCGAGCACGATGGTGCCGACGAAGAACACGAGGGCGAACGACCACCCGAAGAGCCCGGCGGAGAACACGAGCTCGGACGGACTGGTCAGCGGCGACGACACCATGAACGCCACCAGCGGCGCCCACGGCGACGACGAGGCGATCATCCCGAGCAGCACGGCGGTGGTGCCGCACGAGCAGAACGGGGTGAGCGTCGCCAGCGCCACCGCACCGAACGTCGCCAGCCACCACTTGCGACGCAGCAGCACCGAGACGCGATCGAGCCCTACGTAGACCGGCACCGCGGCGGCGACCACCACGGCGATCGCCAGGAAGGGCCAGACGTTGCGGAAGGTGCCGAGTACGTCATCGCCCACCCGCCCGAGGAGGTCGGTCAGCCACGACACGGTCGGTCCTTCGCATCGATGATCATCGATATGATCGTAGCAACGGATCGACTGATGTCAATACGTCACGGGTGGTGCCGCGTTCCGTCGGCGCCCGTCGGCGCGGGCGGCTCGTCGCTGGTCAGCGCCGGTGCGTCGAGCAGTAGCCGCGGCGGTTCTGCCGGGCGACGATGTCGAGCACGAAGCGGGACGGCGAGATCTGGTACCCGGTGCCGATCGCGTCCTCCCAGGCGCGCGAGCAGTAGTCCACGCGCGCAGGCCGCGGCCGAGTCGTGGGGTCCGAGGTGGAGTACAGCTTCATGGTCGTCCTCTCTCCACTGCCATCGTGACGGTTGCGACGCCGCACGGCGAGAGGCGAAGGTCCCCGGGACCCGTGATGAGCCCGGCGGCGCGCCCACGCTCGCAAGCACCCCGAGCGGGTCCCTCCCTGGAGAGGCCCGCCCGGGGTTGTCGAAACGCTGGGCGGGATCAGTTCGTTTCGAGCTGCTTGCCCCTCGACGGCGTCCGGCGGTCAACGCCTCGAGGATGACCGGCGCCCGGTTGCCATGATGATCGTTGCGGGAGCAATTGATGAGGGCCGAAGGTCCCGAGCGCACTGGGCCTTGGCCCGCAACGTGCCTGGTCAGACCGGTCGTCCAACGTCGAGCGCCGTTGCTCGGCTCGCGAGCGACGTCTCGTCCCAGCGCTCGCTGCAGCAAGCTGGCGACGTGCGGGCCGCCGCGCAGGCCGCGCCAGCTGTCGACTGCTGCGGGAAACCTACCCGGCTGCCGATCATCGGCCCGCGAGGGATCGGCGGTGCCACGGGTCTCGCCGGCGCCCCGCCGCGGCGTAGCGTCGCGGCCATGTCCGAAGCGTTCATCGTCGATGCCGTCCGCACTCCCGTGGGTCGCCGGGGCGGCGGTCTCTCCCAGATCCATCCCGCCGACATCGGTGGGCACGCGATCAAGTCGCTGATCGAGCGCAGCGGCGTCGACCCCAACGCGGTCGACGACTGTGTGTTCGGCAACGTCGACTCGATCGGCGTGCAGGCCGGTTGCATCGCTCGCACGTGCTGGCTCGCCGCCGGGTTGCCCGAGCACGTCCCCGGCGTGACGATCGACCGGCAGTGCGGCTCGGCCCAGCAGTCGGTGCACTTCGCTGCGCAGGCGGTGATGTCGGGCACGATGGATCTCGTCGTCGCCGGCGGCGTGCAGAACATGTCGATGGTGCCGATCACGTCGTCGTTCACGATCGGCCAGCCCGAGGACTTCGATCCGTTCACCGGCTCGACCGGCTGGACGACGCGGTACGGCACCGGTGACGTCACTCAGTTCCGCGGCGCCGAGATGATGGTCGACAAGTGGGACCTCACGCGCAAGGAGATGGAGGCGTTCGCCGTCGAGTCCCACGAGCGGGCGTTGCGGGCGCAGGCCGAGGGCCGGTTCGACAACGAGATCGTGCCGCTCGACGGCCTCGACCGCGACGAGGGCCCGCGCGAGCCCGACCTCGACAAGATCCGCTCGCTGCCGACGCTGACGCCCGACGGCAAGCTGACCGCGGCGGTCGCCAGCCAGATCTCCGACGGCTCGGCGGCGATGCTGATCGCCAACGAGCGTGCCGTCGACGAGCACGGGCTCACGCCGCGGGCCCGGATCCATCACATGTCGGTCCTCGCCGACGACCCGATCATGATGCTGTCGGCGCCGATTCCCGCCACGCATCGGGCGCTGGCCAAGACCGGCATGAAAGCCAGCGACATCGACCTCGTCGAGATCAACGAGGCGTTTGCGCCGGTGCCGATGGCGTGGCTGCGCGAGACCGACTTCGAGCACGAGCAGATCAACGTCAACGGCGGCGCAATTGCGCTCGGCCACCCGCTGGGCGCCACCGGCGCGCGGCTGATGACGACGCTGCTGAACGAGCTCGAGCGCACCGGCGGCCGCTACGGCCTCCAGACGATGTGCGAAGGCGGCGGCCAGGCCAACGTGACCATCATCGAACGCCTGTAGAACCGTTACAGAAGGTGTCAGACACCCCCTGTAACGTCGTGGTGGTGCGGCTGGCGAGCGAGTCCGACATCGCCCGGTTGACGCGGACCGCGACGCTCGCGTTCGCCCACGACCCGGTGATGCGGTGGTTCTTCCCCGACGACGAGTACTTCGAACTGCAGCCGGGCCTCGTCGAGTTCATGTGCCGTCGGTGGCAGGCGACCGGCTCGCTGTGGTGCACCGAGGACGGGGTCGCGATGGCGGGCTGGGTGCCGCCCGGCCGCCCGGAGGTCGACGTCGAGGCGCCCGCCGTCGAGCATCCGCCCTGGCGGCTCGAACGGTTCGGAGCGATCCGCGCCGCGCTCGAGGCGAACACCCCGCCGGAGCCGCACTGGTACCTCAACATGCTCGCCACCCACCCCGACTGGCAGCGGCAGGGCCTCGGCGCGGCCCTCATGGATGTCGTGTTCGAGCAGGCCGATGCCGCCGGTCTGCCGTGCTATCTCGAGACCGAGTCCGTCGAGAATGTCGCCTACTACCGCCGCCACGGCTTCGAGGTCCGCACCGAGTGGGACCTCCGCGCCGGCGATGATCCTGGCCCGCACATGTGGGGCATGCTGCGGCCCGCACGATGACCACGCCTCGCTTCCGAGTCGCCGGCACCGTGCTCGCCACGCGCGACGCGCAGGCGCTGGCGGCGTTCTACGAACGACTGCTGGGCTGGCCGCGGCGGGCGAGTGAGCCGGGTTGGGTCGTGCTCCGTCCCGACGGTCGGTCACACGGTCTCTCGTTCCACGAGGACGCGGCATACGTGCCTCCCGTGTGGCCGTCACGTGTGGGCGAGCAGCAGATCATGATCCACCTCGACATCGCCACCGACGACCTGGACGCGGCGATCGGCGAGGCGGTCGCTGCCGGCGCGACCGTCGCCGAGCACCAGCCGCAGCCCGGCGTCTGGGTGATGCTCGATCCCGACGGTCACCCGTTCTGCCTCTTCGAGTCGGATCTCGACTGACCGGGAACGATCGGGCGGACGGGATCAGACGGCCTGCGCGACGGTCAACTCGTCGCAGACCTGCTCGGCGAGCTCGACGAACCGCTCGAGTGCCGGCGGCACCGTCGCCCGTGACCGCCATGCGAGCGTCACCTCACGCGGCGGGATCGGTGGGTCGATCGGGAGCACGGCGACGCCGTCGTCGCCGGTCTCGACGGCGAGCAACGGCATCACGGCGATGCCCAGCCCCGACCGCACCATGGCCTGCAGCGCCGCGTTGTCGGAGGAGCGGAAGACGTAGCGCGGCGATCGTCCGTGGGCGAGGATCGATGCATTGACGCGGGCCTGGCACGAATCGCCGTCGCCGTGGCCGACCAGCGGCGAGTCGCCGAGCTCGCGCATCGTGACGACGTCGCCGGCGTGGTCGGCGGGTACGACGGCGACGAACGGGTCGGTCATCAGGCGCCGCTGCTCGAAGCCGGCGAGCACATCGCCGTTCGGGAGGAACGTCGCGTCGAGCTCGCCCTCGTCGACCATCTTGAGCAGCACCTCGGCGTTGTCGTGCTCGGTGAGCGCAAGCTCGAGGTTCGGCCGCTCGGCGGTGAGCAGCGCGACGATCCGCGGCAGGATCGCAACCGACACGCTCTCGAACGAGCCGATCGCAAGACGGCCGCGAGCACCGGCGGCGACCTCGGCGAGCGCCTCCTCGGCCTCGTTGAGCTGCCGGAACACCGACTCGGCGTAGGGGAGCAGTTGCCGGCCGGCATCGGTGAGGTCGACGGGTCGGGGCCCACCGGGACGATCGAACAGCGCGGTCCCGACCGTGCGCTCGAGACCGGCGATCTGCTGGCTCACGGCAGCCTGCGAGTACCCGAGGGCCCGGGCGGCGTGCCCGAACGAACGGTGCTCGCAGACCGCCAGGAAGGCAGCCAGGTGCCGGATCTCGATGTCGGTCGACCACATCTCATCCATAAGCCTACCTGATCGACTCGTTCGAAGATCATCGCTGGACTCGATCGAAGTCGATCCGTACCGTCGGAGTCGTCCACCCACCCCCCACGGAGGCAGCGACATGAACCGCATCGACCCGACCGCGATCGCCCGACAGGTCGCCACGTTCGGCCTCGACCGATCCGAGCCCGAACTGGCCGCACTGGCACAGCACGCCATGCGCCTCGGCGTGCTCCCCGCGATCGTCTCGCTGCTCACCGATCGCGGCGCCCCCGAAGTGGCGCGCGAGCGTGCCGTGGCCCGCATCAGTGCTGCGATCGTCGCGTTGCCGGCGGCACCGCTCGGCGATGTCGCCTGATGCTCGCTACAACGCGAACCCGCCGAGCTTGGTCTCGAGGTACTCCTCGATGCCGTCGTGACTGCCCTCCCGACCGATGCCCGAGTCGCCCATGCCGCCGAACGGTGCCGACGCCGCGGTGGGATTGACGTCGTTCACGCCGATGATGCCGAACCGCAGGCCCTCGAACGCCCGGATCGCCGTCGAGAA
>JAAUYD010005296.1_pt1 | contig 21569 bp, 18 predicted proteins | sample 7278101 | NCBI WGS metagenome assembly JAAUYD01 (sample SAMN14350128, study PRJNA611818) | marine sediment metagenome | isolation source: surface marine sediment (0.6m) | place: French Polynesia: Moorea | collected 2018-08
AGCCAGGCCACGATTCAACGACACACAAGGAGGCCTAGGTATGCCATCTGTACGCGGATGTAATCTGCCCGACGATCTGCTCTACGACGTAGACAATCACATCTGGTTCACGGAAGTGGGCGACGGTACCGTGAAAATCGGTATGACGGCTGTGGCCACGGCGATGTCGGGCAAGCTGGTTGCCTTTACGCCGAAGAAGGTCGGGCGCAGCGTTCGTGCCGGCAAGTCCTGTGGCACGCTGGAATCCGGCAAATGGGTCGGTCCTGCGAAATCCGCCGCCGGCGGCGAGGTGGTTGGTGTCAACGAAGACCTTGTCGGCGATCCGAGCATTGCCAATGATGATCCTTACGAGAAAGGCTGGCTGATCATTCTGCGCCCGGATGACTGGGACTCGGTCAAAGGATCGTTGGTTGTCGGCAGCGACGTCTCTGGACCTTACGAAGCCAAGATGGATTCGGAAGGCTTCGGTGGCTGCGAGTGACGACTGACGAGGCGATACAACGGTCCGACGAGGACTTTACCAAACTCAAAGAGCTGCACGACTCGGCCGCGCATGCTGTCGAGCTGCTCAAAGCCATGGCGAACGAGTGGCGCCTGATGATTCTGTGCCAGCTGTCGGAGGGGGAAAAAACCGTCAGCGAATTGCAGGATATTCTCGGGCTTAGCCAGTCGGCGTTGTCACAGCACCTGGCGGTGCTGCGGCGCGAGAAAATCGTCACGGCCAGGAAGCATGCGCAATCGGTCAGCTATTCGCTGGCCGGCGATGATGCACCGAAAGTGATGCATACATTGCACGAAGTTTTTTGCGAATCGCGGGGAGACAAATCATGACATCTTTAAACAAGACGGCCGTCACAGGCCTGCTGGCGACCGGACTGTTCGCGCTCAGTGCGCCGGCTGTAGCCACGAATGGCTACTTCACGCATGGCGTCGGCACCGACTCGAAGGCGATGGCTGGAACAGGCATAGGCTCCAGCGAAAATGTGGGCGCAATCTCGGTTGCAAGCAATCCTGCGCTGGGCGTGTTTTCCGACGAGAAATGGCAGGTCGGTCTGTCACTCTTCAGCCCGATGCGTTCGTACACGACGAACGGCGGCATTGGCGGCACGATGGGCGCGTTCACGTTGAGCAACGGCGAATACGACAGCGACAACGAAGCCTTTCCGATTCCCTACGTTGCCAAGAACTGGAAACTGGCTAACGACAATGCCATCACAGCCGTGTTTTACGGTCGCGGCGGCATGAACACGGAGTGGAACAGCAACCAGACTGCTTCCTTCGATCCGACCGGGCAGGGCGGCGCGCCGTCGACTTTCCCGGGCACGTTTGGTGGAGGCGTAGCTGGTGTGAACCTTGTCCAGGCATTCCTGAGCGTCAACTACTCGGGCAAGATCGGCAACAACTTCGCCTATGGCCTGGGTCCGGTAGTAGCAATCCAGATGTTTGAGGCGAAAGGGCTTGTGAACTTCACGCCCTACACGCAAACGTTTGCCAACGCGGCATTGAGCAACGGCGTCGGTGCGCCGGCTAATTCGCTGACCAACAACGATTCGGACATGTCCACCGGTTACGGTTTTGCCGCGGGTATCTGGGCCGGTAATGAAACCTTCAGCTTCGGCCTTGCTTACCAGAGCGTCATCTCAATGGACGAGTTCAGCGACTATTCGGACCTGTTTGCCGAGCGTGGCGGTTTCGATATTCCCTCGTCGATCAAGGCTGGCGTGTCGTTCAGAGCGGCAGAGGCCGTTACGCTGAACTTCGATATCGAGCACATTGCCTATAGCGACGCTGACTCCGTCCACAACCCGATTTCGAACCTGCTGACAGGTTGCTTCACGGCGAATCCGGCGGTTGCACCGGCAACGAGCGGTTGCCTGGGCGGTCCGTCCGGTGCCGGCTTCGGCTGGGAAGACATGACGGTCTACAAGGTCGGTGCTGCGATCAGGAGCGAGAACGGCAACACCTGGCGTCTCGGCTACAGCTATGGCGAACAGCCGATTCCGTCGACCGAGGTACTGTTCAACATCCTGGCGCCGGGCGTCATGGAACAGCACATTACGTTCGGTTGGACCGGTGAGCGCGACAACGGCGACATCATGTCCTTCTCGTTCATGTATGCGCCGAAGACCGAGGTCAGTGGCTTTAGCACATTCGATCCGTTCCAGAGCATCCGGCTGGAAATGACGCAGCTCGAGTTCGAATTTGCATATCGGTTCTAGGAGATGATGATGAAGGCCAGGACTTTTTTGGCCGTCGTCACGATTGCGGCGCTGTTTTCAGCGCCGTTTTCGTTTGCGGCGGACGACGAGATCGGCATCTTCGAGATGCTTCACGCATCGTCGGTATCTTTCGAGGAAACGACCAGCGTGCTCGAAGCGTCGTTGGCGAAGTCTGCGCTCGTGCTGCACGCGACGCATGACGTCCGGGTGCCGGAGGCGCGCCACAAAGCGCGTGTCTATGTATTGACCTCGCCGTCGTATGCGGCTGCAGCCGCCTCTGAACCGGCGCGCACGATTTCGGCACAGGTTCTTCGCCTCGCCGTCTTCACGCAGGGTGACTCACAGGCAACGTACATCAATATGGCGAACCCGGTGGCGCACGCGATGGTGTTCTACGCCAATTCGTCGAACTACGACGCCATGATCAAGGCCGCAGCCAGTGCCGCAGGCGAGATTCGGAACGCCGTCGCCGACGTACCGGGTAAAGCAATGTCGGTTCAGGCCGAGCCGATGCGCAGCGAAAAACACTATCGCAAGTTCAAAGGCGACGGCCCGGCCCGCATGATGGCGAAATTTCGCACCTTCGAGAAAAGCCAGCTCGTCATCGCGGAAGACGGTGCAACGTCGTTCGACGATGTTGTCGCACGCGTTGAGGCTGCGGTGGCCAGGAGCATAGTGACCGGGGCCGAGGATTCGCAGGGCTGGGAGCCGGTGGCGACGATTCGCCTGCGCGATGACGCGGTGTATATCGGCGTGACGAACCCGTATATAGAAGACAAGATGGTGCGCATCAACTCGCGTTTTCGCAAAGACGGCAAGAGCGAGGCTTCACCGTATCCGGGTGTCGATCACGTCACGGCGCTGCCGACCGATGTGCTCGTAATTCGCGAGGACGATCGGACGCTCGTTTTGCACTACGGCCAGATGTGGCGGATGCAGCTGTACTTCTGGGACTCGGGCTATCGTGCTTTCACCGCCAATGTCGGTGTGCCGAGCAAGATTGCCAACTCGATCGAAGACACGATCAACGAGAGCCCCTGAACAAGGCATAATTGGGTCGAGAACCGACCAGGGCAGGCTTGATGAGCAAGGCAAAACTCGATCCGGAATACCTGCGCCAGCAAATTGTTGGCGTGGATTCGACCTTTGAAACACCGTTCGGCGAACGCCTGATGGTGTACTGCGACTACACCGCATCAGGGCGGTGCCTGCGCTTCGTCGAGTCGTATCTGCAAAGCCTGCAGCGCGTCTACGCCAATACCCACACTGAGGACGACATTACCGGTCGCAGCATGAGCCAGCTCCTGCACGAAGCCGAAGAGGCCATCAAGGATTCAGTGAACGCCGGCCCGCAGGGACGCATTATTGCCTGCGGTACGGGCGCGACCGGTGCCATCGACAAGCTGCAGCAGATCGTGGGCGTAACGATGGCGCCCGCTACCCGGCGCAACCTGGGCGACCTGCTGGACGACGAGGTGCTGATGGAGACTCAGCCGGTCGTGTTCATCGGTCCCTATGAACATCATTCCAATGAACTTTCATGGCGCCAGTCGCTGGCAACGACAGTACAGGTGCGTCTCGACGCCGCTGGGCATCTCGACCTCGCGCACCTTGAAACCCTGCTGCAGGATCCGAAATACTCCGGTCGTACATTGATCGGGTCGTTTTCTGCCGCGTCCAATGTGACCGGTATCAAGACGGACGTTCGCAAAGTTACGTCCCTGTTGCACAAGCACGGCGCGATGGCCTGCTTCGACTACGCGGCGTGCGCGCCTTACGTCGACATCGACATGAATCCGGAGCCCGGGGCCGACGGCGAGGATCCGAGCATCGATGCCATCTTCATTTCCCCGCACAAGTTCCTCGGTGGTCCGGGCTCGAGCGGGGTGCTCGTATTCAACGAGAGAATATATGATCGCACGTTACCGCCGAGCGTCAGCGCAGGCGGTACCGTCGACTACGTTGGCATGAACGATCAGGACTTCATTTCGCGTATCGAGGAACGCGAGAAAGCGGGTACGCCCGGCGTGCTGCAGACGCTCAAGGCGGGGCTCGTATTCCAGGTTAAGGACGCTGTCGGTGTGGACACGATCGCGAAGCGAGAGCACGAATACACGTGCCGGGCGCTATCGAGCTTTGCGGAGAATGAGAACATCGAGGTGCTGGGCAATCCCGACCCTGGGTGCCGTGTCGGGATCATTTCGTTCAACGTCAAGGACACGACGGGCAAGTACTTGCACCACAAGTTCCTGACGGTGCTATTGAATGATCTGTTCGGTATTCAGTCGCGCGCGGGCTGTTCCTGTGCGGGCCCTTATGGCCATCGCTTGCTCGATATTGACGAAGATACGTCAGAGAAATACCGGGCTGCGGTACAGCAGGGACACTGCGGTCTCAAGCCAGGCTGGTGTCGCGTCGGCCTCCACTGGGTCATGGATGACGCCGAGGTCAACTATGTCATCGATGCGGTGCATTTCCTGGCCCGGGAAGGCCACCACTTCCTCAGCCTGTATGACTTCGATCTCGATACGGGAACCTGGGTGCATAAGTACGCGGCCAGCACACTGCCGCAGTTCTCTCTCGATGCTGCGCTGTCCAACGACGAAGGAGAGCCGGCAACGCTTGGCCTCAAGCTGCGCGAGCAGTTGTATCGTCACTACATGGCCGAGGCGGCCAAGCTGGCGACCCGGCTACGCAACGATCCGGACACGAAACTGACGTCACTCCGAGGCGATCTCGGCGAACTGCAGTTCTTTGCGATGCCGGCGGACGAACGCCAGCGACACTAGTCCGGTCGACGAATCCCGAGTCGTTTCATGCGCGATCGAAGCGAGCTTGGCGCCAGGCCGAGTTTCTCGGCTGCACCTTTCTTGCCTTCGATCACCCAGCCTGTCGAGGTCAGGACGGACATTATGTGCGACCGTTGGGCATCTTCGAGTTTTTGCGTCGAGGCCTGGCCCAGGGGCAGGGCATCACCGTCAAGTCGACCGTTGGCCAGTTCGAGAATCGGGCTGCTCTCGGAAATCAGTGCGCGCAGGATCGCGCCTTCAAGCTCGCGGACATTGCCGGGCCATTCCTGAGCGCTGAGGTACTCCAGGCTCTCGTTCGAGATCGAACTGATCGTCTTGCCCAGCTTGCGCGCGTGTTTCCTGGCCAGGTGCTCGGCGAGCAGTGGGATATCCGATTTGCGTTCGCGCAGCGGTGGCACGTGGATCGGGAAACTATTGATGCGGTAGTAGAGATCGGCACGGAAGCGGCCGGCATCGACCTCTGCTTTGAGATCGCGATTCGTGGCCGTGATCAACCTGACGTCGGTGCGCAGCGTAGTAGTGCCGCCCAGTCGCTCGAATTCGCCTTCTTGCAGCACACGCAACAGTTTCGCCTGCAAAGCCGGACTGATCTCGCCGATCTCGTCCAGAAACAGCGTGCCGCCGTTGGCCAGCTCGAAGCGCCCCTTGCGCTGTTCGTGCGCACCGGTAAATGCACCTTTTTCGTGGCCGAACAGTTCGCTCTCGATGAGGTCGGCCGACAGTGCCGCGCAGTTAACGCTGATCATCGGCATGTCCTTGCGATCGCTGAGGTCGTGAATCGCCTGTGCGACCAGTTCTTTGCCGGTACCGGTCTCGCCGGTCACAAGCACCGTGACGTTGGTCGGTGCGACCTGTTCCGCGCTGGCAAGGACCTTGCGCAGCGCGGTGCTTTCGCCGACGATGTTCTCGAGTCCGTGCGCCGCGCGAACCTCATCGCGCAGGTAGACGTTCTCGTCCTGCAACTGGTCCTTGTACAGCTCGATCTGTCGAAGAGCGGCTTCGAGCCGCTTGTTGGCTTCGACCCATTGCGTAACGTCTTTCAGCGTGCCAAGGACCGAGACGTAGCCCTCGTCGTCAATGTCGACGAACTGGCTGACCGACTGGATAATCCGACGGGATCCGTCAGGTCTCAGGATGCGGTATTCGTTCTCCGTGCCGGCCTGCTTGGTTGCCAGTTCATGGATCGCCCCCGCGAGTTTTTCGCGATCGTCGGGGTGTGTGCGCCTGACAATGTCGTCACCGAGCGAATCGCCGCGCTCAACATCGAAGAGCACGAGCATCTGGTCGGAAACCCAGAGATCCTTCCAGTCGACCGTGCCGTCCTCATTCGGTCGCGCCGTGTAGCGAAAGCTGCCGACGCCCGCAACGCCTTGCGAATGACGCAGGTCGGCCTCGCGGCGGGACAGCGCGACATTGGCGTTGTGAACGTCGGTCAGGTCACGCACGACCCCGAACGTTCGCGGCCCGTCCCGGGTGTCGATACTGGCGATTGCGATCTCGCAATACAGGTCTCGGCCGTCAGCGCCGGAATGTAGCCACTCGAATCGAGCCAGCCCCCGGTCCAGCATCTGCTGAATGCGCTCACGCCCGACGTCGATGGACGGACGGCCGTCCGATTGCAGGTCGGGCGACAGATCGATATGCCAGGGAGGTTTGCCCACGATCTCCGACTTTGGCTTGCCGAAGATCTGTGTTGCAGCGTCGTTGCAATCGACGATGATCTCCGCGTCCATGAACAGAGCGCCGTCGCGGATTGAATTGAGCATGGTCCCGAGCATCTTCTCGTAGCCCTGGATTTCGCCGGCGGCGAAGTATTCGCCACTGACATCGCGGTCGACACCGCGGAATCCGCGCATCTCGCCGCGTGAGTCAAATATTGGCGTCGCTGAAGATTCGACGAAGCGATACGTCTCGTCCTTGCGACGAACACGAATCAGGCGCCGCCGCCACCCTTCGCGATTGACGATCTTCTCGGGCAGCATGTCCCGCATCAGCCGCAGGTCGTCAGGGTGCACCGCTTCCTCGAGCGTGCGGCCACTCGGTAGTGGGCGATTGACATACGTCGTGTTGAGCTCGAGATCCGACTCCCAGATCAGGTCCTCCGTGTTCTCGACAATGTCCTTGAAGCGCGTCTCGCTCGTTTCGAGCTTGCGGCGCTGGCGCGCCGCGCGAAATGCGCCGCCGATGATATTGCCAAGGAACGAGACTTCCGATCGAGCGGTCGATCCCCAGTCGTGAGGTGCTTCTCGACCGATGACGAGAACGCCGTCTGTCGAATCCCTGTCCTGGAACCGTGCCCGGACCTCGTCAAGGTTGTCGTCATCGATCGCCGGGTCTTTGCGCCAGGAACCGCCGAGGAAGGGCTCGCTCTCCTCGTCGTCGTACCAGTAAAGTGACACGGCGTCGGCTCCATAATGCTCGCCGATCAGGCGAAGCACGTTGTCCAGGGCACCGGGATCGGGGCGACCCCGGTCACCAAGAAGCACGACCGAGATGTGGCCGGCAATCTGCAGGAACACATCCCTGTGCACCATATAGTCGTGGGGGCTACTCAAGCGAAAACTCTTTATTTAACGGTGCCTTGTAACACGTCGCATGGCCGAATGCCACGAACTGTCGCGGGTTTTCGTGACCGCCCACGAATTTTGGTGGGCAGAGGCGCCCCAAGTTTCACGCGAAAGTACTTATGCTACTGTTTTTATTGGTAATTTGTCACTTGGCACGCACGTCGCTTTTCAGGGCACGTCAACCGGTTTTTCCGGATCTCGCCCTTTCGCCCCTGTTTTAAGAGGACAGTCGAGCAAGCAATGATTGAGTTGGCTGTCAAAACAATGCCTCGGTGCGCAGAGTTGCAAGTAACCTGCTGAAATTCCTGAACTGCGATGTGATCGAGGCGGAAACGGACCCGATGCCATTGATCTGCTGCGGCGAGGGGAAACGTTTGACCTGCTGCTCACATCCGGCTATTCGGGCTCTGAAGAAGGTCTCCGGGCACCGGCGAACGAGAATATTCTGCACAAGCCCTACATGAAAGATGCGCTGGCGCAGACGGTGCGCGAGGTGCCCGATCGGTAACGACGCGGCTGCCGCGATAGCGGTATGCTGTATCGAATGGCACATTTCGTTACGACCAACGCAGTTGCACTTGTAGCGACACTTGCCGGCCTGCTTGTTGTCTGTGTCGGGTTGCTGACCGTGGCGATCATGCGGCGCATTCGCCAGCGCGATGCGGTAAGTCGCCTGCTCGAACTGGCCGAGAAAGAGGGCCGCTATGTCTGCGACGCGGTTACGTCGCGGTTTGTGCATGACCTCAACAACATCATCCTCGTGCTGTCCATGGAAGCAGAACGTCCCGATGCATCGTCGCGCAGCGACATCCTGCAGCAGGTAATCGACGAGGGCAGGGATGTCGTTGAGCGTTGTCGAGCACAGATGACGCCGTTCGAAGCCGCTGCAAGCAATCTCTGCGACGAGCTTCGCGTTGCCACTCGGCTGCTTGGCGCTGCCGGCTTAAGCAGCGTTGACGTTGCATTCGCAAAGGCTGTGCCGACGGTTGTCATGGTGCCGGGATCAGCGAGCGACGTTCACGTGCTGGTGTTATCCATGGCACGAGTGGTCGGGCTGGATGTCGATTCCGGTGGCCTGTCCCTGACCGTATCGAAAGGGCGCGATGCCGCTCTTCCGAATGAGACAAACGACGGCGGCTGGGTAAACGTATCGGCGGCGTGCCCCGAACTGCCAGCCGACGGTGAGGCCGCGAGTATCGTGCTTACTCGAATCGCGCGGCGACTGTCAGGTGAAGTCGTCTTTCCGGATTCCACCGGCGGACGTCGCCGATTGGCGGTGAGTCTGCCCGTCATCGACCGATAGCGAACCGTTTAATTGTAGTGCGCCGGCAACGGCTGCTTCGCGACGTGCGCGTGCGGCCGAACCTCGTTGTCATCCAGATCGGCGCTGTTGTCTGTGAAACCGTCTTGCTGAAACTCGCCGATACGCTTTTCGACCATGCGCGCGGACGAGGGGCGTCCAACGTAGTAACCCTGTACCTTGTCGCATCCGGCATTGACGAGAAAGTCGAGGCTCTCACGGGTTTCGACGCCTTCGGCGCAAACCGTGATGCCGAGTTTGTGACCAAGCAGGATAATGGTCTCGACGATCGTCGAGGCTTCTGTTCGCGTGCCAATGTCCCTGACCAGGAAGCGGTCGATCTTCAGCTCATTGAACGGCATCCGGTAGAGCTGCTCCAGCGACGAATAACCCGTGCCGAAATCGTCGATTGCCAGGTTATGGCCCTTGATACGCATGCGGCTCAGAATCTCGATGGCGAGGCCCGCGTTCTGCGTCAACGCCGACTCCGTGAGTTCGAGCGTCAGCCGTGAATTGTCGACACCGAACTCTTCGGTCAGCGCGCTGAGTTGCTCGGGAAAACCCGCATCGGTCAGCAGTGAAGGCGACAAGTTCACCGAAGCTGTGAGATTCAGGCCCTGGTTGTCCCATTCGGCAAGCTGAATCAAGGTCTGACGAACGATCGAGCGCGTCAATGCAGGAAGCAGGCCGGCTTCCTCAGCGATCTCAATGAAGGCGCTCGGCAGAATGACTTCAGCATCCTGGCGGTGCCACCTTGCCAATACCTCAACCTCGTCGATCGACCATTTGCCGTCGGCAGCGCGTGTGGCTTTCGGCTGGTACGAGGGCATGATCTCGCCGCGGGCAATCGCTTCCTGCAGCTGGTCTGCGTCGACTCCCCAGTGTTCGGCTTTGGCGTTACAGAGTTTGCGTCGCAGTTCCCCAATCAGGATCGGTTTTTCGAGCGACCCATCCATATTCAGGCCGAAGATCTTGCCCAGTTGCGTGGCCGTCGCCAGCGTGCGTTTGTCCAACCCGCTCATCAAGACGACGCGTGCCTGCGATTTGTGGTCTTTCAACACCTTGAGAATCTGGATGCCGTCTTCGCCCGGCATTTGCAGGTCAAGCAAAATTACACTCGGGTCGAAAGTCGTCAGTTTGCGCACGACGGCTTCGCGTCCTACGGCCGTTGTAGCAACGAAATTCAGGCGACGACAGGCGGCAGCCAGGTACTCTCGTACCCCTTTTTCATCGTCGATGATCAGTAGCTTGTCCATATGCTCATTCATGATGTCTGGTCCAATGCGGCGCGAATGCGCTCAGCGAGGTTTTGTTTTCGGTATGGTTTTGGAATGAATTCGAAGTCATCGACACTCTCACCGTCCGGCAGGACAGGGTGGTCGGTGAAGCCGGACGTCAGGAGAATCCGTGTCTTCGGGTATTGACTGCGCACGAGTGACGCGAGCTCGAAGCCGGTCATGCCTGGCATTCGAATGTCGCTGAATAAGAGGTCGGCACCTGACGCTTCGAGGACCTGCAGGGCCGCATCGGCATCCGCGGCATTGACGACGTCGTAGCCCAGGTCTCGCACCAGTTCGCTCGCGGACGCGCGCACGTTGGCGTCGTCGTCCACGATCAGCACTCGTTCGTTGCCGCGCGGAACAATACCGTTACCGTGTCGATCGGTGGCTCGCGTACCGGGGCTTTCGTGCCGTGGCAGGAACACCTCGACCGTCGCACCTCGTTTTTCTGTGCCACCGATCTGCAGGAAGCCGCCGGACTGTCGCGCAAAACCGTAGACCATGCTCAATCCCAGTCCGGAGCTGCTGTGCTCCTTGGTCGTAAAGAACGGATCGACGGCTCGCTTGCGGACCTCGGCCGTCATGCCGCAACCATCGTCAGTCACGGCAATGCACAGGACCTCGCATGGTTCGCTGCCCTCGTCATCGGTCGCGTCGCGGTTGACAGGACAGGTTTCGCGATTGCTTATCGAAATCGTGAATTTGCCGCGCCCGTTGCAGGCTTCCGCCGAGTTGCTCGCCAGGCTGAGAATGGCGTTTTCGAGCTGCTCGGGATCGACCTTGATCGACCAGGCGTCGTCTGGACACTCGATATGGGTGGCAATTTTCGGTCCGAGCACACTGCGGAGCGCGGGCTCGATATCGCGCAGCAATTGGCCGATGCGGATTGGCTGCGGGTCAAGGGGCTGACAGCGCGCAAATGCGAGCAGCTGCCGGTTTAGCTCCGAGCCACGCATCGCAGCGCGCAGTGCGAGGTCAATCTGCTTGCTGACTTCCAAATCGTCCTGGCCTTCGTCGATAAGCTGCAGGCAGCCGACGATGACGGTTAACAGGTTATTGAAGTCATGGGCGATACCGCCTGTCAGTTGGCCGAGTGCTGCCAGTTTGTGGGTTTGTGTCTGGCGGTCTGTTTCCAGCCGTTTCGTCGACACATCGCGCGAACTCACAACTGCACGCAGCTGGCCTTTGCTATCGACAAATGCGCTGCCGACCGACTCCATATGAACGTAGCCACCGTCCCGGTTCAATGCTCTGAAATCGAGTGGCTTGCGCTTGCCCGGCTCGGAGAAGAGGGCCGCAACCGACTCGCGCGTCGTATCGACATCCTCGGGATGCACAAGGTCGTAACCGCATTTGCCGTTGAGCTCGAACGGCTGAAATCCCAGGACGCGCTCGGACGCCGGGCTGCAATAAAGAAGGCAAGCGTCTTCGTCGATGACAGTGATCATGTCGGCCGTGTTGTCGGTCAGGGCGCGAAAGTGTTCTTCGCTGTCGCGCAGCGCGTCGGTCGCGTTCCTGAGGTCCGTGATATTGGCCAGCGTACCTTGCAGTACCGATTCGCCGTCTGGCCCGCCAGGAACCCGCATGACATTGGCTTTGACAACAACCTCGGTCAGATCCTTACGTCGCAGATCCAGCTCCGCGTTGTGCGCGTGTCCGTCCAGTCCCAACTGCTCGAGAAGCTGGTCGCGCTGTTCGCCAAACAGGAACAGGTCGAACAGGTTGACCTGCTCGCGAAGCTCGCGCTCCGAAGCGTAGCCAAGCATCTCCACGAGGGCGGGATTTGCCGTCAGTATCGTGCCGTCCCGGCAGCTGCGGAAAACGCCGTCCGGCATCTGTTCGAACAGCTCGAGGTATTTTTCTCGCGTCCTGCGCAGCGCCTCTTGTGCGCCAGCTTCGTCGCGGCACTCACGCAGGAAAAAGACGTAACCGTTTGCGGCGGGTTCGGGGTCACGCATGATACGGAGCTCCGCCGTAGTCGGGCTGCCGTCAGCGCGGGTCACTTGTGCCATCAGCGTGCGATAGGTCCAGACGTCGCTCTGCTGCAGAAGGTCCAGCACTTCGTCCACAGCCGACGAGCGGCGCGTCGGTACGATCGAGATAAAGCGGTCAACCGATACCGGCGCATTGGCGACGCTGTTGCCAAGCAGACGATGAGCCGCCTCGTTGGCCGCAATCACCATCGCGCTATCGTCCAGCGTCAGTACGCTGTCGAACGTCGACTCCAATAGCAGTTGTGCCGGTATCGGTGCCCGCGTTGCACGCTTTGCCCGTTCGCGAAGTGCAAAGTTGTGTGCGAAAGCCCCCAGAAATGCGGCGCCGGCGATTGCGATCGCGACGACGAAACGCCGCGCCGCCGGCTCACCCGCAGGCAGCAGCGCATCGACGGCTGCCCAGTCATGCCAATAGATCATCAGACCGGTATCGAATAACCACCAGCCCATACCTGCAAACACCGCCGTGATGGCGGGCAGGTACGTTACGAGCAGGTTGCGATTCAATGTGACAGTCTTGTTTAACATAACAGCATAGAAATTGAGTTCATCCCTGAACGTGTGCACCCCCGGCATGTCAGGGAACCAGAGGGGCAAATCCCTTGCTACAAAATATGATCGTTTGGACTTAGACTCGATATCGGGAAAAGCCTGAATGCGGCCCTCTGATTACCCGGTTTCGAGGCGCCGGATCTATGGCATAGTGGGGAGGCAAGGGGATTGGCGAAATCTATGCGGACGCTGCTAGTTGATGATCACAACCTGGTTCGGGCTGGCATTCGCCGTATGCTCGAAAGCTTGCCATCACAAGCCGAAGTGGTCGGCGAGGCTGCCAACGGACGAGAAGCGCTGCGACTGATCCTTGATCACGACATCGAGCTCCTTATGACCGACCTGACGATGCCCGATATGGACGGCATTACGCTGATTCGCAGGGCGCTGAGACGGACCCCCGACCTGAAATGCGTTGTGCTCAGCATGCACACGACCCAGGACCGCGTTGTCGCGGCACTCAAAGCGGGCGCGATCGGCTACGTCTACAAGGATGCCTCCGCCGATGAACTGCTGGCCTCGATCCAGGCCGCCAGCAAGGGTTCGACCTACCTGCACCCACGCATCGCCGGTTCGGTCGTGGAAATACTGCGTTCCGGCGACGGCTCCGACGATCCGCTGGATGTGCTGACGGACCGCCAGCGCGAGATTCTCAAGCTGATCGCCGAAGGTCTCAGCACGAAGCAGATTGGCGAGCGCCTCGCGGTGAGCGCCAAGACCGTCGAAACGCATCGCGCACAGCTCATGGACCGGCTGAACATTCGCAATGTGCCGGGTCTCGTCAAATTTGCCGTGCGTCACGGTCTGGTCGAACTGACGTCCGACTAGTCTCCATTATTTGCGGCAAGCCGCTGCTTAGTTATTCTTCGCGCCCTGGTCTATCCAGAGTCCGATTCTCTCAATCGAATCCGGCGACAACATGAAGCCGCGTCCTTTGGCGAAGGACTCGTCCGTGTGCGGCGGCATGCGGATCTCCGGTGCCGTCCTGCCGGCGACAACCAGGTACAGTGTGCTGGACATGCGGCTGCCCGCGACGACGACCTTGCCGTGCTTGGTTCCTTCCATGACGTTGTCGTAATCCGTCATCAGGTACTCGCTCATCTCAGCGCCTTCGCCAGTGCCCGCGTGGCAGCTAACACAATAGTTGTCAAAGACTGGCTGGATGTCCCGCGAATAACTTACCTCGCCCTGGCCACAGCCGAGGAGAAGCAAGGCGGGCGCGAACAGCATCAGTCGGGTAATTGCTGTCGTCATCGCATACACCTCGTTATCCCGTATTGACGCCGCAGGGCGCCGCTCCTTGACTATGGTTGTGTTCGCCACAGACGGTCAATGCGGGGATGTACGCACGGCGACGCGCGAAATTCGGCGGCGCGAGGCGCCGACGGTGCCTCGCAGGGCCGACAAACGGGTTCCTCTCTGCAGCCCAATACAGTAAGGTCTGCTCCCAACGGCCGCCGCGCCAGCGGCGCTTCGAAGCACTTTCGCGGGAGAACCGGGATGATTAATCGCCTGGTCAACGAGAGCGATCGCCTCAACACCTTATGGGTCCGCGGGGAGCCAGGCGAACTCGCGCCCGAAAACCGGGATCTGCTCGATGAGATAGAAGATCTCGTCCGCGACGATGCGCGCGAGGAAATGCTCCAGGTTATCGACGGCTGGCAGCCAACCGATGTCATGGAGCTCATGATCCACCTGCCGATTCGCCTCGCCCGCGTGGTTTATGACTGGCTGGAACCCGAGCTCGCGGCGGACGTGCTCGAGGAAATGAGCCCGGATCTGCGCTCGAATCTCGTCGAAAAGACCGACATTGAGCGCATCGCCGAGATTACTGAGGAGCTCCACGAAGACGACGCGGTAGAACTGCTCGACGACCTGCCGGATCCACTCATGGAGCAGGTCCTTGAGCGACTCCCCGGCGCCGAGGACATTCGGGAGCGCCTCGAGTTCGACGACGACACGGCCGGCGAGGCAATGACGACCAAGTTCGTCGCCGTGCTCGACGACTGGAACGTGCGGACGGCGACCCGCGCGGTGCGCAAGATGGCCGCGGAAATCGAGTCTTTTTACGAAGTCTATGTCGTCAACGAAGCGCGCCAACTGGTAGGCCGCCTGCAGCTGCGCGACCTGCTCCTCAACAAAAAAAAGGCCCTGATTCGCGACATCATGCGCGAGGTGTCTGTCTATGTGCATCCCGATGCGGACCAGGAAGACGTGCTCGAGCTGGCGCGCACGTCAGACGTGCAGACGATCCCGGTTGTCGACGAGGAGCATCATGTGATCGGCCGAATCACGGTCGAGGAGCTCCAGGAAATCGTTCGTGATGAGGCCGAAGAGGACATCATGCTCATGAGTGGTCTGGCGCCCGATGCGCTGCCGGATGACTCTGTAGGGCGAATCATTCGCGGTCGCTTGCCATGGCTTGCTGGCGGACTGGTCGGTGCGGCGCTCGCCGGCGCTGTTGTCGGTTCGTTCGAAACCCAGCTAAGGCAGGCTGCGATACTGGCGAGTTTCATTCCCGTCGTGATGGCGATGGCCGGCAACGCAGGCATCCAGGCATCGACTGTGACGGTGCAAGGCCTGGCAGCCGGCAATCTCTGGATCGGCGATCTCGGGCGGCGTGTTGTCAAAGAGTTCCTTGGATCGTTGATTAACGGTGCGCTGATCGCGGTTGCGCTGGGACTGCTCGTGGTGCTGATGTCGCAATTCGTGACGGTTGAAGCACCGCTGCACCTGGCGATGGCTGCCGGATTGTCGGTGTTGCTCGTAACCATCATCGCCGCGACGCTTGGCTCAACGATTCCGCTTGTGCTCAATCACTTCGACATTGACCCTGCCGTTGCGACCGGTGTCTTTATTACGACGGCGAACGATATTCTCGGCGTTTTCGTCTACTTCGTCGTCGCGTCCGGTATTTACCTGTCCGCAATAACCTGACGCAGACCATGCGCGCTCATGCCGACAAGGCCGCGGCGAGGGTTGCCGTAGCACCGATGATGGACTGGACCGACCGGCATTGCCGGTATTTCATGCGCCTGATAAGTCCGTCTGCGCTGCTGTATACGGAAATGGTAACGGCGGCCGCGATCGTGCACGGCGACGCGGAGCGTTTCCTGCGTTACAACGACGAAGAGCACCCTGTTGCGCTGCAGCTTGGCGGCAGCGATCCGGACTGGATGGCCAAAGCCACGTCGATCGCATCGAGCTTTGGCTACGACGAGATCAACATCAATGTTGGTTGCCCCAGCGACCGCGTGCAGAGCGGCCAGTTTGGTGCTTGCCTGATGGCGAACCCCGAGCTCGTTGCAACCTGCTTTAAGGCGATGCAGGCAGAAACGGATATACCGGTGACGGTCAAATCGCGCATCGGTATCGATGAGCAGGACAGTGAGGAATTTCTGCGGGCGTTCGTCGAGCCGCTCATCAATGCCGGGTGCCGCAAGTTTATCGTCCATGCACGAATTGCGATTCTCGAGGGCCTGAGTCCCAAGGAGAATCGCACCATCCCGCCGCTCAACTACGAACGCGTGTACGCGCTCAAGCGTGACTTTTCCGAGCTGGAGGTCGTCATCAATGGCGGCTTCACGGATTTAACGGGTATCGACGAGGCCCTCAGGAATGTGGACGGGGTCATGATAGGCCGGCAGGCCTATCATCAGCCTTATTTCCTGGCCGAGCTCGAGGCGCATCTCAATGGCGAATGGTCGCCGGCGCCGCGCGCAGCGGTCGTCGAGCGCATGCTGCCGTACATTGATCGGGAAATCGCAAACGGCGCGTCGCTAAACAGTATTTCACGCCACATGCTGGGGCTGTTCGCCGGACAGCCGGGCGCGCGAGCGTGGCGTCGTTACATAAGCGAGCACGCGCATCGACCGGGTGCCGGCAGCGAGGTGCTTGTCAATGCACTAAATGCTATGCCTCACGCGGCTTAGCCGGATACAATGCACGGCCCGCCCAAGAACAACAGGATCCAGCAGGGAACATGAGCGCCAAATCCGCCAGCAAACAGCCGACGATGGCCGAACAGGCCGACATTCATGAGCTCTACGAGCTCTCCGTCCAGAATGTCGAGAACGAAATCGAGTTTTTGCAGACGACCTTTCAGTCGCTGACCGGCCGCACAGCCTACCTGTTCCGCGAGGATTTCTGCGGAACGGCCAGTGCATCGTGTCAGTGGGTACGGCAAGGCGAGGAATTCCAGGCCATCGGTGTCGACATCGACCCCTCGGTGCTCGAGTGGGGCAGGGAGCATCGCGTTGGCAAACTCGACACGCAGGATCGCACGCGCGTCAGCCTGATCGAATCGGATGTCATGAATGTCGAGACGCCGAAGGTCGATTTGCTCGCCGCATTCAATTTCAGCTACTTCATCTTCAATACGCGCGACCAGCTGCGGGCCTATTTCCAACGCGCTTACGATGCGCTCAAAGACGATGGCGTGTTCTTCTGCGACATGTTCGGTGGCCCCGAGGCGCAGGAAGAGACGCGCGAGAAGACCAAGCACAAGAAACACGGCTTTACGTACATCTGGCACCAGGCGGAATTCCACCCCGTAACCAACTATATTCGCTGCCACATTCACTTCAAGTTCAAGGATGGCTCGAAGCTCAAGAAGGCGTTTACGTACGAATGGCGCTTGTGGTCTGCACCCGAGATTCGGGAGCTGTTACTCGAGGCTGGTTTCAGCAAAGCCACCGTCTATTGGGAAGGCGAAGATGAGGATGGCGAAGGCAATGGCGAGTTCACGCCCGACGAGAGAGGCGAGGCTGACCTTGCGTGGATCGCCTATATCGTTGCCCAAAAATAATTGGCAATAATAGTAGTATTATTAGATGCTTGGGCTAAATACTTGTGAGCCGGGTTATGGCAAAGGATCTTGAGGTCGCTATCGTGTTTGCCGACGTCGTCGGCAGCACGCAGCTGTACGACAAGTTTGGCGATACCAAGGCCAGCGAGACGGTCGCACACTGTCTCGACGTCATGAAAGACGCGACCTACCAGTTCAGCGGCACGGTCATCAAGACGATCGGCGACGAGGTCATGTCGACCTTCAACAGCGTTGACGAGGCGATGGGTGCGGCCGTCATGATGCAGACTCGCGTCACGGCCGAGACCAAGGAAACCGGCATTCCCGTTTCCATTCGCATCGGCTGTCACTACGGGCCGGTCGTGCAGGAACAGAACGACATATTCGGGGCCGCCGTGCATACCGCCAACCGCATGACGTCCCAGGCCAAGGCCCGACAGATCGTCATCTCCGGCGGTACGGTTGAGCACATGAGCCCCGAGCTCCGCAAACAGACGCGTCAGATCGACGTCGCCACCGTGCGCGGGCGCCTCGATGAGGTGGCGTTATACGAGCTCGTCTGGCAGCCCGAAGAGGCGACCAGCATGTTGCCGACGCTCGAGTGGGAGAACCGCGATCGGCGCGCCTCGAAGTTGTTGCTGAACTTCCGCGATACGACCATCGAGATCTCCGATCAGCGCAAGTCGATCAACATGGGTCGCGCTGACGACAACGATCTCGTCGTCAAGGGAAATCTGATCTCGCGGATCCACGCGAAAATCGAGATGCGACGCGGCAAGTTCGTGCTCGTTGACCAAAGTACGAACGGTACTTTCCTGCAGGATGTCCAGGGCAACGAGGTCTTCGTGCGCCGCGATTCGACTGAACTCGGCGGTGAGGGCACGATTGGTCTGGGCCGCGCTGAGAAAGCGGGCTCCACGCTCGCGATCTACTACAAGACCATGGAATAACAAAACAGGCCGCCTCTCGGCGGCCTGCATTCACTCTAAATTTCTCTTTAACGATCAGGACGCTTTCGCGAGCTGATCATCGAGCGCGTTCGCGATCACTTGCTGCTGGCGACGCAGCTCCTCGGGAAGCCGATCGCCGTAGCTCTCGAGATACTCGAGCACCGACTGCAGCTCGGCGCGCCACTGTTCGGTATCGACGGTCAACAGCTCATCCAGTACCTCGGGAGTGATCTCGAGCGCGTCCGTGTTCAGGTCTTCGGCATGAGGCAGGTACCCGATCGGCGTCTCGTGGGCGCCGGCGCGGTGTTCGCAGCGCTCGATAATCCACTCGAGGACGCGCAGGTTTTCACCGAACCCTGGCCACAGGAATTCACCGTCGTCGTTCTGGCGGAACCAGTTGACGTGGAAGATTTTGGGTAGGTGCTCCGACTTCTCCGGGAACGACAGCCAGTGCTCCCAGTAGTCCGCGAAGTTGTAGCCGCAAAACGGCTTCATCGCCATCGGGTCACGGCGGACGACGCCCACGTCGCCAACCATGGCCGCGGTCGTCTCCGACGCGGTGCTGGCGCCGATAAGCACGCCATGGTTCCAGTCCTTGGCTTCGTAGACGAGCGGCGCAACCTGCTTGCGGCGGCCGCCGAAGACGATTGCTGAGATGGGCACACCTTCGGGTGCATCGGCAAGCTCGGAGTAGCACGGGTTATTCGTTGCTGCCACCGTAAAGCGCGAGTTCGGATGTGCGGCCGGTCCGTTGGCCGGGTCGTAGTCGCGGCCGCGCCAGTCTTTCGCCGGTTTTCCGACCTTTTTGCCTTCCCACCATGGCTGGTTATCGGCCGTGGTTGCGACATTCGTGAAGATCGCGTCATGCGTGATCATGTCAAAGGCGTTCTTGTTGGTCTTCTCGTTCGTGCCCGGCACGACACCGAAGTAACCCGATTCCGGATTGACCGCACGCAGCTTGCCGCCGTCATCCAGATGCAGCCAGGCGATGTCGTCGCCGAGCGTCCAGACCTTCCAGCCCGGCATCGACTCGGGCGGGATCAGCATCGCGAGATTGGTCTTGCCGCAGGCCGACGGGAAGGCGCAAGCAATAAAGTGCACCGCACCGTCGGGGTTTTCGAGTCCGACGATCAGCATGTGCTCTGCCAGCCAGCCTTCCTGGCGTCCCTGGTGACTGGCGATACGCAGTGCGTGGCACTTCTTGCCGAGCAGCGCGTTGCCGCCGTAACCCGAACCATAGCTCTTGATCGAGAGTTCCTCGGGAAAGTGCATGATGAAACGGCGCTCGGGGTCGAGTTCGCCGGTCGAGTGCAAACCGCGTACAAACGTGCCTTCGCGTTCGATGCGCTCAAGTGCCTTGCGGCCCATGCGCGTCATGAGTTTCATGTTGACTACGACGTAGGGGCTGTCCGTGATTTCGACGCCGCAACGCGAGTAGGGCGAATCGATCGGTCCCATGCAGTAGGGGATGACATACATGATGCGACCCTGCATGCAGTTCTCGAACAACGCATCCATCTGCTTGTGGCCGTCGGCGGGCGGCATCCAGAGGTTGTTGGGTCCGGCGTCGTCCTCTTCGGGCGAGCACACGAAGGTCAGGTGCTCGACGCGTGCCACGTCGTTTGGATCAGAGAGATGCAGGAAACAGCCCGGATGCGTTTCCTGGTTGAGTTTTTTCAGGGTGCCGGTGGCCAGCATGAACTCGATGAGGTCCTGGTATTCCTCTTTAGAGCCCGTGCACCAGTGAACGGCTTCGGGTTGGGTATGAGCAGCGACCTGGTCTACCCAGGCCTGCAACGCCTCTAGCTTGCTTGTCATTACAGGGGTCTCTGTTATGCGAATACAGGAGGCGTTGCCGTCCTGATTTAATCGGGTGGCGCCATTTTATAACGGCACGGTCCAATTAGTTACAGGGGAAAACGTTTTCATACGGTAAATGCGTATACCGTATTGCCGGTAGTCTCAGCGGAGCGACCCCTTAGTCGCAGAGACGTGCGACGCCGCCTTCGAGCGTCGCTTCGAAACTATGGTGAAGATCAAAGCGGCGATGGATCTCGCCGCTGGAAGCGTTGGCGTCGAAATGCCACTCGACAACGTCAATACGATCGCAGTTTCCAGTACCCTGGTTGTTGACGAGGGCGAGGACCAGCGTGTGACGCATGGCATCCGGCGCGCTGCCGGCACGCGAGGCAATCACCTTCTTGTGCGAGACATTGAACCATGCGAATTGCCAAAGGTACTCGGTGAAATCCTGTAGCCGCGCACCGGTTAGTAATGCGGGGTCGATGCGGCCCGCGTAGCCGTCGAGCAGGTTGCGGTCGACACCGTCGCGGTTCGTGTGCCCGCACTTGAATACGCGAGCAAATCCGGGCGTCGTCGGCGTTGTGATGTTGCCGACGTCCTGTGTGTAGCTAAGCTCGCGAACAATCTCGAAGTAGCGGTTTGTTTCGATCGAGGTGACGTAGTAGCCGTTGACGGCTCGCGACGCATTATCAGCTTCCTCCCACGCCTGTGCCTCAACCAGATCGTCGGTGCACAACTCGTAAGACTGTGAGCTGTCGAGTACGTGGTGGATCGTGTAGCTGCCGGCGGTGTCAGAGCGCAAATCGGCGAAGAAGGTATCGGGAACCGTGTAACCAGGGTCGTAAGCTTTGGCGGCGATCTCTGCATCAGCCGGAATCTGCGGAACCGCGGCGACAGTTGGTGTCGCGGGCTTGGCACTGTCGGCCGATCCGGATCCGCCACAGGCGGCGGCGAACAGGACGACGAGCGCCAACAGGGCCTGGTGAGAAGTCTTCATCTGGACAATCCGTATCCGTGGCCGCGCGGATTCCGGGCATCATTGCGCCCGCGCGGTCAGAAAACTTGCGTCAGGCCGCGACCGGGCCTTTGCGCCAGATGCACAACTGCTCGGGTGCCTGGACACCCATTTTCACGCGGTTGTTATTTGACGAGAAAATCGTGATTTCAATCGGACCGTTGCTGAACAGGTCGGCCAGCGTCATCGACGGGTCGATGCCCTCACCAGGTCTGATCTCAATGGATTCTGCGTCACGTCGGCTCACAATCAACATAGCTCAGTTTCCTTGC
>JAAUYD010156112.1_pt1 | contig 21563 bp, 20 predicted proteins | sample 7278101 | NCBI WGS metagenome assembly JAAUYD01 (sample SAMN14350128, study PRJNA611818) | marine sediment metagenome | isolation source: surface marine sediment (0.6m) | place: French Polynesia: Moorea | collected 2018-08
GATAATACTTTATGTTCGGGTTTCAACTCATTCACAAAAAGAAGACTTAAATTCTCAAAGAGAATATGTAAGTTCTTATTACCCTCAATGTAAATGTATTTCAGATATTGGTTCAGGAATGAACTTTAAACGTAAAAAATTCTTGAAGTTAATGGAAAGGGTGGCAGCCCATGAAATAAAAAAGATAGTAGTAGCCCATAAGGACAGATTGTGTCGATTTGGCTTTGATTTTGTAGAATGGTTTTGTAATTTAAACGGTTGTCAAATAGAAGTTCTCAATCACACCTATAAATCACCTCATCAAGAATTGATGGATGACTTTATGGCAGTGATGCACTGTTTTTCTTCTAAGCTTTATTTTTTGAGAAACTATGAAAAAAAGATCCGTAAAGAAATAGACTATATACTGGGCAACACTGCAAAAACGTCGGGATAAGTCCCCATCTAAGAATACAGTTTAGGTTTTAGATGAAGATAATCCCGACTAACTATTATTCTTTACGAGCTAAGCTGACTTCGATCTGTTCTAGCCATCCCTGCCACATTTTTCTTCCTTGGATCTCTAGAAAGTCGGCGTATTTTTCTGTATTTTCCCGTAGCTTAGCCACTGTTACGTCTGGGGCATGACCAATTTCACAAGCATGACCAATAAACCAACGCCCTAAGCCTTGTTTGGTTACTTCTGGGTGAAACTGTAAGGCTAACCCGCACTGACCCCAACTAAAGGCTTGATTAACATATTTTTCACTCGACGCCAGGTGAACAGCACCTTCAGGTATATCAAAGGTGTCTCCATGCCAGTGCAGAACCATATCTCCTCTTTCAACTAAATGTTTTAGTATAGAGGTTTTTCCTGCATTGTTAAGTTTAATGGGAAACCAACCAATTTCCTTTTGATGACCTGAATAAACCTTAGCCCCTAATGCTCTTGCCATCAGTTGAGCGCCAAGACAAATTCCTAGGGTTGGTAAATCCCTATCCAAACGTTCTTTTAACAGGGACAATTCATCTTTAATGAACGGGTAATCTTGATCATCATAAGCCCCGATCGGACCGCCGAGAATAATAACTAATTCTGATTCGAGGGCATTAATAGCACTTAAATCATCAAACCCTGCTTCTAGGTAAGTGATTTCGTAACCTTTAGCTTGTAGCGCAGGAGCTAATGAACCTAGATCTTCAAACATTAAATGTCTGATTACTAATGCTTGTTTCATGTTCAATCATTGCCCATTAATTGACTTAGACTATAATTGTATCAGATATGGATTAAGCATTATTTACCTCACCCTATTGAATTTAGCTTCTTGGGCAAGAAGCCCCACGCTGTATTTTCTCAAAAAACATTAACAAATCAGCGTGGGACGGGGCTTTTAAAGAGCGGAAATAGTTCCGCTGTAAAGACTTTTTTTCTGTATTTTAAATAGTCTGCGCTATATGTTCTGGACAATCTATTTTAAGATTGCGATCGCCAAAAAATTCTTCAACTAACTTACAATAATGAGGCTTATCTGATTCTGGTTTAAGATTTTCTTGAAAAAAATGACAAGTTACACACATTCTCAACAGAGGAATCTCATTATTTTCTTGGAGTTTACGGAGAATTTTGGTTAACCCCTGATAAAAAATAGCTTGTTCTTCACAGGACAACTCATCAAGGGCATTTAGTAGAAAATCCGGTGAACTTGCTATACTATCAGCTTTGTTTTCTCCTTTTTCTGTCATTTTTATAGCGATCGCCCGTCCATCATCTTCTGCTTTACCTTTCTGCACCAATTTTTTATCTACTAATACCCTGACGGTATCGCTTGCTGTTGCAGAGGTTATCCCTAATCCTTCAGCGATTTCAGACAATCTTAAACCTACATTGCGACGACTTCTTAAAAGACTCAAAACTTGACCTTGAGTTGGGGTTAATTTTTGCAACTCTGCGTCTTGCCAAGCGTGGCTCTTGATCGCCATACCAATCTTAGTTAACCCTGTAACAACTTTGTTTTTTACTGTCTCGTTTGATGTTTCCATATCGTTATAAATGCTTATTAGTTTCTTACATCTTTTACATTCTTAAATTTATTTTAATCTTAAAACAAAAAAACAGAAAGCGTCAAGTTTTGATTGAACAAATCCTTGCAACTCTTACCAAGACAAGATTCTCAAAGTTTCTTGAAAAAAATCTCCTTTTCCTCTTGACAAATACCAGTCAATTCTTTTATTATTTAGGAGTCCTAACTAAAAGCTCGAAAAAGTTAGTTAAGGAACCATTCGCAACACTATTATAGGAGTTTGAATCATGGCTACTAAAGCTGTTTTTTACCATGCTGGATGTCCTGTTTGTACTGCTGCCGAAGACCAATTTATTAATGCATTAGATCCTAACCAATATAACGTTGAAGTCGTTCATCTTGGAACAGACAAATCACGGTTAAGTGAAGCTGAAGGGGCTGGAGTTAAATCAGTTCCAGCGTTAGTAATTGATGGTAAGCCTTTTCATATTAACTTTGGTGCATCCATCGATGATCTCAAATAAAACTTAACTTCATCTACTCTCAATGGCACTAATATTAATCCTTCACTTTTTTTGAATATATTGAGTAAATCGTGAAGGATTTCTTCTCGGATACTTCTTACTTCACATTTTTTATCATTGATTTTTGTATAAAAAGTTTATCAGGTGACTCACCCAATAAGTGTACGGCAATACAAAAATTTCGTTAATTCATACGTAAGCATTCAGCTATCAGTCATCAGCCATCAGCTTACTTTATGTATTTATAGGGGAACTCAAATGTTTCCCAAAGAAGAATCGAAAGTGACTGAAATTAAACCAATGCTTATGAGCGACAAGGCGCGAGGTTGAGGTGACGTGGTTTGAGGTTTCTGATAACCCTTGTGACCGCCGTCCCTCGCCAACAGAATGCACGGTGATCACGTTCATCTCTTAGCTGAAGGCCGAACGCTGACGGTGAGTGCAGTGCGGTCTTGGTGGTTCCCATCAAGAGCAACTGCCGAACCCAGAGGGCTGAATGCTTACATTCATACAGTACAATTACACAACATTCAAAAGTAACTATAATGAAGTCCCTTTGTTTAATTAAACAACTTCAAGAAATTAACCAAGTCATTACTCAAGATTTAGGATTAGGCTGTGATATCTTTCCTCAACTTCAATCGAAATCAACGTTTGTTCCCGACTTTTTTCCCATCTTAATCCCCTATCAATCTGAGGTGATGCTCAATCAAACCCTTCTCAAAAAAATCATCGAACGTTTTGTAAGGGGTTCTATCGAGATGCAACAAAAGATTGCTCAAAAAGAACCTTTGAGTCGGGACCAGTTGAAAGGGTTAATTCAACTCTGTTATTGGGAACCTGAGTTATCGAACATTCAACTATCTTCAGTTATGAAAGAAATAGGCAAAATCATTAGAGATGCAGGAGGATTAAGTCAAGAAGAATACAAAGAATTAAGCGATGGTAATATTTTGTTTGATATTAATAATTATTCTAATTTTAGGCAGAAACTTGCTGTAAATAAAGTGGGGGTCACAATTCAAGAAAAAATAGAAACCATACAAACTTTAATTGAGAATAACTTTCAAAAAAGTTATCATACCTCTATTTCATCATATCTCATTAAGTAAATCTGAAATATTGACTGACCGAAGAATAGAAGCATCTAGGATCAAGACGATCTGTCGAACCTCTTTAACAAGAAAAGGAAGCAAGAGTAAATAGAAGCCTTCCTTACTTTTCTGGTGTTCAGGCAGTTTGTTTCTGTGATTTAAGCAACTTCGGTCCAAAATATGAGGATAGACTTAGATGAACAAACATCTTAAACAAGCTAGTCTTGTTGCATTGTTGATGACGGTAGGAATAGAAGCAGTACAAGGACAAACGATAGAGTTAATTCCTTTTGATCCTATTGTAGAGATAGGTAAACCATTGATGGTAGATGTCGTCATCTCCGGTTTAGGGGATTTTGCTGCTCCATCTATCTCTGCCTTTGATCTTGAGCTTAGCTTTGATAGTAACATATTAGCATTCAATACATTGGATTTTGGCGATCGTGAATTGGGTGATTTGCTAGATACCTCAGGTTTTGCCTTTAAAGATGTTGATAGCACAATGCCTGGAATCGTTACTTTTTCTGAAGTTTCCGGTGATTTCGACTTCGAGTTAAATGCTGCACAACCTGAAAGGTTTATTTTAGGGGTTGTAAATTTTGAAGCCATCTCACCTGGAACCACATCTTTAAATTTGACGGTTCAAGGATTACTAGATGAAAATGCAAGTTCTTTATCTTTAGATAGTCCTCCTGAAAGTGTATCAGTCTCAGCGCAAATGGTACCAGAACCAGAAGTTAACTGGGCTATCACAGGATTGGGCATCACTTTAATGCTAGGAAGATATGTAAAGAGAAAAATCGAACTGTAACCCAAAAATTTCCCTAACTAAAACTAAATAAATCATAAATTACTTACTAATTGCGAGGAAAATTTTTCATGGTGGATTCAACTGCCGATATTTCAGCATTATTGACGCAACAAGCTGGATATGGCTTAGACGCAGAGACTTCAGCAGAACAACAGTTAAGTCCTCTAGCTCAGACAGACTTCCCCTTTTTAAGAGGGGATGCAACCAATGATGGGATGCTAAGTCGCGAGGATGCCATGGCCATTTTAGGCGATCGCAGAGATGCCGTTTCTGGTCCTGAGGATGCAAGGGATTTTAATAATGATGGAGTCATTGACATATTAGACGTTCGTCAATTAGGATTAGCTATTCGCAATAACGACGATCTGACGGGTCCGAATATTGTTGCAGGATTGGCCAATGATACCATGATAGATGGGGGAAGCAATGTTGATGCAGTTACCGCCGATCCTTCCGTCAGTGGGATGATTAGTGATGATAACTTAGTAACCAGACTGTGGGGAAGTTTTGATGGAGAGAACTTCACCGATGTTAGCGAAGGATTGGGAACCGATGGTAGTTTTTCCCTAAATCGTCCTCTCATGGAACAAATTTATAATGGATTTGTGCCAGATGGGGAGCATATCTTAACTTTGCGCGCTCAAGATCAATGGGGAAATACCTCCGAATCAACGGTAGATTTCACCATGAATCGTGTTCTCTATGCCGTGTCTAGTGAAAATAATCGTTCCCTAGGCCTAGTGAACACAGAAACAGACGATCTCATTTTATTACCCTTAGATGATATTGAGGGTTGGGCAGAAGCAGAAGCGGAAATGCGTTCTACCGAGATACGTTATTTTGAATCTGTGTTAACTCCCGATCAAGTATTTATTCCAGAAGGAGAACCCGATCCCGTTGCTGCTGGGGTAGATGCTATGGGAACAATGACCCTTGTCTTAGATCCCACTGGAGAAGCATTTGGGAAAGAAGGGCCTGCGGTGCAGTACACCCTAGAATTATTCGGAGTGGATCTCGGTGGGACTTCAACCCCCGACACTGGAGATGATGTCACAGCGATTCACTTACATTCTGGTAACCCAGGAGAAACCAAAGTAGGCCCCCATACCTTAAACATTTTCGGGTTGCCCGGACAAGATGATAATGATGCTGTCTTCGACTTTGAGAATAACACCATTACTGGTATCTGGGATAATCTAGATTCTACGGATTCAGCTGGAGGTGTTAATACCTCAGACGGTGTACCCAATCACCATTTAAGCGATGTTCTCAGCGGAATCGATCCTCTAAGCACCAAAACAGTTTCCGATTACGTGGATGAACTGTTGGCAGGTAATTTTTATATTCAAGCTCACACCAACGATTTTGATATTCCTGGTGGGGTAATGCGGGGCCAGGTAGAAGAAGTCTCCGAAGAAGAGTTTGATGGTGATCCGGTTCCTTCATCTACCACCGGATACATTGAATCAGCATTTTTGGAACATACTCTGATCACTCCCGATGAACAATCTCTTTATGTAACGGTTAATGGTTCATTACAGATTGCTAACTCTATTGTTGCTCTAGATATTAACAGTATTGACTGGGAGGCAGGAACAGCGGATCTAAGTGTAGCCAAAGTCTTACGAACCGCTGAAGCGGGAGAACCGACTAACTACCCAGTCGGATTGGCTCCTTTGAATGCAGAACAAACCCTTCAATCTTGGCCAACTCAAGCTTGGAACCAAGTTCACGGACCAACTATTCAACCCAAAACCTCTATTGTTCAATTCTCTCAATGGACAAACGATCGCCTATTCTTTATCGATGACGAAACCAAGGAATTTGTGTCGGGATATGGCCCTTTAGTCATTGAAGGAGTCACTAACCAAACCCATGGCGTATTCTTCAATCCTTCAGGAACAAAAGCTGCACTACCTGACTACTACTGGGATGGTTATGCGATCAATCTCTTTGATGTTGATCCAGAAACCTACGAAATCTCTTATGATCGGGATATAATTTTGACTTCTGAAGAGGGTAATGGTGGATTTCAGCACTTTGTCAGTTGGATCGACGACCAGTATGCTTATACGATGAATATGCAGTTATATGCCACTTCTTTGACCCCTGATGGTGTGGAAATTGTCGGCCCGAGTCTCTGGTTGATTGATGCGGTTAATGGCACTGCTGAGATAGTGGTTGGTACAGCTGAAACCGCCGATGATCCTGGGGTTTTCCGTAGTCCTTCGGATTTCATTGTTGTGGGGAATAAGCTTTATGTCGCTGAAGAAGATTCTTTAGATCCTACCTTTGGAGAGGATGGTTATGTTGCCGTTTACGATATTACGGATATTCAAAATCCTGTATTTATCAAACGCCTCAAACCTGGGGATGGACTTCCTGCTGATTTCAAAATTGCTCATGGTTTAAGTCCTTCGTCTGATGGTAGTGCTGTTTATGTTGCCAGTTATCTGTCTAAATATTTACTCAAGATTGATACGACAACAGATACAGTGGTTAAAGAATACGGTGAGACTGACGGGTTAATCTCAACTCACGGTGGCTTTGCGGCAGGGGCATCTCGCTAATATATTAGGGGAAAACAGGGGGAGACTAGTGTTCTCCCCCGCTCTCTTGCAGTCTCAATGCAGGATTTGGGCAAAACCTACCCAGTATTGATTACTCCCCACAGTCCCATTTTTTTTAAATCTGACATTTTGCACCAGAACAAATAAACTTAATAACCATGAGAAGGCAATCAATTTTTAATAAGTTAGGATCAAAATAAAACACTGTTGCCTGTTAAGAAGTTGCCTGTTGCCCTTCACCACTAGCAAATTCTAAAATGTAGCATTTCCTGGACTCATAAGGTACACCTAATATTCAACTTCTGCTGGGGAGCATCGGGCGAAGCCTGCCCTCCTGAACTCCCGAATTCCCGAACTCCTAACTCCTAACTCCTAAAACTAGAAGAGTTTGTACCTCACAAGTATGGGAACTGCTATAAATTGGATTTACACTTTGGCCTATTCTAGTGAACTTTTAATCAGTCGACGAACTTAACTTTTCTTGAGCTAGTCGTCTTTTCTTAGCATATAATTGAATGGATGCGGCCATGGCAATCACTAAAGCAACAATTAGCCAAGTGGTTAAATCCAAAGGAAGATTATTCTTAAAGATAGCCAATAAAACAATAATAACTAATAAAACCGTTGGAGCTTCGTTTAAGGCTCTAAATTGTTGTCCTGTCCATTGACATTCCCCTTTTTCTAACTGTTTCATGATTCTTCCACAGTACAAATGGTAGGCTAATAATAGGGCAACAAATGCTAATTTAATATGTAACCATCCAGACTTTAATACATCAGGTTCTGTGGAAAGTAAGCCAATGGCCATGGCAACAGTGACAATCATTCCTGGCGTTGTAATAATATTATAGAGACGTTTTTCCATAATTTCATACTGTACTTTAAGAATGCTTTGGTCTGGTTCTTTTTTCTCTGACGCTTCAGCATGATAAACGAATAAACGGACTAAATAAAATAATCCTGCAAACCAAACCACAATACCAATTAAATGAAAAGCTTTGAACCAATAATATGCCATAATTGCCTAACGATTTTTCTTTGAATCATTCTTGAGACTGAGTTTATCGGGTTTAGGGGAATCTGAGGTGAATTTTAAATAAAAATTAAGACTTGTTATCTCTCTAAATCAAACTTAGAACAATTTTAAACCCCTCATGGCCAAATGAGGGGTTTACATTTTTGTCCTAAAAAACAATGGTGTGTTTTAGTTCGTTAAATAGTAAGCGAGTGGCGTAGAAACATAAGCGAATTATAGCATCCTTGCCTTTAGCTTTCTTTTTCCGTTTCATGATGTCCCCTTTCGTCCCCAATTTGTCCCCTATTTCCGTATCAAGGCGACGGGGAGGCGATGGACAAACATGGGTCATACACCAGATATAGAAATGCGATCGCATCATACGCGAATTGTTGAATATCAACGCTAACAAGTTTGTTTTAGGGGTATCTATACATTTAAGAATAAAATTTACTAGAAGATTATGCCAGTCATAACGTAATGAAACTGCTAAAACCCGAAGATTTACATCTCTTTCAGTAGAAGCGATATCCTTGAGTTTTTTTTCAAAATCTGGAGAAAAATCCGTCCAACTATCAAAATATTTTAATTCTTCTTTTTGGTTAGAACAATCAAATTGACAAATTTACTCGTTAGAAAATAGCTCTTTCTCAAGAGTAAAACAGGGGTAATTTATAATACAATCGGCTGATATTACCTGGTCAAAGTGAAGTTTCAGCGTGTAAAAATCTCTTTTCTATCCCAAAACTTCCCTAAAGATTCGCTTGACCCCCATACATCTCCAGTAAAACCACAGCCGGATCGAGATATTCTCCCCGATACTTTAACCCCCAATGAAGATGAGGCCCTGTGGTCTGTCCTGTCATCCCTACACGACCAATTCTAGCCCCCGCAGGAACCTCTTGACCCAACCACAACACCAGTCCTCCTTCTCTATCCACAAAATAGCGTCCTTGGGAACTATCTTCGACGGTTCCCATCAAATGACAATAGACGTGCGTCCACTGTCCCGATTGAATGGTAATCATGGTTCCGCAAGCAGTATGATCCGACAGCGCAACCACCTTTCCTCCCCACCAGTTTCGGACGTAACTTCCCAAGGGTGCAGCCATATCTAACCCATAATGAAATTGGGATTTCCCGGTAATGGGAGAGGTGCGATAACCGTATCCAGAGGTATAGGTTTGGAAATTTTCCACTGGAAACGACGCATATTGCCAGGTATTGGTGGAATTGGTTGCAGGGACATATTGCGCTTGAGAAGGAAACTCCCGCCATCCATTCACACCCACAGGAAGCAATAATGTAGCGATCGCCACAGAGAGTAATTTTTTGTTTAGTTTACGTCCAAAAGACTTGACACGCTGCATCATAACACCACTCACACCGAACGTAAGGCTAAAAAATAGACATTAGGAGCATCATAACCATTTTTGAGAAAAGTTGCTAACGATATAACAGGAGGTAGAGGAGGAACATATTAGTATTCTTCCCACACTCCGAATTCCAAACCCCTAACTCAGTTTTCTCTATTTTGCTAACTGCTGCTTGATTTTGTTAAAATCAACAGATTATCAATTATTTTTGACTCAAGCGTTTAATCATTTATGGTTATTGATTTTATTCCTTTTCGCTTTTCCATTGATACCGTTGTTATTGCGGGTACTTGTTTATGGTCACTATCCCTTTATTTAGGGCTTTCTTCTTTCCGAGACAGTATTATAGAAGGGTTAAATCGTTGGTTTAATTTTGCTGAGCGATCGCTCTATATTTCTGAAGAAGAATTTGAGGAAACCCGTCAAGCTAGAGAATCTCAAAATGCCTTTTATGCTTCTCTTTTTAGTATTCTTCCTTTTTTTATTCTTGGAGGATTGTGCAATTGGGGAGTAGAATTAGGACTAGGACAAAGTTGGTCAATTAGTATGGGAATTTTAGCTTGTATGGCCTGCGGTGTTTATGAATTAGGCCGCAGAAGTACCTGAAGAATTTGCAATTAATAATTAATAATTTCATGGATAAAGCAACATTTGGCGCAGGATGTTTCTGGGGAGTAGAGGCTGCTTTTCGTCAGTTAAGAGGGGTTATTTCTACTTCCGTTGGTTATATGGGTGGACATTGGCCGAATCCTTGTTATTTGGATGTTTGTGCTAGGATAACTGGTCATGCTGAAGTAGCACAAGTTGAGTATGATCCCACTATCATTAGTTATGAAAACCTATTAGAAACTTTTTGGAAGATTCACGATCCCACCAGTTTAAACCGACAGGGACCAGATCGAGGTGAACAGTATCGTTCCGTGATTTTTTATCATAATTTTGAACAAGAAAAAATAGCAAAAAAATCTAAATTAAAACTGCAAAATTCTGGTAAATATGATAAAGATATTGTCACGGAAATTAAACCAGCATCTGATTATTATTTAGCTGAAGATTATCATCAACAATACTTTGAAAAGAAACAAAGTAAAAAAATACTAGATAAAAAATTTTGATTCATGGGAAAAATTAGTATATGTTTAATATACTTGAATATATTTAGAGTTTAATAACGTTCTAATAGAAGTTTAACCTCTTGTTCTAAATTCCAATCTTTCATAAAGTCCCATTCTTTACGACGAACAGCTATAAATGATTGTGACAAATCTTTTCCTAATGCTGTTAAAATAATTTCATTTTTTTCTAGTATGTCAATCGCTTGTCCTAAGTTAATCGGTAATCTATTAATATTTCTACTCTGCCTTTCTTCTTCTGTTAAAATAGCTGGATCAACTTGTATGGCATCACTCAAATTTAATTGATTCTTGATGCCATCTAACCCTGTAGCTATAATAGCACCTAGAGCCAGATAAGGATTAGCTGTAGCATCTACGGTTTTGACTTCAAAATGGGTAGGACTGGGAAAAGTTGGGTTAGTGGGAACTCGAATAGCTGCTTCTCGGTTATCATACCCCCAACACTGATAGGCCCCACTCCAATATTGGGGTTGTAGTCGTCGGTAAGAGTTAGGGGTTGGGGTGGTAATGGCCATTAAGGCCGGAAGATGGGTCAAAATGCCTGCAATGAACTGTTGCGCTATATTAGATAAGCTTCCTTGCTTGTCTAAACTAGGGACAAGATTTTTCCCGTTTTTCCAAAGACTCAGATGAAGATGACAACCACTCCCTGCATGGTTAGAGAAAATTTTAGGTAAGAATGACGCTTTTAGGTTATGCTGACGAGCGATCGCTTTAACGGTTTCTCGAAAGGCAATTTGTTGATCCGCTGCTGCTAATGCGTTACGATAAAGTACGCTGATTTCTTGCTGTCCTGGCCCAGATTCAGGATAATATAGTTCCACCGTCATTCCTTGTTCTGTCAACGCATCAGCAATGCTATCAATGACTGGTTGATGAATATCCATTGATAAGGTGGCAGCGAAGACTGTATCATCACCTGGGTAAATTTGATCCCCTTGTAATAGGTAAAATTCGTTCTCAAAGGCTGCTATCACTTCAATTCCAACTTCCTTAGCAGCAGTAATCATCCGCTTGAGGAAATAGCGAGGGCAATTTGGCCAGGAATCGCCCGATAATACCATATCGCCTATCATCCTAGCGTGTCCTTTAGCATAAGGCAACAGGGTTAAGGTAGTAACATCAGGAATAAGACGAATTTCTCCTATGGGGCCCAGTCCGCTATTTTCTACAACTGCATCAAACATAACGGGAAGAGCTTGTTGTGCTGCGGTAATTCCCACACCATGAGTAAGATAACTTTCTAAACGTTTACGATGGATTGCTTTAGCACGAATAATATTAGCATTATCACACCAAAGAACACGAACAAATTTAACTCTAGCACGGTCAAGAGAAGTTAACGTTTCTTTATCCATTGTTTATTATTTAATTATTCTCTATCGATCATAATAAAAAATAAATTTGAGTTTGTATTAATTTTTAATTAAGGAAAAAATAAGGATAGATTTGCTCTATATTAAAAAATGCTTAATAGACAAAAAAGAGTTTACTTTACCCAAAAAACAACAATAAAGGATACAAAAAGTTATACATTAACTTATACATAAAACATCGAATTAATATGTTAATTTAATAAACGTTTATTCTAAATACACAAAGAAGATCTTACCCTTTTAAATAGTAAGGAGTAAGACAAATTTTTGGTGTTTAAAAATACAGTGTCTTAGAGAAATTTAAAAATAAAAATGGCTGGAACCATATTATTACCAGGGGATATTGCCATCATTGGCTTCAATTTTGATAACCCCGATGAATTCGCTTTTGTCACATTAGTTGACATCACCGCAGGTACAGAAATAAAATTTACCGATAATGGTTGGCAAGCTGCTGGTAGCTTCAGAGCAACTGAAGGCACATTTACTTGGACAGCATCAACGGATATTGCTGCTGGAACTGTGATTAATCCTTCCATCAGTAGTGTTTTATTTTCAACCAGTGGCGACCAAATTATTGCTTACCAGGGAGAAGACAGCAACCCCACCTTTATTAGTGCGAGTGAGAAAACTGCATCCCCTTGTGGGTGCAGATGAGAACGAGCGCAATAGCTTGCAAACGAAGCCTAACTTCTTTCCTTCTGAGTTTCGATGTACTTTTTGACGGCATCTTCTGAGATGTGTCCAACAGAAGCATAGTAAGTTCCTTTGCTCCACAATTCAGAACCCCAGAACTTACGCTGCTTCAGTTTAGGAAATTTGTTAAACAAGTGAACCGCACTAATAGATTTTAGCGTTTTTGCTATTTCTACTGGTGCGGTTCTGTGGTCTGTTTGAATAAAAATATGGCAATGATCAGGCATTACTTCAAGAGAATGGCATAACCAGCCATAAGCCTTGCAAGTCTCTATCAATATACGCTTAAGCTCTACCTCTATCGCTCCTTCTAGAACTTGGTGACGATATTTTGGGCAGAAAATTATGTGATATCCAAGACTATGTTTTGCATGAGATGAGCTTAAAGTTTGCATATTGACAAATCATATAAAGTTTTGGTAGTATAACCATATCATCTTTGCTGCAAAAAAATGCTTAGAACTGTTTCAATTCCAGTCAATTTGCCAAAAGAGAGATTTTTTTCTCTAATGGCGCAATGTGCAGAAATATTTAACGCGCATATCGACTGGGCATTGGAGCATAAAACTTACAACAAATCCAAGGCACATCGAGATTTGTATAGTCAATTAAGACTTACTTATCCCGATGTGCCTTCTGCATTATTACAGGCAACAAGAGACAATGCACTTGAAGCAATCAAACAGACCAAATTCAAAAGAAAACCACGTAAAAAACCTACTTCTGGATTGCGTTACGACAAACGCACCATGACTTTAAGAGGAGAGCAATTAACGCTTAGCTGTATTGGTAAGCGAGTAAAGTTAATCCTTAACGTGCCAGATTATTTTAGAGAAATCTATGATAATTGGGATTTTCGAGGGGCAACAGTTACTTATACCAAACAAACCAAACAATTCTGGGTTCGGCTAGTTTTTGAACATCCAGACCCAGAAAAATTAGAACATGGCGACGTACAAGGTATAGATAGAGGCTTATATCATCTTTGCTCTACCCATGACGGTAAATTCTTCTCCTCAAACAAGATTCGGGCTACTCAAAGACGTTACTTATACAATCGAAAACAGTTGCAGCAAAAAGGCACTCGTTCGGCTAAACGTAGATTAAAAGCTATGTCTGGTCGTGAGAAGCGGTTCATGCGAGATGTTAATCATTGTGTAAGTAAAGAGTTAGCCAATCAACCAGAATATCGGATATTTGCTCTCGAAGACTTATCAGGAATACGCAACATCAGAAGAGGCAAGAAACTGAATAAATGGCTATCTAGTTGGCCATTCTCCATGCTGGAAGATTTTTTGACCTACAAAAGTGTAGCATTAGGAAAAAAAATAGCGAAAGTGGATGCTAGGTACACCTCTCAACGATGCAGTCGGTGTGGCTATTGTTACAAAGCTAATCGGAAAAAGTCTAGGTTTCACTGCCGTTCTTGCCATTTTGAAGCGCATTCTGATGTTAACTCAGGTTTGAATATCCGAGATAATTACTTCCTTTCCTCTACCAATTGGTCGGAGGAACAGGTTGCTGTCAATCAGCCAATCGTAACAACCTAGTGGTTAGTTACAAGCGACGTGGGCTTGTCCCCGTCGTAATTGACTTACGCGCTTAACAGTGAAGGAAACCCCGGCGTATGGCAGTCAGACTCTACCAGTTCCAATACTTCTGCACTACCAACCGGTTTAGTCAATGGGGAAACTGCCGTCGCTTTAGACGAAATTGACAACGCTATTTATACAGGGACAACCAGTGGCACAAAAGAAGAATTACTCGCTGCCATTAGCGATAAGTCTAATTGGTCTGGAAACAATAGTACCAGACAAACCATCCCAACAAACGCTTTCAGCGTAACGGGTAGTGGTTCTAATGTTGTCATCAATGAAGTGTACGTTAGTCATACGGGAACAGACGACTCCTAACACCTTATTTGTTACTGAATATTTCAACTTAGATCGGTTTGGGGAAGTGGTTTTATCCTCCGACGGTGCCAGTAATGAAGTAGGAACCGATGGTCGTTTAGAACAATATACCGATTTTAATGCTCCAGATGTGACTGGTTTTGCTGCTTATCAAGAAGCGATCGCAACAAGACGCATTGTCTTAGATGATGGTCAAACGGTACAGAACCCTGATCCTATTATTCATGGACGTGGTGGCAACCCCCTCAGTTCTACCAATACCTTAAGGGGTGGTGACACAGTTAATAACCTTTCTGGTGTTCTTAGCTTTGGGTTTGGAGAGTATCGTATTCAACCAGTTGCTCCGGTTGATTTTCAACCCACAAACCCCCGTCCCGCAACCCCCGAAGATGTGGGAGGAAGTTTAAAAGTTGCCAGTTTTAATGTTCTTAACTTCTTTACCACGTTAGATGTAACTGGAAACCCTGGTAGCGGTCCTAATAATCTTTCTCCTCGGGGTGCTGATAACCAAGCTGAGTTTGACCGTCAGTTGGAGAAATTAGTCACAACCCTGGAAATTATCGATGCTGATATTGTTGGGTTAGTTGAGTTAGAAAATGAATTTGGTTCCGATCAAAATGGAGATGGCCAGTTTGCCATTGATACATTGGTTAATGAACTGAATAACCGAGTCGGTGCAGGGACTTATGCTTACGTCGATCCAGGAGTTCCTTTTGTAGATACAGGGGATGCCATTTCTGTTGGTGCTATTTACAAAACGAATAGTGTTCAAATTGCTCCAGGAACAACGGTAGAAATTCTCACAGATTCTGATTTGCCTGCCCTTGGTTTAAGTGGCACCGTATTCGATGGGGTAAGTACCAACCGCGCACCTATGGCGGTTACTTTTGAAGAATTAGGTACTGGGGAACGCTTTACTATCTCTGTCAACCACTTTAAATCTAAAGGGGGTACTGGTTCAGGAGATGATGCGGATATTGGAGACGGCCAAGGTAACTTTAATGGAACCCGTTTACGAGCATCTCAAGCTCTCAATGCTTGGTTAAATACAGATCCCACTGGCAGTGGTGATAGTGACTTTTTGATTGTAGGGGATCTCAATGCCTATGCTCAAGAAGACCCCATTACATTCTTAGAAGCACAAGGTTATACTGATCTTGCTGAACAATTTGTTGGTAATGACGCTTACTCCTTCGTATTTGACGGTCAGTTTGGCTATCTTGACTATGCTTTAGCTAATTCTACTCTGATCGATCAAGTAACAGGAGCGACAGAATGGCACGTCAATGCAGACGAACCAGACGCACTTGATTATAACCTGGACTTTGGACGAGATCCCAGTCTGTTCAACGGTCAAGATCCCTTTCGTAACTCCGACCATGATCCGATAATAGTTGGTTTAAATTTGAACAGTTCCACCCCTGGAGAAGTAATAGAGGGGACTGCTGATCGAGATAATTTGACAGGAACGGATGGTAATGACACGATCACAGGTTTCCAAGGTCGAGATACAGTAACTGGGGGTGCTGGTGACGATACCTTTGCTTACACAAGTATTGTAGATGGAGGGGATATCATCACTGACTTTGAAGTAGGTAGCGATAAGATTGACTTATCTCAATTATTGGATGGTGTTGGTTTTGCTGGAATTGATCCCATTGCTGATGGTTATCTTGGTTTCAGTTCTCGTAGGGATGACACCATCGTTAGTATTGATCCTGATGGTACTGCTGGTACTGGACGTTCTCGCTCTTTCTTGTTAGTTCAAGATATCAATGTTGTTGCTCTAAATAATCCAGACAATTTCATTTTTTAATTGAAAATAAAGCGATCGCTTCATCAAAGGTGATCGCTTTAGTTTTCCTGTTCAAACCATCTCTCAAAACACACATTTACCTAATAAAACCATGACTAATTTATTTAACAAGTTTGCTTTGATGAGTGCAAGTACCTTTCTTTGCCTGACTGTTCCTGTTCATGCTGCTTCAATTACCTATAATTTTGAAGTTAGTATCGATTCTGGTTCTTTAGCAGGGGAAACTTATACTGGATCTTTTATATTTGATGATTCAGGGTTAACAGGAATCGGTGATGAATTTTTATCAGTCTCTCGAATTAGTTTTGATTTTGATGGGGTTAACTACACTGAAACTGATGATTCCTTTGGTCCTGAAGTTTTATTTTTCGATGGCGACTTCCTGGGATTGAGTTTTTCTACCGATGCTGAATTCTCATTGATACCAGGGTTCTTTGAGCTTGAAGAAGCTTTGTTTTCCTATAATCTCCCTGGACAAGTTGATGGTGCAGGAGACGTTAATTATAACCTTGTTCCTGAACCTTTAACGATTCTTGGTACTGTGACAGCTTTAGGATTGGGTGGCTTTTTTAAGCGTAAATTAAAATTATCTAATAAAAGCCAACGTAACTAACTACATCCAATTGATTGAACCTAAACTACTGTCTTTTGTTCGTTTCGTGTAGTTTGACTCAACTACCAATCTGAAACTGTGACAAGTTAGCCTATATAATAAATCATAGGATTATTATAGCGATGGGTTATAGATTTTAACAGAATGTCTACTACACAAAACGAACAACAACTAGAAAAAAACATAGAAACCCCCGAAGTTCAACCAAAAGATGACACCAAGGTAACTGCTGAAGCAGAAACAACTACCACTCCTCCAGATAGTGCAACTCCCCAAGAGGAAGTAGAGACTACTGTCTCTGAACCCTCTCCAGAAGAGTCCCCAGAAAGCATTATTACCGCCTTAACAGAACAAATAGAAGGCCTACAAAATAAATTGCAAGAGCAAGCGCAACAGTATGATTTGCTCAAAAACAGTCATATTCGCCTGACTGCTGAATTTGACAATTATCGTAAACGAACCGCTAAAGAAAAACAAGATCTAGAAACAATTGTCAAACGAAATACCATTGGAGAATTATTATCTGTGGTGGATAACTTTGAACGGGCCCGCAACACTATTAACCCTAGTAATGATGGAGAAGCCATGATTCATAAAAGTTATCAAGGGGTGTACAAAAATTTGGTGGATAGTCTCAAACGTTTAGGTGTGAGTCCCATGCGTCCCGAAGGTCAAGTCTTTGATCCCCTATACCATGAAGCGATGCTACGGGAATATACCGATGAATATCCAGAGGGAACCGTCATCGAAGAATTAATGCGTGGTTATCTGTTAGGAGATCAGGTTCTGCGCCATGCTATGGTTAAAGTGGCAGCCCCTAAACCCACGGAGGCTCCTAAAGAAACCGAAAAGCCTACTTCGGATGAAGCCACTTCAGCCGAATAAGTTAGGTAATTATCCCTAAAATCATAGGGAAATTAATGGGTAAGATAAAAATGAAGCAAAGAAGTCACAGGAACCATAGTGCTAAAGGCTAAGTAATAGAAAAGAAGACTCTAAACTATCTAGAGATAGGGTTTAACCTTGTTGCTGTCCCACAACGTCCTGTGACTTTTAGCGGATTGATCAACGATGAACGATTTAACAAAACAAGTGCTATGGGAAAAGTCATTGGCATTGACCTTGGAACCACAAATAGTTGTGTAGCCGTCTTGGAAGGGGGCAAACCCATAGTGATCTCCAACGCTGAGGGGGGACGGACAACTCCGAGTATTGTCGCTTTTGGTAAAGGGAATCAACGCTTAGTTGGACAGTTAGCCAAACGACAAGCGGTCACCAATGCAGAAAATACTATCTACAGTATTAAACGTTTTATTGGACGAAGGTGGGACGAAACTGCAGAAGAGCGATCGCGAGTTCCCTACCAGTGTGTCATCGGACGAGACGATATGGTGAATGTGGAAATTCGTGGGCAACACTACACCCCCCAAGAAATTTCCTCAATGGTGTTACAAAAATTAAAAAAGGATGCGGAAGATTATTTAGGAGAACCCATTACTGAAGCGGTTATTACGGTTCCTGCCTATTTTACCGATGCCCAACGACAAGCCACTAAAGATGCAGGTACTATCGCTGGACTCGATGTCCGTAGAATTATTAATGAACCCACGGCAGCAGCTTTGGCTTACGGTTTAGATAAACAAGACGACGAACAATATATCCTTGTGTTTGACTTAGGGGGAGGAACCTTTGATGTCTCCATTTTACAACTGGGGAATGGAGTGTTTGAAGTCAAAGCTACCGCCGGCAATAATCATCTGGGAGGAGATGACTTTGATAACGCGGTTGTACAGTGGATGGTGGAAAATTTTAAACAAACGGAAACCATCGATCTCAGCCAAGATAAAATGGCCTTGCAACGACTTAGAGAAGCAGCAGAAAAAGCTAAAATTGAACTCTCGAGTATGTTAACTACCTCCATTAATCTCCCCTTCATTACTGCCGATGATACTGGACCGAAACATCTAGAAACAGAACTTACCCGCGCCCTGTTTGAAGACTTAACCAAAGAGTTAGCCCAAGCCACCCTACAACCTTTAACGCAAGCCCTCAACGATTGTGAACTGGAAGCTGAGGAACTAGAAAAAGTGGTTTTGGTGGGGGGATCAACGCGAATACCAGCCATTCATCGGGTTATTCAACAGGTTTTTCCTAATAGTCAAATGGAGAGATCCATTAATCCGGATGAAGCGGTAGCTTTGGGGGCGGCTATTCAAGGAGGTGTATTAGGAGGTGAAGTCAAAGATGTTTTATTGTTAGATGTCACCCCTTTATCGTTGGGTATTGAAACCCTAGGGGAAGTGTTTACAAGAATTATTGAACGCAATACTACTATTCCCACCAGTAAATCTCAGGTCTTTTCTACAGCAACCGATGGCCAAACCTCTGTAGAAATTCACGTTTTACAAGGGGAGAGGGCTTTAGCTAAAGATAATCGCAGTTTAGGAAAATGCCTTTTAGCCGGTATTCCTCCCGCCCCCAGAGGGGTGCCACAAATCGAGGTAAGTTTTGAAATTGATGTTAACGGTATTTTAAAAGTAGCTGCCCAAGATCAAGGAACAGGAAAAGAACAGAGTATTATTATTAGCCATACAGGGGGGTTAAAATCCAGCGAAATTGAGCGAATGCAGAAAGATGCTCATAAATACGCTGAAGAAGATCGCCGTCAAATGAAGATGATCGAAGTGAAAAATCAAGCGGATAGTTTATTTCATACCTATCAAACAACCCTTGATGAAAATGGTGAGTTTATCCGTGATGAGTTAAAAGTCAAAGCGAAACAGAAGAAAGAACAACTTGAAGCAGCCTTAACTAATTCTGGTCTGAGTTTAGAGAAGTTAACAACCTATGTGGATGAGTTTAGGCAAATTATTTTGATGATAGGGACAGATGTTTATCAACAGGGTCATTCTAATGCTAAAGATTTTCATCGTACCTTCGATCAAACTTTAGGAGAACCCTTAACCACCGAAGTTCCCACATCTCCACAAACTCAATCTTCTTTTGAAACCACGATGCCTTATCATACCACTGCTTCTATTGATATGGATTCTTTGGCGGAGTTGGGAGATCTTGAGGATGTTGATTTAGACGACTTAGAAGTTACGTTCAGTTTTGATGACGATGAAACGATTTCCAATGATTATGAAGCAGTAGATTAATGTCTAGGTGGTCGCAAAGCAGGAGAAGGGGTAATCGGTCCTAAAATTTGATTGAGTTGTCGCAGTTGTTCTGGGGTTCCCATGCAAATTAACAAGTCCCCAGCCATTAGTTGGGTTTCTCCCGTTGGTCCTCCCAATAAAGTGCCATCAGACCGACGAATAGCTAAAACCAAAGCCCCCGATTGTAATCTTAATCTCGCTTCGCTAAGGGTTTGGCCCACACAAGGACAAAACTTGGGATCAAGCAAAAATTCCTCCATATAAAAGGTGCGATCGCTTCCTGTTAAAATCCCATCCACAAAGTCCATCACTTGGGGTCTTAGTGCAGCAGCGGCCAGCCGTTTCCCCCCTGTAATATAGGGGGATACCACCGCATCAGCCCCCGCCCGTTGTAGCTTTAATACTGCTTCTTCGGTACTAGCGCGGGCGATGGCTCGAATTTTGGGATTGAGGGTTTTTGCAGAGAGAACCGTATAAAGATTTTCTGCATCGGAGGTTAAAGCAGAGACTAAACAGACTGCTTTATCAATTTTGGCGTTGATCAAACATTCATCTAGGGTTGCATCCCCTTGAATGACAATATAACCCAATTGTTTAGCTTCTTCTACTTGTTCGGGTCGAGAATCAATAATGACAAAAGGAACGTCTTCAGCTTTAAATTCCAGGGCGACTTGTCGCGCGGTACGACCATAACCGCAGACAATACAATGATGTTCTAACGTATCTATCAAGCGTCTCTCCTGTCGTTGTCGAATTCCTTCTTGAAAATAACCTTGAATTAAGGCTTCGGTTAAACGATTTACAATATAACCAATGGCAATCACTCCCATCAAAATTAAAACAATGGTGAAGAGTCGGGAGTTGTCATTGAGGGGACGAACTTCTGAAAACCCAACAGTAGAAAGGGTAATCATGGTCATATAGGCTGCTTCGGTTAATGACCATTTTTCGATGACATAATACCAAAGGGTTCCGATACAAAAAACACCCCCTAAAGCGATCGCCCCACCGAGTAATTCTTGTCGTAAACGTCGATATTTTTCTTCAAATGAATAGAGGGCCATAGGTTAGCGGGTGTGATCAAATCAGTTATTAGTTACCAATCATCAGTTATTAGTTTAATTTTAGGGTCTATTGTGAATCAATAGGGATTTATTATACAGTCATCCCCCGATGTATAAGTAAGGTTTGATCAGAATCTAAGAATTCGTCATAACCCACCATCTTAGGAACTAAGAGAAATTGCTCATTGCGAGTTCACGGGATTGACAACTAGGAAGAGGGAATCAAAGAGCGATAGTGAAGCGTCAAAGTTGTGAGTGAAAAAAGTTTTTCGGTGAAAACTCTTGCTGTGAGGGAGTTGTAGAGAAAGTTGAAAAAAATTTTGAAAAAAGGGTTGACATTCCCTGGCAGTTTAGTTATATTTGTAAATGCGCGGTTGAGAGCGACAAGCAAACGA
>JAAUYD010179814.1_pt1 | contig 21551 bp, 14 predicted proteins | sample 7278101 | NCBI WGS metagenome assembly JAAUYD01 (sample SAMN14350128, study PRJNA611818) | marine sediment metagenome | isolation source: surface marine sediment (0.6m) | place: French Polynesia: Moorea | collected 2018-08
CTGTTTTTTTTCCTCGTAATTTTCATAATTTTTAGAGCATAAGATATGGCACTTGGTCTGACCCCAAATTTCTTAGCTCTATCGATTAATCTACTTTCAGGATTTTCTTCTACATCTTTTTTCAAGGCAGACCAATCTAACTTTCGGTTACGACGTTTAACCTTGGTGGCTTCCAATTTCTCTCTATTTAACCACCTGTATATTGATGCTCTTCCAACTTGAAATAGTTTTGCTGCTTTGGTAATACTACCCCCATTCTCTATATAATCAATTCCTCTGATTCTTAAGTCCAGACTATACGGCATTTGTTTAAAATCTAATTTAAGACTATTTAAGATTGTTTCCTTATACTTTTGTATCACACTTATTTGAAATAACTATACTTCTACGATCGCGATTTCAGCCATATTCAATTAAGTGTCTCTAATTTAGCACGATAATCATAGCATTTAGAATGAAATAGCCCTGTATTTGTTATTAGCTTATAAAAACTATAATCTGCCGATAAAATATATTTATTTAAACTTAGAATATTAAAATTTATAAATAGATTAATTTACTCTATAGTTTGACTAATAAACTAATTAAAAACTAGTTGCTAGTTGCTAGTTGCTAGTCGCTCCTTTATAATAAAGGGAATTTGGCAATATATTCCCCAATCTGAATATAAGTTACCAGTGATTTCAGTGTATCGAAATCTTAATCAATTAGTCTTCTTTGACAAATTGAAAAAAGAGAAGCAAATTCCTTTTTGTCAACCCAATCATGTTCCAGTAATTTGGGATGCGCCAGTAGAACCATTTAAAGCTAATGAATCGGAAGATAAGGCGCAGGATATGCCTAAATATTTTGTACAGGTGAGAGCCAAATTGAAAGATGGTTTATATGTCGTAGAAGAAATGTTGCACGACCCATCCATAGAAATTCCTCCTTTTATTGAAATGCCAAGAGAGGATGCGAGTTGAGAATAAAACATTATTGATAGAAGCTGTGCTTAAAACATAAGGAGTAATTATGTCAAGTAAACTGAGTTTCAGAGAGTTTATGGAGTATTCAGATGTAAGTGAGTTGTTAACAGAGGATATCCTCGTGTTTTTAGAAAATCTTGCGCCATTGTCTGATAAAGATGTAAGAGTTGTCGCCAAACTTTCTTCAGGGGAGATAGCGCAGTTAATCTCTGTTTCAAAGCCAGAACTGAAGCGCAAATCGATGGCATATGCGATCGAGATTTTGTCAAGACTAAGAGCTGCTGGCTACAAAGAAGAAGACAGAAATGTCCCTTCTGCTCAACAACCCCAACAGTTGGTACTTAAACCCACAATTGAACAAATGGGGCTTCCAGATTTGATCTCCTTGTGCTTTCATGACTTGAGCAAAAAGCGCGAAGCCTGGGGAATCTTATCCAAGAAGGAAGAGTATATCGCTGCAACTAAAAAAACTTCTGCGCTGGCTTGGGTAATCAATGGCAATCTGGATATTGAGCGAACCGTTAACTACATTTTCTTGATGAGCGACCCGCTTACCGTAAAGCAGATACCAAAAAGAGACAAAGGGGAAAGACTGATCTCTCTGCCAGAAGCATTGGGCATCGAAACTCGTTCTTACTTTCATCCCTTGACAGGGAAAGTACTACGAGGACCAGATCAATACGGCATTGACTGGGTAGTGGAATTATCTCCAGAATATCATCAAGCAGCTATCTGGGCTTTGGTTGACCCCACTTGTCATATACATCCAGGGGATAGTTACAATAATGCACAAGAACTGCTCAAAGGAGAAGGGGTATGGTCTTTAATTATGGCGCAGTATTGGCAAGCTCTAGATGAAAACAATTCTTATGCCAAGAGCGTGTCCATCTACGCTGACACCAAGACGAATTTAGATGCAGGAAAGAAAACATACTCTGCCACTCAATCCGTAAAAGTAACGCAAGAAGACGAAAACTATTATAGGGAATTACTATTGGCTCAATCTCTAGGTAATGAAAGCCTCCGTGGTTACAATAAGAAAATTACAGGTATTTATAACCATTTGAATGTTTCTGGCTACAACCAATATTTGGATCGGGTAGTTTGTTTGCAAGGATTAAACATATCAGGCTACGACAATAGCGGAACAGTTATTCTTCCTCCTGGTAAAAAGGTATCTAATTCAGGCTACCAAAACAACGTGAACATTGAAAGGTGTAAAAGTTGGCGCGAGGTCGCAATTCGGGCTGAATTAATCTGATTGGCTTCATAACATCAATTAATTGGTTATGTTTACTTTGGTAACAAGTTGGGGAATAAATAACTGGAAACTAAAATTAAGATTAAGTATGTTCGGTAGTGTGGAATCCGCACTATCTTTTGCAAAGACTGTTAGAGGTTTGGAATACCATACCCGCATTTCTCACAAAAAGCGCGTTCTCGAAGAGAACGCGCCCTAAGACTGTAATTTTGTGTATTACATTTAGCCGTGCATAATGAATGGGAGTTTTAGTCAATCAGCGATCACGCAGTGCCTCGCTTCGCGAGATCGCATACCTAGCCCAATACCATACTACAAAACATATGACAACTTGACGTGCGGAAAGTGAATTTAACTCACTTATAAAGAGTTGATGAACCCCATTTACTACCCATTGGAGAGTATGGAAATAATGGAAAAGTGAGGGAATTTTGAGGGAATTATGAGCAAATAAGAAATATGGCAATGAGGCTTATGTCGGTGAAAGCCCGAGTTTGCCATAGAAGCAGTTGATTTTATATTTCATGGGCAAAGTCGGACTCGAACCGACATGACCGAAGTCGCCACATTTTGAGTGTGGTGCGTCTACCAATTTCGCCATTCGCCCTAAAGTTTAAGCTATAGCATAATAACTTATTTTATTTTGTTTGACAAGTACATAAACCAAAGCTTTTGGAACCATCAGATGCAACCTCAAAAGTTTTAGCATAGAGCAAGGTGAATTTTGCTCTCTTTTCATGACTAAATTCTGGTTTTTATTGGCTTTAAGTTTATTTATTGCAGGACTGGTAGCAGGAGTCATTACAAACAACTGGTTCATTGTACCTACTGCATTGATTGTAGCTGGACTGATGTTAGGAATTTGCTCCTTAATCCTGGGACAAAAAAATCCAGCTAAATTTTGGCAAGCAAGAGCAACGGAAGCAGGAATCAACACCATAGTTGCAACTATTTCAGTGCTAGTTATTCTGGTTTTGATTAACTTTATGGCAATACGTCATAGTGTTCGTTTTGATCTGACAGAACATAAGCTGTTGACTCTAGCTCCTCAATCACAGGCGATCGCCCAAAATTTAACTCAACCCCTTAAAGTCTGGGTATTTGACCGCAATATCGACCAGGATTTGAAAAATTTACTGGGAAATTATGCTCGCTATAGTGAGAACTTTCAATTTGAGTTTGTCGATCCTCAAATCCAAATCGGACTAGCAGAACAGTTTAAAGTTCAGTCTTTTGGCGAGATTTATCTAGAATATGGTGATAAAAGACAGAAAATAGAAACTATAAATAATGATTTTGGGGCGAATATTTTTGAAATTTCCATCACTAATGCTATTGTCAAAATACAAAGCGATCGCATCTTCACCATTGATTTTTTACAAGGACATGGAGAGCCTGAATTAGATGCAAGAGAAGGAGGCTTTTCCCAAGCTATCAGCCAATTACAAGACCAAGGCTATCGGGTTCGGGGCTTAAATTTAATTACTGAGGGAAAAATACCCAATGATACGGATGTAATTATCATTGCTAAACCGCTCCGAAAATTATTAGCTCAAGAAGTTACTTTACTGCAACAATATCTCAAAAATGGAGGAAAACTACTGATTATGTTAATGCCTGATATCGATCCTGGTCTAACCCCTATTTTGCAAGAGTGGGGTATTAACTTAGACAATCGTTTTGTAATTGATGCTTCTGGTGTAGGTAGTACTTGGGGTTTTGGTCCTGGGGTAATTTTTGTGACTAATCATGGCAATCATCCCATTACTTCAAGTTTTGGTAGTGGTATTTCCGTCTTCCCTGACTCTAGACCCCTAAATATTGCTGAAAAACCAGACATTACTGCTACACCTTTTGTGATTACTGATAATAATACCTGGGCAGAAAGCAACTTAGCTCCTCAAGAAATTGCCTTTAACTCCAAAGAAGATCTACCGGGTCCTTTGAATTTGGGGATTGCACTTAGTCGGGAGAATAATTCTAATCTCCCCCCATCCCAAATGGTGGTTTTTGGGAATGGACTTTTTGCTACTAATGGATGGTTTCAACAGCAACTTAATGGCGATATCTTTCTCAATAGCGTTAATTGGTTAATTGGGGATAAAAGTCTCACACTTTCACTTCGTCCCAAAGAACAAACTAATCGTAGAATTAACTTGACTCCAGCAGAAGCAGTAATAATTAGTTGGACAGCTACAACAATTATGCCGATGTTAGGTTTTATTGTAGCCGGAGTCATTTGGTGGCGTAAAAGATGAAGTTAAAAAAAACTACTTGGTTGTTACTCTTAATAGCAGCTAGTTTGGGGGGATGGGTCTATTTTTACGAAATTAAACTAGAAGCTGAACAAGTTGCCATTCAGAAGCAAGAACAAAAATTATTTAATTTTGACATTCAGGATATTCAGAGAATTACCATTCAGCAAGGGAATGAATTTCTGGAATTGGTCAAATCTCAAGATGATACATCTTCTTGGCTGATGAAACAGCCCTCAGCTTCCCCCGTTAACGATGGGGTCATATCTTTTTTACTAAACTTAATAGAACAAGGAACAAGCGATCGCCGAATCTTAATTGCTCAAGATCAACTATCCCAATACGGGTTAGATCAACCATTAGCGGTAATCACTATCGAATTAAACAATCAACAAACCTATCAAATATTACTGGGGAAAGAAACGATCAACCCCAATCTTGTATATGCTCAAATAGCTTCCACAGCAAGAGATTCCTCCACAACAGAAGTCATATTAGTCTCCAAAAATTGGCACTATGCAGTAATAAGAGACTTGAAGGAATGGCAAGATTTAAGTCAATAGGATAGTAATATCAAGTAAGTAGAATTACTTAAATTAATTCAATACCAGACTTAATAAACTCAAAATAACCCTTAAAATTAAGTTTTGTAGTTTTTAAGAAACAGTATAGTAACATATTATGTAAGTAATAATACAGAAATTAAACAAAAATTTTTTACAAGATTAAGAACGAAAAGCATTAAAACCAATTGCTTTTCTACATCGAATACTAAAGATATGTCAGATAAGTTACGAACTTCATTACTCAATCCTTCTACTCTGCTTTTGACTCTTCTTATCGCAGCAGGATATGCAGGTAATTATCTTAGTTTTCCCTTTGGTTTTGGAGTTAATTTTTTATTTGGCAGTATAGCGGTTTTGACAGTTACTAGCCTCTACGGAATTTGGTGGGGAACTATTGCTTCGGTTATTGCTAGTTCTTATACAATTACACTGTGGCAACATCCATATGCTCTGATTATTTTCACCTGCGAGACATTATTTATTGCTTGGAGATTGCGCCGAGGAAATCAGAATTTACTGCTGATAGACATAATTTTCTGGTTAGTGATTGGGATGCCTTTGGCTGCTTTTTTTTGTGGCAATATTCTTAAAGTGGGAGCAATTAGCACATTGATTATTGTAGTCAAACAGCCAGTAAATGGAATTTTCAATGCTTTAGTTGCCAGTTTAATACTGACTTATAAGCCACTTTATCAATGGGCAAACTCCTCTAATAAAAACCCAACCTTTTTTTTCGAGCAAATCTTACTCAACCTTCTAGTAGCTTTTGTTCTCATTCCTGCCTTAATGTTAATGGTGGTAAATAACCGAGTTGTTATGAAGCATGAACAAAATGCACTGATAGCAACTTTGGAAACTTCCAGCCAAAATCTGGCAACCGATTTACTTCAATGGCATCAATCTAGCTTACAAGCTTTGCGGGAGTTAGTAGAAACTAGTAACGAAACTCCAGTTGTAGTTTCAGAGCATACACCACAAAGTATGGAACTATTGATCAGAAGTTTGCCAATTTTTCGACAGATATACATTACTAATGCAGATCAAGAATTAGTTGCCGTAGCTCCTTCTAAAAATCAGAAGAGTGAAAATAATCTGGATTTTTCTCGGCTAGCTCTTCCCAGAAAGCCTAAAATATTTGTACTATCAAATCCCACAGAAGAGTCTGCTGCAACCTCCCAGCCCAAAATTCTGCAAACTTTACCAATTATTCAGAATAATCACTGGCTAGGAAACATAATAGCGGAGCTAAACATAGACTTTATCAAGGAATTATTACGAACAGAAACACATAATTCCCTATTGAAAAATACCTTACCAGATGGACGTTGGCTTCTAATTGCTAGCACTTTTCAACAACTTGATTCCCAACAAGTTTTTAATCGCCATCAAAACGGAGAAATTAATTACATACAATCTGATGAACTAGAAAATAAAGTTTATCATTGGCTACCAATTATAGAGGGACAACCCCTAGTAGCCCGTTGGAAAAAATCTTTTTATGGACAAGAGCTTTTAATCAATGAGGAAATTCCTTGGACTTTAGTTATGGAAACTTCTGCTGCTCCTTATGTTAATTATCTGCAGTTACTTTATATTAGAAGTCTCACTATTTTGCTGTTAATTACGCTGAGTTCTATTGTAATTGCTAAAGTTTTCAGTCTCCTTTTAGTTAAGCCAATTTTGAACCTGACAGCATTTACTACTAATCTTCCTCAGCAACTCTTACGATATGAAATAATCAAATTGCCTAGAAGTTCTGTAAAAGAAATCAATGCTTTAGCTGCCAACTTTGAGGTAATGTCCAAGACAATAAAAGATAACATTCAGCATATTCAAAAAACCAACCAAGAATTAACAGAGGCAAAAGAAGTAGCAGAAGTAGCCAACAAAGCAAAAGAGCAGTTTTTAGCTAATATTAGTCACGAATTGAAAACACCTCTGAACAGGATCATCAGCTATATTAGGCTGATTCAAAAAAAGTTAGCTATCAACCATTCCTATACTGATAATAATCTAGAATCAAATTTTACAGAATGGCTTACAATTGTCAATCAAAATAGTAATTTTTTATTGTCTATGATTGACGAAATTCTCGAGTTTTCTAAAACTAAAGCTCAGAAAACTAAATTATATCCTTCTTTGATTGACTTTTCAGATTTTGTCGAAAATATAGTTAAAATTACTGCTAACCAAGCCAAAGAAAAAAATATTTTGTTTAAATATGAAACTTCAGGTAATTTACCTACTAATATTTATGCTGATGATAAAAGACTAAGGCAAATACTCCTTAATTTACTCAATAACGCAGTAAAATTTACCAACCAAGGAGAAATAATTTTAAAAATTAGTCAAATTGATACTATCTCTACTAGTGATAGTGATTTTATCCCTAAAGTCAGTTTGCGTTTCGCTATTATTGATAAAGGAATTGGAATTTCTCAACAAGATTTGACCAAAATTTTTCAACCTTTTGAACAAGTAGGTACATTGGAAGCTAACAACGATGGGACAGGCTTAGGTTTAGCAATTTCCAAAATGTTAGTAGAATTAATGGGAGGAAATTTGAAGGTAAAAAGTGAACCCAACATAGGTTCAATCTTTTGGTTTGATGTAACGTTTCCTAAGCTTCAATTAACTTCAGAAATCACACCAAAATCCGTTAGACAAATTACTGGATATAAAGGCAAACAAGTTAATATTTTAGTAGTAGATGATGAAAAATCCAGCTGTTTATTACTTCTTGAGCTACTTAAACCTTTAGGCTTTAAAATTATGACCGCAGAAAATGGCAAGCAGGGATTAGAATTTGCCTTGAAATTTAAACCAGATATAATTATAATCGATTTGTTTATGCCAATTAGAACAGGCTTCACTTTAGTTGCAACACTTCGGAACACAAAAGGTTTTGAAACAGTACCAATTATTGCTATCTCTGCTAGCAGTTTTCAGGAAATAGAAAAGCAAAGTCTTGCTGTGGGCTGTGATGCTTTTTTGGCAAAACCAATTGATGATAAAAAGTTACTGAATATGTTAGCAAAGTATCAAAACTTAGAATGGACATATAAAATTTTTTCATAGTCCATTATCAGTTGTTAGTCGGGGCGTTGTTAGTGGTTAGTCGTTAGTCATTAATTATCAGTAACTAGTACAAAAGTAATAAATAATAATCACTAATTCCCCAATCTCTTATCTTGCTAAAAAGGGAATAGGCAATAAGGGGTTAATAGAAAATGTCTTAATCTTTGCACTCTTCTGATATAGCTTTTTAGCAATACGGTGCAATTAACAAGACTACTAACTACTAATTACTAACTACTAACTATCAACATTTATCAGGTGATATTTTCACCGGAGCGCGTTTGACTAAGTAAACCATATTTGGGAGCAAAAATCATTGCAGCAACAAATAAAAGTGTGAGTAAAACAACAATACAAGCACCAGTTGCCACATCTAAGTGATAGCTTATGTAAACTCCTAAGATACAAGATAGCAAGCTAGTCGCAACAGAAATAGCTAACATCAGATCAAAGCGATCGCTCAAAAGATAAGCAGTTGCACCAGGAGTGACAAGCATCGCTATTACTAATATTATCCCTGCGGTTTGTAGAGCAGTAACAGTACTTAGAGCTAAAACTAATAGTAGGGTATAGTACATCAATTGAGTATTTAAACCAATAGCTTTGGCTTGGTTGGGATCAAAACAAAACAACAATAAATCTTTGCGACGCACCAAAATCACTACCAAAGTAACCAAACCAGCAATCAGAGTTTGAATAATATCTCCTTGGGAAATACCCAAGACATTGCCAAATAAAATATGAAATAAATCGATGTTGCTAGGGATTTTGGTAGATAAAACTAACCCAAAGGCAAAAAAGCCTGTAAATACCACTCCAATTACCGCATCTTCTTTGAGGCGAGTATTCTCTTTAACATAACCGATCGCCACTGTTGCACCAAAACCAAACAAGAAAGCACCAACAGCAAAAGGAATACCCAAAGCATAAGCTACTACTACCCCTGGTACAACTGCATGAGATACTGCATCCCCCATTAAAGACCAGCCTTTGAGGGTAATGTAACAAGAAAGCACCGCACAAACTACCCCAACAAAAGCACTCACCCAAAGGGCTTTAACCATAAAACCGTATTGCAATGGTGCAGTAAACCAATTTAATAAGCTCTCAAACATATAAATTACGAATTATGAGGGATGAGGAAATTTCCTTGTAAACCGCCAAAAGTCATAGCCAAATTTTCTTCAGTAAATACATCTTCCGTTTTTCCAGAAGCTAATATAGTCTGATTGAGCAAAATAACGCGATCGCAAAAGGTAGAAATAGAGGCTAAATCATGGGTAGAAATCAAGATCGTATGTCCTGCATCCCTTAGTTGCAGTAGTAGGTCGATAATAGTCTTTTCTGTTTTCACATCCACCCCTGTAAAAGGTTCATCTAGTAACATTACTTTACCTTCTTGCGCCAAAGCCCTAGCGAGAAAGGCTCGTTTTTTCTGACCTCCAGAGAGTTCTCCAATTTGGCGATCGCTATTGTCGGTCATTCCCACCCTTGCTAAACTTTCCCTAACCAAACGACGGTCTTTAGCAGAGGGAATTCGTAACAAATTCATGTAGCCGTAGCGTCCCATCATCACTACATCCCACACACTCACAGGGAAATTCCAATCTACTTCATCCGCCTGGGGTACATAAGCAACTAGTTGTCGTTTTTGCGCTTTGTGAATTGGCAAACCATCAATACTAACTCGCCCCTGATTAGGCTCTAAAAACCCCATAATAGATTTAAAGAGGGTAGATTTGCCCCCACCATTTGGACCAACTAAACCAGTAATCGTCCCTGGCTGTACATGGCAACTAGCATTATAAAGAGCTAGACGAGCATTGTTATAAGTGACACTGATATTGTCAACGGTAATTCCTAAAGTTTGAGTCATAATTTTCCTACTAATTAATAATTGCTAATGTCTGAGGGATGAGGTAATAGGTAATAAGTCAGGGGTCAGGGGTCAGGGGTCAGAGGTCAGGGGTAGGGGATATAAGAAGACTGGGGGAATGGGAGACAACGGAGAAAGTATTACTTATTACTTATTACTTATTACTTCCTCATCCTTCATACCTTATCTTTCATCCTTTAAACCATTGGTAATAGTACGGGCATCATATTCTAGTAAGTCAAGAAAGGTAGGGACAGGACCATCTTTAGTAGAAAGAGAATCAACATAGAGATTTCCCCCAAAACGTGCGCCAGTCTCTTTGACAACTTCTTTTTGACCCTCACTACTCACAGTGCTTTCACAAAACACCGTAGGTATAGAATTAGCTTTAACTGCTTCAATCACTCCTTGAATCTGTTTCGGAGTAGATTGGGATTCTGCGTTAATAGGCCACATATAAATTTCTTGAAGTCCATAATCACGGGCTAAGTAAGAAAATGCACCTTCACAACTCACTAAATAACGCTGTTGTGGCGATAAACGGGCTAAATCTGCTTGCAATTCTTGGTCAATGGCTTTAAGCTTTTCACTGTAAGCTTCTGCATTAGCATTATAGGTATCTGCATTAGCTGGATCGAGTTCTACAAAAGCCTGACGAATATTCTCGACATAGACTAAAGCATTTCGGGGAGACATCCAAGCATGGGGATTAGGCTTGTCTTGATAAGGACCTTCTGCAATAGGTATCGGTTCAATCCCTTCCGTCAGAAGCACTGAGGACACATCATCTAAATTGTTGTAAAACTGCTCAAACCATCTTTCCAGGTTCATCCCATTGTAGAGTATTAGGTCAGCATCCTGGGCTTTAGTGAGGTCGCTAGGAGTCGGCTCATAGCCATGAATTTCCGCCCCAATACGAGTAATAGACTCTACTATCAGCTTGTCTCCTGCTACATTACGAGCCATGTCTGCCAAGATAGTAAAAGTAGTGACCACTTTCTTTTTACTCTTGGTATCTGTTCCATTAACATCCCCAGCAACTTCTTTACTATTAGAGTCAGTAGAGGGGACATTACTAGCAGAGTCGCAACTAGCCAGCAACAGTGCCATAACCACTCCCATAGCCAGAGCATAATGCCTTGACTTCGCGGAAACTTTCCTGATTTTCCAAGATAAAGATGATCTCATATAAAACTAATTTACTAAAGCAATTCAACACTGCTTTTCATAATTATCTCATATTTCATATTCTTCTCACAATTTGCCAGTAACAAGTATTCTTAATATTTCTTAATATTTCCCAAAATACACAAAAAGTAGAGACGTTTAACTGACGGGGTGACAACCACCAGAATTCATATATGACAAGGGAAAAAACGAGTTTTGTAGCTTAGTAAAAATATCAATCAAATTGACTTAATATTCAATGGCAAAATTTTGGCAATTTACAGAATTCTTAAATTATTCTGGTTTTTTAACAGCTTGGTTGTAGTTTGTATGTGTAAGTGCGATTAAGCATTACGACCAAGAACGCGCTTTGTTGCTATTACTTATTCTCCTACAGATTTACAATCCGCGCACGCCAATTGTAAAAAATTGTCAAATCCCTTCTCTTACTGTTTTACGAAGGGTTTACACTCTTTCAATTAAATTATGCCCGCGATTCATGAGGGGCAGCTCACTTGGGGAAACCCCAAGTGTTTATACGCGGGAGTCCCTTCACTCTAAGTGAGGATATTCTCGCGGAAGAATGATAAAATTACATGTTCCATGTATCTCTCCAAAGAGTTTTAAGTTTTTGAATTTGTCCTTTTTCTTTTTCTTTGATGGCATCCCAACCATTTTGAATCGCTTGCTTTTCTTTTTTAGTTAATTTCCAAGAAAGAGGTGGTCGATATTCACCTTGTTCGTTATAAAACTCTGGTGCATCTTCTTGAGAAGGAAAGAAGATAGGAAAGTATTGAATATCAATTTCTTGTTCTTGGCAGGCTTGGCTTACCTGCTCCCATTTTTTTTGCAAAAGCTCTACTTCAGTGCAGTTACGAGCATTGAAAATTGAATCTCGCACTTTGAATATGGTTAATAATGGACCTAGGGTTGCCATAAATAGACCTCGATTCTTTTCAGCTTCTTGGTTGTCTTCAACTTCTTGATTGTCTTCAGCTTGAGCTGTCGAAGAATCTTTAGGAAAAGGATTAATTTGCAATAAAAGAACTCTTTTGATTTTGTTTTCTTGGGAGTTTTGTTTGAGCAAATCTATGAGCCATTCTACTGCTGTCACAAAACCAGAATTGTCGAAATAACCACCATCAGCTACATGATAATTTTTTTGGATATTTAGACTGTCTCGACAAATGGGAGATACATAGGGAAAGGTGGCGGAAAGCCTGGCAGCAGTGGCAACATTAATATCGTAGCCAGGATAAAGAGTATTAAAATCAAAGAATTTTTTATCAGCAGACTCACCAAAATTCATCGGAGTAATTAACAAACGAAAACCGTCTTCAACTAACGTGGAATTAAATACAGGAATGGGAAGTTTGCCTTGAATGATTTGCTGCCGCCAATTGGCTAAGGTTGTGGTTGGTGCTTTCATTTCACCTTGCCAGTCTGTTTCTAAAGCAGTACCTCGATCAAGTAATCTGGGAGCGAGAATGGGTAAGGCAATAATGCGCCACAAGTCAGGATAAGCTAAACCCCAACCTACAGCATCTAAACTATCTGCCGTCGCACCATCGAAGATAAGATCTAATTGGTCATCTGGTGGAAAACCTTCAGGGGAAAAGCGATCGAGATAATACATACTTCCTACTGAGCCACCAGAAACGGAACTAATTAAGTTAATTGCTTTTGGGAATGATGTTCCTAACAGATCTTTTGCCTGTAAACCAGTTAAAACTTGAGTTGTCCATCCAGCAGCTTGAATTCCACCACCCCTAGCACAGACGATAACTAGGGTTTGTTTGTCCAGACGTTGTTCGATTAGGGTTTTAAAGTCTGTTAGTTGTTGCGATTGCTGTGTATCTTCTTTAACTTTTTCAATAAGAAAAAAGTGATCGACATTTAATAGCCAATACATCAATCCAGCAATTACTAACCAAAACAAGAATACAGAAACCCGCGAGTAATCGAAAAAAAAGGTGAGACTGCCTAAAAACAATGTTGCGATAGAAATTAACAACATTACGTATAACAGTGCAGCTGCTTCTTTTTTTTGTTTGGAAGGGGCTGATTTTGGTCTATAAAGGGCAAAAATGACTATATATACTGCCAGAAGAACGACAAAGAAAACCAAGGCGTTAAAATTAGCAGTAGTTAAATTACCAGTTACAGGATCGATATAACCTGCGGTAGAGTGATTCGCCAGTAAGGAAATGACTTTTACTAAAAAGTGATTTACTCCAGATAATAGCTTGAATACAACAGGATTAGAAGCATTGTCTCTTGAGAGATAGTGTCTTGTTAGCTTGAAGAGGAATAAAAAGATACCACTCAATGAAACCCCTAAAAACAATCCTTGCCATCTTTTGTTCGGGATTTCTTCTGCTGATAAGTCAATTACAGCTAGAGTAGTAGGTAAAGCCAGGGCGATCGTTAATAAGTAATACCATAACGGGGGAATTGTTGCTAGGTAAGGCACTCCAAAACGAACAGGTGCTTCATCGAGGATGATTGCGGTAACAAAGGTTACAGCCATTCCCGCTACAGTTGCCCCCAAAATGGTAAAAGCAATTTGCCAGATACCACGCAGGACAAAAAGATTCTTGAGCATGGCTGGTAAGAAAAATTCCGCGATCGCAGGAAGAGCTAGCAGTAATATACCCATAACCAGAGGTATCCGAAGGAAAAAGACATATTGCCAAAATATATTAGGGATTAGCAGCCATGCTATGACTACTACAACTACGATCACCAGCCACAAAAAGATATTATTTTTCATAATTCGGGAGAATCTTGTAAAGAGAGAATTTAAGATGAATTGAATTGATAATTTTACTGAACTTATTAGTTGTCTTGATATATTAAAGCAATAAGATATAAAGTGCGCTAGCTTTAAGAAAAATGATTTTGCTATATTTAATAAATTTCTTAAAAGATTTAATATAATAGAACGATAATCTAAACCAATTTTTGCCCCTCTTCCTTTTAAATTTTGTTCATCTACCGTGGACAATCCTCGGTTATTTCTAAACTTAGTACCTTCAACTTCAGTATCATTAAGGTCTGCACCAATAAGATTTGCATTCTTTAAATTAGCTTTATTAAGACTTGATTCGTCGAAATTAACACTACTAAGATTTGCTCTCTCTAAGTTAGCTTCACTAAGATTTGCTTGACTGAAATTAGCACCATGAAGATCGGTATTTTTCAAATTAGCTTTACTAAGATTTGCTTGACTGAAATTAGCACCACGAAGATTATCTCCACTAAGATTTTCATTACTTAAATTAGACATTTTTTTATTTTTTGATTTGAATCTTGTAAATTTCTGCTACTCAGATGTGGAGAATTCAAGGGTAAAGTTTGATACTCGCTTTTCTCCCAAGTAAACTTGAGCTAGATAAAAGCCTGGTGCAATTTCCCGCATTTCTTCCTTAACTTTTTTAAAGATGAACGAGGTTTGGGAGTAATCTAAGATGATGGCTTCTCCCTCACAGAACCGACCATTCCCTTTGTAGATTTCACCTTTGAATGCCCTAATTCCAAAGGGCGGGAGTTTATTAAGAAAAAACTTTTCCTCTCGATAAAAAAATTTTCCCTGCCAAAAAAATAACTTACTAATCAATGCCAGCACCTTCACCAAAATAGTTCCAGCAGCAATAATGGCGATACCTTTACCATCTCCATCAGGGATTTCACCCACTGAACCTTGTTTGTAGAGTTCATCTATTTCCGCTTGAGACATCTTGAGTAAATCCGATGGTTTCAGCGTTGCAGTTGTCAGTTGTTTATCTCCTTGTTCTTGAATTGTTGATTTTTTCCACAGTGCTAGAGTTAGGAGGATTCCTTCGACAATGCCAATGCTTAAATCGCCAATACCCAAAGTTAGAAAGCCAGTCGGCATATAAGCGGTAAATACGCTGATAAAAAAAGTTGTAGCGGGAATTATACGAGCAGCTACTAATAGCCAAGAATTAGCTAGATAGTGAAAAGGATCGTTGGCAGCAGGAATATAGAAGCAACTGAGTAAAACTAAAAGAACTGAGTAATTAAAAAGCCAAACGGTAGAATCAGGGGAACCCAATTGTAAGAAGGTAATTAATTGATAGGGAATCACAAAAGCGCATACCGCATAGGTAAAATTTGCCAAAATTCCAAACCAAACAACCCGCTTAAACCAAACAGCGTATGTGTTCATGATTTATTCCTCGCAGTTGTAATTTGTATTCATTAAAGTGTTTTCATGTATTCCACTAGAGCATCTTTATCGTTAGCTGGTAGGTTAGTACCATACAAATGACCGCTATTACTATTACCAGGCAAACTGGTATCTAATTTAAAGTATTGTTTACCACTTTCCTCTGCTACGTCAGAGACAAATCCTACCTTGTCGGGATCAAATACATCGTAACCGCGATAGAATTCTTTCGGTCTATTTTCTGGCGGTTCTAATAAGTCTTTTAAGGTGGGAACTGAACCATTGTGTAAATAGGGAGCTCGTAACCAAATTCCGTCAAGAGGCATATTGGCATAACCATTAGTTTTTTGGAAGTGCCGAAACTGCTGATCTTCACCTTGATAACTAATACCAGCAAACAACGTCCTTTGATTCTTGAGGAGTTCCTTGGTATAGGAGTCGAGACGACCTGGATCTGTGCCAATTTCCTCAATAGCTGTTACTGTACCTACTTTTGCTCCATCAAAAGCATGACAGCTAGCACAGTTATTTTCATAGATTTGTTTTCCCTGAGCAGCTAATTGTTGATTAATCTCATAAGGATAAGCAGGAGGTGGTAATTCCCACAGCCAATCAGCTACTCGATGAATAGCATCAAAATCAATTGTGGTCGGAGTTACTAAGGCTAGAGCAGCGCTATTATTGCGCTCATTGACCGAGGTGTTATTGCCGTCCCAGTGTAGTTGCATGCCCTCACGAGGTTTTTGTTGCCAAACGCTAGGAAAATCAGCAATGCCATTGAGTTCTTCTTGGGGTATCTGGTCGGCAGGAACATTAAACTGACGGGTTTTATAAGAACTAAAAGTATCAACTCGCCCTGGACCATATTCTGACTGCCTATCTAAAAAAGCAAATTTACTTCTTTGGGTAATTAGGGCATCTCTGGTTTGGGGAATAGCAAAATAGCGATAAATCAACTTTTCTAAAGGATTTAAATTTGCCCCTAATGCCTCAATAGTAGGCATCATTTTATCAGCAGTAAATCGCTCATCGATCACTACTTCAGAAAGAAATTTAATATATCCCTCTAAATCAACAGTATTAGAAGGCATCGCACTAATAATTTGGGGTTGACTCTGTGGAGTATCTCTTAGTGTACCTGCATGACAAGTAGCACAGTTTTGGGCGACGCGCTTGAAGCCTATCTTAGCTTGAGAAAAACCAATCGGTAGGTCATGTTCTGGTTCTTGAATAAATCCAAAAGAAGCATATCCCTCTCCAGGTAACTTATCGGCAAAAACAACTGGTAGTGCTTGCCAAACCCAATAAGGAATACCATTAGCAGCCTCACCACCAATCGAACCATATTTATAATGTTCGTTAATATCTGCATACTTAACTGCACCATTGCCTAACAAGAGTGGTGAAATTAAGTAAAGCAAAACCGCGACCAGAATAGCTACAATGACTCCTACAATTTTCCACCAAGCTTGCTTTAAATTAAATTCCTTAGATTCTTTAGAACCCTCAATTTCTGTAGTCACTACTTTTCCCTCAATACTATAAACTACTAACTCCGAACTCCAACGAGCAACCTGATAGTCTACATCGGTGGCATATAGGGCTTAGGAGGCGGATCGAATACCGTCATTACTTCACGAGTTCTTGCCTTCTCTGCTTCCCTATCTGCCTTATCCCTTTCTTCGCCAGTTAAGTTTTGAATCGAGCGTTGATAAAAACGGTCTAAGTTATAGCAGCCCATCGGGAGTTCTAGATATGCTCCCAAACAGTCATTGCAATAAGTGCAAGGTCTTTCGGGAATATCCATACCTGACTGGAATTTATTGACCAGATCGTTATTAGCTACCAACATTCGAGCCATACTTACCCCATCAGTATATCCACCCTCGATCGCAGCATTAATATATGATGCCTGTTGAAATCCTCCAGTGGTAATAACGGGAATTTCTTTAAGATTTTGCTTAATTTCTTTAGCGTCTCTCAGCACTGTACCTTGGTGTTTATTTAAGAGGTTTTGAAACTCTTCGGTAGATACATGCTCTCTAAAATATTCATCTAGCTTTTCATCTTCTATCTTTAATCCACTAATTGGCTGCTCATAACGACTCTCTACTTTTCTAGGTAATCGACTCCAAATCCATTGAAAAATAGGCCATAGGGAAGGATACCGAAATAAAATCACGTTGCGAAAGCTCGCTTTTCCACCACTAGATGTCATCGTATCGTAGGTATAGCGAAGCATCCTCAAGGGGAAAGGACCAGAAGGTAATAAGGGATGAGGAAATGTACTGCCACGAGAAACATGAATGGCATCAACCCCATCTTCTTCAAGCCACTGACAAATTTGGATGGCTTCCTCAAAAGTATTACCAGACTTTTGCCAGGGAGGAATAATGTTATTGAACTCTCTAACGCTAATTTTGGCTTGTAGATGAAAGTTATCTCCTACTACTTTACGAATTTCTCGTACAATTTCATGCAGAAATCGATAGCGATTATTGAGATCGCCACCATATTCATCTGTACGCTGATTAATAGCAGAACTGAGAAATTGATTAATTAAGTAACCATGAGAGCTATGAAGTTCAATACCATCTAGATTAGCTTCTTTAGCTCTTCCTGCTGCTTTGGCAAAGTCTTGAACGATCTCTTTGACTTTAGGTGTTGGCATTTTGATGGCAGGTAAACCATTAACTTGATCTGCTTCATCCGTCGAACTAGGTGCTGGTTTAGGTTCGATCCCATCCGCCTGAGTCAAAGTATTTTCAATCCCTTCGATGTCTCTCTGACGACCAGAATGACTGAGTTGAAGAATATATTTGCAGTCATATCTATGCACTGTTTCCCCGACAGTGTGCCAAAAGGGAATCCGTTCGTCACAGTCTATGGTGACGACATTAGGAGTAATTCGACCTTCGATCGAGACGGGAGCATAGGAGGAAATAATTGCACCAACTCCCCCCTTTGCAAACTTATTTTCCCAATTCACACGAGCTTGAGTTCCAGAGCCATTATAGTTATCCCAACGTCCAGTAACACTAGAGCGAAAGATGCGGTTTTTAACTATCAAATGGCGGAATTGCAATGGTTGAAAAATCTGAGCTTTTACCATTTCAAAACATCCGTACTAAAAACTTGATAAACTTGATTACATTGCTTCCTTTGAGAAATTTTAAATTCATTATTTAATGCTTCTATTTATTACTATGAAACAAATATTTTGTTTTATGCAAAAGAACTTTTTTTTGTTGTATTTCTTTACATAAACTAAGATTTGTCAAGACTGAATAGGGCATAATTCAGTCTTCCCGATTCAAGATTAAAGCCTCAAATTCCTGAATAGCTATAGTTACAGCGTTTTAATTTGTTCTAATATCTAGAATTACTACTATTGTTTAAAAACAAAATAATTGAGAATTATTCTTATTAATTTTAAGATAATGTTGTTAATTTTCTCTAGTTATTTTTTGTGAAAATGAGGGAAAAAGCTTGTGAATAATACAATCTGTATGTTTTACAAACTAATGTTAAGTTTTTTGCTCAAGGAAAGCTTTTTTGTATAAAAATTAAAATGAACTTACGTTATAAGAAAAATAAAACTTTTTCAACATAAAACATATGTTGTTTAAAGGAGAAATATATGACCAAGCCACATCTAGGCATCATTGCCTGTGTGCTGGCGATCGCTTTAATGCTTCTGAGTTGTTCTCCCTATGAATATCAATCCACATCTGTCGAACGTCTGAGAGAACTAATTGCTGAAGCGGAAGCGAGAAGCAACGCTGTCGATGTTGCCCCATCACAGTCGAACACGCCAGTCGCTACTCAACCAGCTAATTATGCCAATCAAAGCTACAAAACAAAGCCTGAAGATGAACGCGATCGCGACTATCTTGGCTACGTACCTTCAAAATACTATGGTGATCTGACTGAGGCAGAAAAGCGCGGTCTACAGACCTGGTACTTTTGGAATGGCGACAACGAGAAATTCTTCCGCCTGATAGCCAAAAGAACTGAGGGAATAATAGACTTTTTGGGTCTTGTTGATGCGCGTCCTGACAGTGAGCTTGCTCCAGGCGACAAGCACCACCTTCAACACGATGAGCGTTTTAAAGAGATTGGAGTGATCAATAACCCTGAGTGTAAGGCGGCGAAAAAGCCGGATGAGTATGGCTTGTGGTTGGATCAGTGCGATCAAGATCCTCATGCCACTGGCGTCATGGGTGTGGTCAAGTTCAATAATCCCAACTTTGACCCAGAGAAATGGGATGTCGCAAAATATTATGCCGAAGGCGCTCAGATCGAACCTCCCTATCGCATGGGCATCTCCTGTGGCATTTGCCATATAGCGTTGAATCCTCTTAAACCTCCTGCGGATGCAGAAAATCCGAAATGGGAAAACATAGTTGGAGCCCTCGGCAACCAATACATTGATGAGGCAGCATTGTTTGGTCGTAACCTTCCAAAGGAAGATTTTGCGAAACAGGTGCTTGACAGTCAGCCACGGGGTACCTCTGATACCTCTAGGAACGCGACTGATCACATTGACAATCCCAATACGATTAACGCCATTTTTAACTTGGAGGATCGGGTCGCCATCGCCGAGGAAGAAGTGATGGATGATGGGACAAAGAGGAAAGTCCCCCACATCCTCAAGGATGGCGCCGATTCCATTGGCGTTCCCGGTGCTTCCCTGCGCGTCTATATCAATATCGGTATGTGTTCGGAGCAATGGCTGAGGCACCACGACCTGGGAGAAGGACGCTCACCTCAAACACCCTTTAGTATTGCCGAGGCTGAGAAGGAATGCGAAGCCTGGGGACAGACAGAAGCACGCATGGCAGATGCAGAAGCCTTTCTGAAGACCTTCAAACCTTACCATCTCGAAGATGCACCAGGAGGTAAGGCTTACTTGACCAAGGATAAGAAGGTTCTCGAACGCGGGAAAATTGCCTTTGCCGATAATTGCGCGCGGTGTCATTCGAGCAAACAGCCGCCTGCCCAAATCGCTGCGGATACTGAACAAGCGAAGCAATGGTATCGAGAGTCAGTGCTAAGTTCTGATTTTCTTGAGCATAACTTCCTGTCGGACGACAAGCGCTATCCGGTGACTGAGATTGGCACTAATGCTGCTCGGGCGCTGGCGACCAATGCCAAGAAGGGTCATATCTGGGCAGAATTTTCCTCTAAGACGTATAAAGAATTGCCCTCACCTGGTACCCTTACCCTTGAGGATCCCTTCGACGAGGATGAACCAATTGAGTTTAAGGTTCCCTCAGGAGGAACAGGTTATTATCGGACCCCATCGCTGATTAGCCTTTGGTCAAGTGCACCTTTCCTGCACAACAACATGCGCGGCAAATACAATGGCGATCCCTCGGTAGCAGGGCGCATGGAAGCCTTCAACGACGCTATTGAACAGCACCTTTGGCCTGAGAAGCGCGAGGGAATAATCCAGCGGACATATGAAGATAGCCATTTAGAAATAGGATCTCTGAAAGCGGATGTACCTAAAGGTACGCCGATTAAGTTACTGGCTAATTTAGACCCCCGTGAGACACCCAAGATTCTCCAACGGAAATTAAACTCTGAATTAGGAGGTAAAGTTTTAAGCTCTTTGGTTCGCTTTATTCCCGATAAGGTTTTGACTCCGCTGCTGCTGAAATACAATCAAGCTCCTGATTTTATCGAAGATCATGGACATGAATTTGGCACAGACTTACCCGATGAAGACAAACGAGCCTTAATCGAATTTCTGAAAACTTTCTAGTAAGGTGAGGTGGGCAATGCCCACCTTAAAGTTATACTTTGCACGATGATATGAGTTTAAGCGAAGTGATGACAATTGTCATAGCCTTTCATGGTAGCGGTTATAAGACGTTCAAGGAATTCTATACCCTAAAAGTACCACCGCAACAGATCAAATAAAAAAAACCAGTTTTTTTATACAAATATATTGATTTGAAGTTGTACTTCAAAAACACAATTAAAACACTATTAAGACAGTTGGTTTTATACCATTTCTATTTAGACTTGCTACAAATAACCCATCTAATACCAATCTCCTACTTCCCCACTTCCCCCCGGGAGGAGACTTAATATATCTAGGTATTGAAGCCAAAAGAGGAGGACACGGGTGAGCGGGAGCACGGCTCACCGTGTTCGGTGAAGGGTGCGAAGCGATGTCC
>JAAUYD010168797.1_pt1 | contig 21546 bp, 18 predicted proteins | sample 7278101 | NCBI WGS metagenome assembly JAAUYD01 (sample SAMN14350128, study PRJNA611818) | marine sediment metagenome | isolation source: surface marine sediment (0.6m) | place: French Polynesia: Moorea | collected 2018-08
ATGAGTTATTACCCGAAACATCGGAGACTTTTATTTATCTTGCCATGATCCGTATTATGGTCAGGCGATTAGCATAATTTTTGACCTCTAAAAACTTTTCAAACATCCTCTTAGACTCAAAATTAAAAAATCGCATTAGTTCCTTATCAATAACGCAACTGGAAGAATTAGCAGAAGCACTCCTAGATTTCTCTAGTAGGGATGATTTACTAACTTGGTTAGAAACCCATGCACCAGAAAGTTAAGCAATACTCCCCCGCTTGCGTGTCTCTTTGTAAGAAGTACCAATATTTTTCAACCCCGCTTTAATCATTTGTCTTTCCAGAAGCGCAAAAAAACGAGTGCGATCGCCACCTCTAACCACCGCTTGATTATGTGCTTCCGCTATAGCTACTGGATATCCGTATCCTTTTTGCACTTGCGCTAACATTAACCCTAGTGCTGACTCAAAAACATCAGTATTTTCCACTACCCATGTAGGTAATTCTATCCTGGCAATTTCTACACCTACATTGACGTAACAAAAGTATATTTTTTGATTCTCATACAGGTTGAGAATACGGGCATTACTGCGCCACAAAGGACCCCTTTGTCCTGGTTGAAGTTGTTTTCCCCAAAGGGTAGTATCCCGTAGAAATTCCAGCACCTTACAAGGAACCTTCTCCAATTGATTCGGGCAATAACTTATACAATCGGGATTAGGATAAGGACAAGCCAAAAGCCGTAACAAATTTACCGCTTCAATGCTGCGGGAAGCACTTAAATAACCCATGAGGGGAATTTCGGCATCCTGCATTTCCTGCCAAGCTTCTAATATGGGTGGTAAAATCATCTCACGGGCATCAAGGGGTAATTGGTCTAAAAACCAGTAAATTAACGAACCATCCACCATTGCTAACATCGGTATTGCATCTAAACCTACTTTCACCTCACAAGCTAATTCTGCTAACACCGTTGCTTCCGACGCAGTGCGACGGTAACTCATCCATTCTTCGGTTCTAATTCCCCACTGACGGGACATATACAAATCTTCGGGACGGTAAAATATCTCCGGTAAACTATCGAGAAGCGGGTGCTTATTCTGTCCATAATGTAAGACAATTCTACCGATATTTAACAGATAACAATAAGCAATTTCGTGGTGATTGGGTGCGATTTGGGAACCATCCGTAGCGACGACAGTATGAACTTTGGGGGGGATAGGAATATCAATGCAAGTATCCAGGGGTTCAATGGGAGTCGCATTCGCAAAAATAATGCGATCGCGCCATTTTTCCTGTCGCTGTACTAATTCGGTTTGGTTGGTAATCGCTTCGGTGAGGTATTTTTGCGCTAATTCCAAGCGTTTTTGACTCGCAGCAGCTTCTTGGGTCAGGTGTTGACTCAAACCCTGCATTTGTCGCGTTAATTTCCTTAAGTCAAGCATAAGGGGGAGTTAGGAGTTAGAAGTTAGGAGTTTAACTCGTTTCTAGGCTATAGACACCGGAGGTGGCTTCTCGCAGAGTAGCCTGGAAATGCTATAGGGTGGGCTGTTGCCTCCAGGCTTTATAATCGAAGGCAGAGCCTTCTTTAATGCATTACAAGGTAGAACCTTGTAACGAGAGTCTAGCAAGCCAGTAATATTATTTCCACATAGAGAAGTCTTGAGCAAACTTTGGGAGAGATATTAACTGAATTCGGGGGTCTTTTTGGGCATTTTCCCGTTCTAATGTAGTATTATAACCCCAATCTGCAAGATAGAGTTTCACCTCTTCTAAATCTGCTTGCTTGTCTACAACCTGTAATGTTTTCAGTCTATCTTCTACAAACCACACTGTCTTGGGGGAAACTTGATGTGACTGAATTAATTCCCGCAAAATTTCATATTTGGGACGCTTCACTTCTTTGCCAAAAATAGCTTCTCTACCGAAATCAACCCCTGATTGCTGCAATAACTTCTGTACAAATCTTCCTTCCTTGGTAGTAATAATATAAAGTGGAATATCACTCTTGAGAGTAGCTTGTATTTTTTCCACAACTCCTGGATAAAATCTATGGAGACTTAACCAACCATCTAAATCATTCCCTATCCATTCATCACGATTTTTATCTAATTTCGCACCAATTTCGGCTGGTTGTAAATCTTCCTCTTGCAGAATTTGTTTAACAATAGTTCCCCATTCCCGATAAATATTTTCTGCTGGAATTTCTCTGATTAATGCTCTAATTAATACAGGCATTTCCCAACCAGTTTCAATTACAGCCCTGAGAGGATAAAATTGATTTGCTAAACTCTCTGGTGCTATGTTATTCACAGGTTGCCAAACTTGACAATAGGTACGCCAAGCTACCTGAAAATATTCTATCAAACCGTCGCAAATTACACCATCAAAATCTAAAGCGAGAATCGAGGGATTAATTGCCATTTTCGTTGTTCAATTTTCACTGCTATTGTTAGCTTATCCCATCTAATACTGTGTCTATAAATAAAACATAAAATTATTGTAGGGTGTGTTAGACCCACGACTGATATATCACTTTGAACGACAACTTTAATAATGGGTCTAACGCACCGTATTGATTGGTGCGTTATGGCTCATTTTCACTTGCTCAAACCCTCAATTCTTTGGGTAGCCGCAGGACATCCTAGTTAATATTAATTTTATTCTTTAACTCCTTGAAAATGTGTCAAAATCCCATGTTGTGGACTAAACATAAACGCCAAACTAAACAAACCCGACACCACCAACACAATCGCTGGACCCGATGGTAAATTAAAAAAGTAACTTAAATACATTCCACTTACACTAGATATCACCCCAATTACCGCACCTAAAATCATTACTTGATGCAGTCTTTTTACTAATAAATAAGCAGTTGCTCCCGGTGTAATCAAAAGTGCTAAAACTAAGATAACACCCACCGCTTTCATACTAGCGACAATTGTCAAAGCAATTAACAACATCAAGCCAAAATTTAACCGATTTACTGGTAAACCTGCTGCTTGGGCACCTAAAGGGTCAAAAGTGTAAAATAAAAGCTCTTTATACAAGGTAAAAACCACCGATAATACTATGACAGCAATAATCGCGGTATCCCAAGCTTCCTCTACAGTTACACTGAGAATATTACCAAACAAAAAGTGATTTAAGTCTATTTTATTCGCCTTTTGAATTATCGTAATCAGAGTAATTCCTAAAGCGAAAAAAGCTGAGAATACTATCCCCATTGCCGCATCTTCCTTAATAGGAGAACGGGTGCGAATCAGGGTAATCACCATTGTACTAATAACACCTGCAATAAATGCTCCAACAAAGATATCTATCCCCAACATAAAGGCTATAGCTAACCCTGGTAAAACCGAATGACTAATAGCATCACCCAGCAAAGCTAAACGCTGTACCATCAAATAACTACCGACAATCGCACATAATAATCCTACTAAAATAGCTACAATTAAAGAACGTTGCATAAAGCCGTATTGTAACGGCTCAATTAAAGTTTCAAGCATTATGAATTAGGAATTAAGTAGGTCGGTACAAATAAAGCGAAGCAGTTAGGGTTGTCATTTGTCATTGGTCATTGGTCATTGGTAAAGGTTTCAGGGCTATATTTACGTTTCGTAACATAGTTATATTGATTTCCGCCGATTTACTTATTCTTAGAGGTTGTCTGAAAAGTATAGTTTGCAACGGATGTTGCAGGTGATGTAACGGATAATTGCTTCAATTGTTGTAGGGGCACGGCGTCGGCAAAATTACTCTATAATACAGATAGATTACGGATGCCGTGCCCCTACCAAACCATCAAAATTACTCTATAATACAGATAGATTACGGATGCCGTGCCCCTACCAAACCGTCTATTATATCCGTTACCAGATTTACTTGATGTATAGAAGTAAGATTTTTCAACCATCATTTTACGCAGCTTCCGAGAAGAACATTACCTTCCCTTCATAAGCACGATGTAGGTTTTCTTCTGTCAATACTTGCTTCCTAAAACCTGTCGCAATAACTTGACGATTTAAGAGAATTAAATCATCAAAATAGGTAATTGATGCTCCTAAATCGTGGTTAACTACCAAAACAATTTTCCCAGACGCAGCAAGTTCTTGAAATACTTCAAAAATTACCGTTTGGGTTTTTTGGTCAATACCCACAAAAGGTTCATCAAAACAAAATATATCAGCTTCCTGTGCCAAAGCGCGAGCTAAAAATACTCGTTGTTGCTGTCCCCCAGAAAGTTGTCCAATGGGACGGTTGCGGTATTCATTCATCCCCACCCTTTCTAAAGCTGCTTTTGCAATCCGACGACTCACCCCAGAAAAGTTACGCAACCACCCTGTTTTCTTCACCCTTCCCATCATCACCACATCCCACACCGTAGCAGGGTAAGTCCAATCAATTTGGCTTCTTTGGGGTACATAAGCGATTTTTTCTAACTGTTCCGTCAACGCTTTACCCTGATACAACACCCTACCGCTACTGGGAACTAACCCCAACATCGCTTTTACCATCGTACTTTTACCAGCACCATTGGGTCCAAAGATACCTGTAAGTCTCCCTGGTTTGATGGTACAGTTAACATCACTTAGGGCTTCTTGGGTGCGGTAATGTACTCCCAAATGGCTGATATTAATACTTGTATCTGCTAGTGTCTGTCTGTCGCTGAGGGTAATAATTCTTTCAACTTGGGAATTACGATTGGTAGAAAATTTAACAGGTTTCATAATTAGCTTTTCCAGGCACCGCAGAAAAAAATGAAAAGATTATGAAAATAATATAACCTAAAAAATGAAAAGAAAATGAAAACCAATGTAACAAGTCTATGAAAGCGATTACTCAGTCAGGGGGTAAATACTGGTTTGGGGTTGTAGCTGGGGTATTGTTGGGTGTGTGGATGAGTGGATGTACCCCCAGCGAATCTGACGGTACAGGTGCGAATGGGGAGGGGAAACCGCAAGTTGTAGCTACTAGTACCATCATTGCTGACTTGACTGGGGAAATTGCGGGGGAAGAAGTTGAACTCAAGGGAATACTTAAACCGGGTACAGATCCTCATGTTTATGAACCCGTACCCGCAGATAATAAAGCTTTGGAGTCAGCAGACTTAATTTTGTATAACGGTTACAATTTGGAACCAGCGCTGATTAAATTAATGAATGCGTCGGGAGTGAAAGCGCGGAAATTAGCAGTGGGGGAAGTAGGGAAATCTTTGGAAATGGATAAAGGTGAAGGGGAAATAGTTCCCGATCCTCATGTTTGGGGTGATGTCGAAAATGCGATCGCCATGGTGAATGCAATTCGGGATGGTTTAATTGAGTTATCACCGGAGGATAAAGAGGTATTTACCCAAAAAGCAAAGCAACTTACGGATGAGTTAACTCAGTTGGATAGTTGGATTACTAAGCAAATTGCAACTATTCCCCCCCAGCAGCGTCAACTGGTAACAACCCACGATGCATTTCAATATTACGCAGGTGCTTATGGTATACCCATCGCTGGGACATTAATTGGTATTAGTACAGAAGAACAACCAAGCGCTCAAACTGTGCAAAAATTGGTAGAGTCGGTGAAACAGATTGGTGTTCCGGCAATTTTTGCAGAAACTACCATTAACCCGGCATTAATTAAGACTGTTGCACAGGAAGCAGGGGTGAAATTAGCACCACGGGAACTTTATTCCGATTCCATTGGTGCAAAGGGAAGTGAAGGGGATTCTTATATCAAAATGATGACTGCTAATACACGTACCATTGTGGAAGCTTTGGGAGGGAAGTATAACCCTTATCCCCAAAAATAAGATAATTAGATGTAGGTTGGGTTGAAGCATGAAACCCAACAACCGTAACCGATCACGTTGGGTGTCGTCTTAGATGTAGGTTGGTTTGAAGCATGAAACCCAACAACCGTAACCAATCACGTTGGGTGTCGTCTTAGATGTAGGTTGTTTTGAACCATGAAACCCAACAACCGTAACCAATCACGTTGGGTGTCGTCCCTCTATCCAACCTACTAAATTTCAACACTTCCGAGACTTTTGTCACTCAAACTACCATTAACCCAGCATTAATTAAAACCGTTGCACAGGAAGCAGGGGTAAAGTTAGCACCACGGGAACTTTATTCCGATTCCATTGGTGCAAAGGGAAGCGAAGGGGATTCTTATATCAAAATGATGACTGCTAATACACGTACCATTGTGGAAGCTTTGGGAGGAAAGTATAACCCTTATCCCCAAAAATAAGATAATTAGATGTAGGTTGGGTTGAAGCATGAAACCCAACAACCGTAACCAATCGCGTTGGGTGTCGTCCCTCCACCCAACCTACTAAATTTCACGCTATATACCTCACTAGTTACCAATATTAAATAATTAGTGAGATACAGTTTAAATGTAGTTATTTAACAGCTTTAACCGTTATAGGATGTTCTGCTATACATACAAAGTTAGTACTATTATAATTGAAGCAAGCACGAATTTCATAAATACCAGGTTCTTTTGCTTTAAATTGAGCTTTCTCATTATCTTTTAAATTAGGAAGTCTTTCTAACCGCATATCTTTTGATATTGAAGGTTGAACTATCGTCATCCATTTACTATATTTTTGAGGAACATTAATATATTCATATCTAAATGAGATAGGTTCTCCTTCAAAAAAATATTCTTTATCTGGTCTTATCTTAGCTTTATAAGGATATTCTCTTTCTTGCGAATTTGGATTTCTTGGCTTTACATTTGTTGTTGACTGATTTGAATTATTACAATTTTCAGCCTTTGGTTCTAGCTTGATTTCTCTTGTTGTGTAGGGGTCAACATTTAAATCAATTGTAATCAGTTGACTTTTATAACATTCATGATTTAAATAGACCGATATAATTTTCTTGTCTGGGATTTTAACATTAAAATAACCGAAATCATCTGTGACATCATCTATGGGTGCAGAACTAAGTTTTCTAATTTGATAGGGTACACGTGGGATAGATTTTAAAGTCTTCTTATCTATTACACTAATACTGACATTTATTAAACTTTTAGGTGTAGTTGTAGGTGTGGGTTGAGGTGTAAGAACAGGTGGGGATTGGGAAAAAGGCTGTATTTTTACTGCATATCCCAGAATTGCCATTATCGCAGCAAAACCCGGAATAAGAATCCATAACCATTTAGATGGTAAAATTTGCATAAGTCATCACCGCTAATATACTGACTAAATATGATAGGGAAAAAAATTGAGATAGTTTAATCAGACTCGGTATTTGTAGGGTGCGTTATGAGTTTAGTCTAACGCACCAAAACTCTTAGAAAATAGTACGTTACACTGCGTGATAACACACCCTACGTGTTATTAAAAAATCAAAGAGTAATCCTATAATAACGAAAAAATAGAGATAATTTAATCAGACTCAGTTAAAATATACCAACCATAACCGAGTAAACAGCCAGTGTTTCATGGATAGCGAGAAAAGACCTATAGGTGTGGATTTATTCGCAGGTGCTGGGGGGATGAGTCTTGGCTTTGAACAAGCTGGTTTTGACGTACTTTGTGCTGTGGAATTAGATCCGATTCATTGTGCTACCCATGAATTTAATTTTCCTTTTTGGTCAGTATTATGTAGGAATGTGGAGGAGATTACAGGAGAAGAAATTCGAGATAGTTCGGGTATTGGTAATAGAGAAATTGATGTGGTATTTGGTGGTTCTCCCTGTCAAGGATTTTCCTTAATTGGAAAGCGTGCTTTAGATGACCGTCGTAATAGTTTGGTATTCCATTTTTTACGACTGGTGGTAGAACTAAAACCGAAATATTTTGTATTTGAGAATGTACCGGGATTGACTGTGGGTAAACATAGTCAGTTTGTCCTGGAAATTATCGATGAGTTTAGAAATTGTGGTTATAAAGTAGAAGAACATTACCGGGTTTTGAATGCAGCTAATTATGGAGTACCCCAAGATAGACCTAGATTATTTCTGTTAGGATGTCGTCAGGGTTTATCTTTACCTGAATATCCTCGACCACAAACTCAACCAACAAAATCGAAGAAATCCAAATACCTAATATTAAATCCAGATTTACCACCAACTCCCAGCGTATGGGATGCAATTCGGGACTTACCAGAAGTAGAATCTTTCCCAGAATTGTTGGATAAGGATTGGGTAAAAGTGAGGTATCGTAAGTCTAGCGAATATAGTAGGAGTCTCCGCTGTCGTACCAAAAGGGAAGATGATTATTCCTATCAGCGTCGCTTCAATTCTCAAATTCTCACTTCAAGTACCCGTACCCGACATGGTGATGAATGTATAGCTAGGTTTAAGAATACTCCACCGGGAGAAACAGAAGCCATTAGTCACTTTTATCGACTTGATAAACAAGGAATTTGTAATACTTTAAGAGCAGGAACAGCTAGTAATTTGGGTGCTTTTACCTCTCCTCGTCCTATTCATCCCGTAACCCCAAGATGTATCACTGTGCGGGAAGCAGCAAGACTCCATTCTTACCCAGATTGGTTCCGTTTTCATGTTACCAAATGGCACGGTTTTCGCCAAATAGGAAATTCCGTACCACCCCTATTAGCTAAAGCAATCGCAACAGAAATTATTCGCGTTTTGGGAGTAATTCTAGTCAAACCACAAGTTAAAATGTCTTTGGGAGATAAACATTTACTTTCTCTGAATATGTCCCAAGCAGCACAACATTACAACGTTCCCCCAACGGTGATTCAACCCAGGAGAAGAACTAAATATCAATCGGAATTATGAAGACTCTAATTCTATAGACTTCTACTGGGAGAAACTTATTAGAAGTAGGGTGTGTTATCGCTGTCTTCGTAACGCACCTACAATTTTACAATTCTAAGGGGATAAAGTACCTTAAATTACTGATGGTGCGTTAGCCTAAAGGCATAACGCACCCTACAATTCTAAATAAACAATCTGTAAGAGGAAATTCTTAACAAACAAGGAATAAGGAACAGTGGAAAGAAGCAGGATTCAGAAAATTTTGTGAGTTGAGGATCATAATTATCCTTGTATAATCAACAGTTTTCTAAGTTTTATGACCAGAACTTTCACATAAGAGGTACTGAATAACCGATAAAAATCAGATTTTTTAGGATTTGACTCTAATTCTAGAGACTTCTACTAAGAGTAATTTACCTTTGTAATCAGACATACTATTATGAGATGATAAATACTCTATTAATCTTTGCATTAGTTCAGGGATAATCTCGGGATGATTCTTTAACTGTATAGCAATAATTCCCTTATATTCTGATGGAGGATAATTTACGATATTGGCAAAATCCCCGTTAACAGAAACTAAGATAGCATCTAGTTGCTGTGCCTGAGAAAGAACTACAGTATCCGATGATTCAATCGGTATGTAATCCTTCAAAATCAAAACTTCATAGCCAGCATTACATAAGAAGTTAATAATGGATGTAGGAATACAGTGGTCAAAGGGAAGGAAGAGGGTTTGAGCACAAGAGGGTTTGAGCGGTTTTATGTTTAAAAGAAGCTTGCACTCCTACCAAACTTTACCCGTCGTAAACGAGAGGGAACCTGTATCCAATTGAGTTGTTAGAAGATTTGTTCAATTTATTGGACACACAAACCATTATTGTTTGCATTTCATCAACTTCATTCATTGCTGAGCGAAAATAGTTGAGGTTCATGCTTCTAAACCACCTCATGCGTGCAATTATTTGTTGTGTATCAAGTTCTCTGAAGCTGCCTAAAGCTATTTGAAGAAAACGAAAATACTCATTGTTACTAGTTCGTCCTACACCATTGGGCAATGTTTGAAGTAACTAGCTATATTTTAGCACTTCTTCCTTCTTCCTTCTTCCTTCTTCCTTCTTCCTTCTTCCTTCTTCCTTCTTCCTTCTTCCTTCTTCCTTGAAGGTCGAAGACCTTCGGTCAGCGAAAAATCTTAAACTCATTATGCAACGGGTTCAAAATCTAAACAATCGCGAGCATAATCAAGACAAGCACCGATTTGTGATTTTGATAAGTCCGGAAACTCCTGAATAATTTCCGGAGTGAGTTTGTCCAGTTGCTAAATATCCCAGCACCAGACTAACTGAAATTCTAGTCCCTTTAATTCTTGGCTTCCCTCGCAGTATGTCTGGGGTACTGGTGATATAGTCTCTCCAATCTACTGGCATTATTTCCATTCTTACCTGCTAAATTGAGAATTAAATGAAAATAGATATATAAACATAATATATCCCTTACCAATCTCACCTTGAGTTTATCCAACGAAGTGCCTAAAAATCCCCAACAAACCCATTTAAACCGCGCTCGTGCTAGTCTTAGACAGGCGTTGTCTTGGTATGGAAATCTCCGCAAATCCCCCCAAGCATCGTCTAACCCGGAATTAGCAGCTTTAGTTAAACCCCAGTTACAGATATTAACTGCCAATCTTGATAAACTCGACCATAATTTAATTCGCATCGCTGCTTTCGGGTTAGTTAGTCGGGGAAAATCTGCGGTATTAAATGCCTTAATGGGACAAAAAATCCTGCAAACTGGTCCCCTGCACGGTGTGACTCAATACCCCCGTTCTGTCCGTTGGAATCCCGGTGGTAAGGTACAGGTAGAACTAATAGATACACCAGGTTTAGATGAAATTGAAGGAGAAGCAAGGGCAAAAATGGCGCGAGAAGTTGCGCGTCAAGCGGATTTAATTCTATTTGTGGTATCCGGTGATATTACTCGCACAGAGTATCAAGCATTGTGGGAATTACGACAGGCACAAAAACCGTTAATTTTGGTATTTAACAAAATAGATTTATATCCAGATACCGACAAAAAAACAATTTATCAGAACTTGCAAAAATTAGGTGCAACAAATCCCCAAGCCAAACCCCTGCAACCCGATGAAATCGTCATGGTAGCAGCAGAACCCGCACCGATGGAAGTAAGGGTTGAGTATCCCGATGGCAATGTCAGCTATGAATGGGAAACCCCACCTGCACAAGTAGAAGAACTTAAACAAACACTGTTGAATATTCTTAACCGGGAAGGGCGATCGCTTTTAGCATTAAATGCTTTGGTACAAGCACGGGATGCAGAAGCAGCGATCGCATCTCAAACCATCGACATCCGCAACCAGGAAGCGGAAGACCTCATCTGGCAGTTCACCAAATATAAGGCTGTGGCGGTAGGTTTAAATCCCATCGCCTTGTTAGATATCTTGGGGGGAACCGTCGCAGATTTGGCGTTAATCCGTTCCCTGGCAAGGTTGTATGGTTTACCCATAACTAGTTATGAAGCGGGGAAGATTCTCAAAACCATTTTATTTAGTTGCGGTGGTTTACTCCTGGGGGAATTGGGTAGCAGTTTCCTCCTGGGTTTAGGTAAGAGTACCGCTGCCATCGCATCTGGAGATAACCCAAGTAATATTACAGCCTTTACTGGCACCGCCATTACCCAAGCTGGTATCGCTGGTTATGGTGCTTACGCCGTTGGTAGGGCAGCTCAAGTATATTTGGAGAAAGGTTGCACTTGGGGAGAACTGGGAGCTAGTAGCGTCATTGCCGAAATACTTTCCCAAGTAGAATCAAATACGATACTATATCGTTTAAGGCAAGAATTAGGAAGCAAGTTCGGCGAGTTTTGATTACCACATTTTCTAAATTCTGTCAATCCCCAAGATATTCAGGTTAATCTAGCGTAGTGAAAAATTGGTCTTCCTGATGTCATGTGGAAGCGAGTCATGAAAATAAGGTGAACGAGAGAAATAAGGTTTCAGGCTTTTGTGTCGCAAAATAGTTATACTAAGCCTCCATTATGATTTTTACATTATAGCCTAGAACAACGCGATTACGTTAATACTTAAGAAATATTTTCAATAAAAACTTGACAAAAAAAAGTACTTTTATTTTTAAACCTAAACTAAAACTTGAAAACTATAACTTTAGGTTATCTATAGTAGACAATGAAGATTTTTCCTGTAGCGATCGCCAGTAAAATCAGTAAAGGGTAAATGGTAAATGGGTGCGTTACGCTGTTGCTAACGCTTTCCACAGGCTTATTATCAATAGTTTAAAACTAATGACAATAGCGAAGGAAAAAAATAGGGTTTGAGAAAAGGTTACAAGGTATAAGCTTGCAACGAGAATAGTATATTTGTAGGGGCGCTGCGGCTTGCGCCCTTAATATGGGATATTTTAAAAATTGGAAGTTCCTTACATAGTCAACAATCAGAGTGAAAAGTGGATACTTTTTTAGTTAGGGCAATACATACTGCTGTAAAAGGTAGAGCGAGATATAAAATTGACGGACTGCGTCGAAATCTAGATTTGCAAAGACACTTAGAAATAAAATTATCAAAATACGAAGAAATCAGGGAATATCGCCTTAACAGTTACACAGGAAATATCCTAGTTTTTTTTCCTACAAATTTGAGTGCGGATGCGATAGCTTCTCTGATTCAAGAAATAGTCTTAGATTACCGACAAAGTGTATTTAAACCTTTTCAAACTTCTGCATTAAGTCCAATAATTCCTCTAACAGGGGTTATTTCTGCTTTAGCATTTACTACAGCAATCATCAACTTTTATAATCTCGATACGAGAATTTTGCTAGCGATTCAAAAACTACATACACCCCTGTTTGACAGTATCATACTGAGTATAACCTTACTGGGAGAACCAGCAGTTTTACTATTAATTTGTCTAGCTTCTAGATTTACTCCCCTATATAAAAATCGTCCCCACCAAGCCGATAAACTAGCCATAACTACACTTGGATCTATTGGTTTAATTATTGCCTTAAAATCCCTATTTGCCAGGACACGTCCAGCATTATGGGATTGGATTTTGCATGTAGGTCATTATAGCTTTCCTAGCGGTCATGCAATGCTATCAACGGTAGTTTACGGCTTTATTGCCTATAGCCTAGCAAAGCAATATCCTCAACACCAAAGACAGATTTTTGCCTTAGCTGCTGCCTTAATTGTGGCTATTGGTTTTAGTAGACTTTATTTAGGGGTACATTGGACTACGGATGTCACAGCAGGCTATGCAATAGGGTTAGTCTGGTTAATTGTATGTATCCTATGCTGGGAAATGCGGCAAAAAGATGCCTATTTATGGCTAAACCCACAGGAATATTAGCAAGAGTTTCCAGATTGCTCACAAGCCCCAATACTCACCCAACTAGATGCGATTGTACCATCTGGCGTGGTCACGTACTCTTTTTTCCAAATGGGGGCATTGTGTTTGAGAGTATCAATGGCATATTGACAAGCTGCAAAAGCCTCGGAACGGTGGGGACAACCCACAGCAACTAAAACGCTAATTTCGCCAATTTGTAAGCGTCCAATGCGATGATGAATCACAATCCGATTAACATCCTGCCATTGCTGACGAATATCAGCAGCTATTTGCTGAAATACTACCATTGCCATGGGTTCATAAGCTTGATACTCCAAGGATACTACGGGTTTACCATCGGTTTGATTCCTTACCATTCCACTCATTACCACTACAGCACCATTAGCAGCAGCATCAGCTAATTTATAAACTTCCTCTATAGACAAAGGTGCGAAGGTAATGGCAAAGTTATCTTTGACTTTTGGTTGAATTGCAGTAGTTTTACTATTTACAACTGGGTTCATAACTGGAAAACTATTAGTATTGTTACTAATTTAATATGTTTATGAAAAAAAATGTTACTGATTAATTAGCATTATCATTATTGTCTTTCTAGTCACCTGAAAATTAAAATTACAATTTCGGAGTTATAAGTAAGTAGGTGGAAATAAACACAACTATATTACGAAACGTAAATAAAGAGTGAAACCTTTACCAATGACAAATGACAAAGTCTTACTTCCGTCTACTTTTCAGATATGCACAGTTCAACAGCTACTGCTTATACTAATAACTAATAACTAATAACTCCCAAAACAAGAAAAAATTTAAAATTCAAAATTGGTAAGTAAGTTAGTGCTAATATTTTAAGCTATACAAAGAAGTTTAAATGTAGGGTGTCCTGTCGCGTAGCGCAACGCATCATCAACAATTTAAGGTGCGGTACACCTGAGTGTAGGACATCCTAGATCAAATTTATATTTGTTCATATACATTATATCCATTGAATTTTTCTGCCGACTTACTTAACTCCCAACTGCCAACTTTTGGTCCCCTACTAACCCCTAACTCCTAACTCCTAACCCATGACTGATCTGATTTTAGTTGTAGACGATGACTATGTGACGCGAATGCAACTGCGATTGCTTCTAGAACGAGTAGGATATCGGGTAGCAGAGGCGATTGATGGCGAGCAGGCAATTTATTTATACCAAAAGCTACATCCAGATTTAGTGCTGCTGGATGTGTTGATGTCTGGAATGGATGGGTTTGCTTGCTGTACGCGATTGCAAACACTTCCTGGTGGTGCAAATACACCCATACTCATGATTACTGCTCTTGATGATGAAGCATCTGTAGTCCGGGCATTTGCTGCTGGTGCAACAGATTACATCACCAAGCCTATTCAATGGGAAGTATTGCGTCAACGAGTGCGTCGTCTGCTGGAAAATCGTCGGACAATACAAGAATTACGCCAGCAAAGTGAGCAGGCACAAACTCAGGAGATGCAACTGAGGATGGCTTTAGTGGCAGCCAAAATTGGCGTCTGGGATTGGGATATTACCACTGACCTAGTTACCTGGTCTGATAACAAGGAAGCAATGTTTGGCTTGGAGAAGGGCAGCTTTGACGGGACTTATGAAACTTTTATCACCTGCGTTCATCCCGAAGATCGTGATTTTGTCAGCCATTCCATCAAGCAGGCTGTGGAGTCTGGGACAGAATGTGATATCGAATTTCGAGCTGTTCTGCCCGATGGTAGTATTCGCTGGATGGCAAGCAGAGGTAAAGTCTTTCACGACTCTTCTGGGGTGGCAGTACGGATGTGTGGAGTGGATTTAGACATCAGCGATTTCTACGAAGAGCTTCGCTTACGCAAACAAGTGGAAGCAGCCTTAGAAATTAATGTACGTCAGCAGGCACTTTTAGCAGAATTTAGTCAACGTGCCCTTGCTGGTACAGATTTGCATACCCTGATGAATTCGGCTGTCAGTTTGGTAGCAAAATGTCTACAGGTGGAATATTGCAAGGTTTTAGAACTACAGCCAGATGGTAATAGTTTACTCCTTACTGCGGGAGTTGGCTGGCATGAAGGGCTGGTAGGAAATGCCACAGTAGATACCCGAAGAAACTCCCAAGCTGGTTATACCCTGGTTTCTAAGGAACCTGTTGTAGTTGAAGATTTATCTGTTGAAACTCGTTTTCAAGGTCCACAATTGTTGCAGGATCATCGAGTAGTTAGTGGTGTGAGTGTTGTCATCAATGGGAAAGAACGTCCTTTTGGTGTCTTAGGGATACACACAAGTAAGCGACGTCATTTTAGCCGGGATGATATTTACTTTTTACAGGCAATTGCTAATGTTTTGGCGACAGCTATTGAACGTCACCGGGTAGAAGAAGCACTCAAGGAAAGTGAACAACGCTGGCAATTGGCTTTACGGGGTAACAATGATGGTATTTGGGACTGGAATGTGAAAACCAATGAAGTGTTTTTTTCTGCCCGGTGGAAGGAAATGCTTGGTTACGAAGAACAGGAGATTGGTAATCATGTAGATGAATGGGCTAAGCGGGTACATCCCGATGATATTGGCTGGGTAATGCAACTCATTCAAGACCATTTTCACAAGAAGACTCCATTTTATATCAGTGAGCATCGTGTCCTGTGTAAGGATGGTACCTATAAATGGATTTTAGACCGGGGACAGGCACTTTGGAATCAGAAGGGCGAAGTTATCAGAATGACAGGTTCCCATACGGATATTACTGAACGCAAGCGAGTCGAACAAGAGTTACAGCACCAGAAGTTGCGATCGCAGTTATTTGCGGATATCACTGTCAAAATTCGTCAGTCTTTAAACATCGATGAAATTCTCCAAACCAGTGTCACAGAAGTACAAAAGTTATTACAGGCAGACAGGGTATTAATCTTACGGTTAAGTGAAAATGGAGTCACGGCAGTGCAAGAAGCAGTAGTTCCCGGTTTTCCTGTGGTTCTGGGAGAGAATATCATTGACCCCTGTTTTCAAGCAGATTATATTGAAAAATATGGTCAGGGAAGGATTAACGCAATTAATGATATCCAAAAGGCTGACATTCAACCTTGTCACGTGGAATTGCTACAACGATTTGCCGTTAAAGCTAATGTTGTCGTCCCCATTCTCCGTCAAAATCAACTTTGGGGTTTATTAATTGCCCATCAGTGTGCCTATCCCCGTGAGTGGAATGGTTGGGAAACGGAAATTTTACGACAGTTGGCAGATCAAATTGGTGTCGCTTTAACCCAAGCTAAATCCCTAGAACAAGAAATTCGTCAACGTCAAGAATTAACTCGTTCTAATCAGGAACTACAACAATTTGCCTTTGTGGCTTCCCACGATTTGCAAGAACCCCTGCGCAAGATTAAAACCTTTGCCGATCGCCTCAAAGCTACCTGCAAAGATGCCCTAACTCCCCAAGGACAAGATTACCTGGCAAGAATGCAAAATGCTGCTTCCCGAATGCAGATTTTAATTGAAGATTTGTTAGCACTTTCACGAGTTACCACTAGGGGACAGCCTTTTATACAAATTAGTCTCAATAAAATCACTCAAGAGGTATTATCTGATTTAGAAGTGCGCATTCAGCAAACTGGAGGCAGGGTAGAAGTAGGGGATTTACCCACCATTAACGCCGATCCGATTCAAATGCGGCAATTGCTACAAAATCTCATCGGTAATGCCCTGAAATTCCACCGTCAAGAAGTACCACCCGTTGTCAAAGTTTATAGCCAAGATTGTAAATTTCAATCAGACCCTCTGGCAACAGTGGAGTTTTGTCAACTGGTTGTGGAAGATAATGGGATTGGGTTTGATGAAAAGTATGGCGATCGCATTTTCAATGTCTTTCAACGCCTACATGGTCGCAGCGAATACGAAGGCACGGGCATTGGCTTGGCTATCTGTCGCAAAATCGCCGAACGGCATCATGGAAGTATCACAGCTAGCAGCGAACCCGGAGAGGGAGCAACTTTTACTGTCACACTACCAATTAATTTCCATCCCTGATTGTTTCTGAGTAGAAACAGTTTATAGTAAATTCCATAGTTAAGTAAATCGGCGGAAATAAATATAACTCTGTTACGAAACCTAAATATAGCCCTGAAACCTTTACCAATGACCAATGACCAATGACAAATGACGACCCTAACTGCTTCGCTTTATTTATACCGACCTACTTAAGTTAGTTTATTATCTTATAACCTTGAAGGGAATATCTATGGCAATTTAATAATCAATTAATAATTTTAACCTCACAAAGGAGAAACTGCATAGTGAAAGGTCGGCAAACCACAGTTAAAATCTTGATGGCTGATGATGATGAAGACGATTCGATGTTAATTCGTGAGGCTTTAGCAGAAAGTCGAGTCAGTTGTGAGTTGCATGTTGTCACAGATGGAGAAGAGTTGATAGATTACTTATATCACCGTGGTCGATATGCAGATTCCCATAATTACCCCCGTCCGGATTTGATTTTATTAGATTTAAACATGCCCAAAAAAGATGGTCGTGAGGCACTCAGGGAAATCAAAGCCGATCCTCAACTCAAGCAAATTCCGGTGGTAGTACTCACCACATCCAGCGCAGAGGAAGAAATACATCACACTTACGATTTAGGTGCAAACTCTTTTATAGTCAAACCACTCACCTTCGCAGCTTTGGTGGAAGTAATGAGAACAATTGGTAAATACTGGTTTGAAATTGTAGAACTACCCCTATAAGCAACGGGAGGGACAGATGAAGGAAACACCAATCAGGGTTCTGCTAGTTGATGATGACGAAGACGATTACATCTTAACTCGTGATTGGTTCGGTGAATTTCAGGTGGCTTGCTGCGAGTTAGATTGGGTAAATAATTATCAAGCAGCCAAAGAGGCGATCGCTGTTCACCAACATGATATCTATCTTGTGGATTATCGTTTAGGCGCTCACAATGGTTTAGAATTACTTACAGAAGCAGTTGCCACTGGGTGTGATGCTCCCATAATTTTACTTACCGGACAGGGAGAGCGCAAAATAGACCTAGAAGCAATGAAAGCTGGAGCCTCAGACTATCTGGAAAAAAGTAAACTTACAGCACCTTTATTAGAGCGTTCTATCCGCTATGCCTTAGAGCATAAACGAGCAGAAGAGAAAATTCGCCAACAAGCTGAACTTCTAGATATTGCTACAGATGCCATTTTTGTTCAAGATTTAGAGGGAAAAATATTATTTTGGAATAAATCTGCCCAACGCTTGTATGATTGCCAACAAGAAGATGCTATCGGTAAAAAAACATCAGAAATTTGGCAAGAAAAAAATTCTCCCGTGCAATTAGCCTTGGGAACCTTGATGAAACATGGTGCTTGGGAAGGTGAGTTACATCAAACAACAAAATCAGGAAAAGAAATTATTGTCGAAAGCCGTTGGACTTTAGTAGGTGAATTTAAGAAAAATACACAATCAATTCTAGTGGTAAATACGGATATTACTCAGAAAAAACAACTAGAAACACAATTTTTGCGTTCCCAAAGATTAGAAAGTATTGGCACCCTAGCTAGTGGTATCGCTCATGACTTGAATAATGTGCTAGCACCAATTTTAATGACAGCCCAACTATTGGAATCACAACTTAATGACGAACGCAGTCAGCGACTTTTACCGATATTGATATCTAATGCTAAACGCGGTGCAGATTTAGTCAAACAAGTGCTATCTTTTACCAGGGGTGTAGAAGGCGATCGCACCCTGCTACAAGTACAAGACTTGCTCTTAGAAATTCACCAAGTCATCCAAGAAACATTTCCCAGATCCATTGAAGTTGCAGATCAAATACCCCCAAACCTATGGACTGTGTTAGGAGATTCCACCCAATTGCATCAAGTACTGATGAATTTGTGTGTCAATGCCCGTGATGCCATGCCCGATGGTGGTATTTTAAGAATATCTGCCGAAAACTTCTTTGTGGATGAAAACTATGCCAAGATGCATCTAGATGCACGAGTCGGTTCCTATGTTGCGATTACCGTTGCTGACACGGGTGTTGGTATTTCCCCGGAAATATTAGACAGGATTTTTGAGCCATTTTTTACCACTAAAGAACTAGGAAGAGGAACCGGACTCGGTCTTTCTACGGTGATGGCGATTATAAAAAGTCACGGTGGTTTTATCAACGTTGACAGCGAGTTAGGCAAAGGGAGCCAATTTCAAGTATACTTACCAGCACAAAAGATACAACAAATCCCAGAAACCGAACTACCAGAATTACCAATTGGGAACGGAGAATTGATTTTGGTTGTAGACGACGAAGATTCAATCCGTGAGATTACCAAAACATCTCTAGAAAGTTATAACTATGAAGCCATAACTGCTAAAGATGGCATTGAGGCGATCGCCATTTACGCAGAACATCGAGAAAAAATCGCAATAGTGATAACAGATATTATTATGCCTTCCATGGATGGGATTACCACCATCCGCACATTACAAAAAATTAATCCTGCTGTCAAAATTATTGCCGTCAGCGGACTTGCAGCGAGAGATAAGATTAATACAACTACCAAAATGGGTGTAAAAGCATTTTTAGCCAAACCTTATACCGCACAGCAATTATTGCAAACTATTGGCACAGTGAAAATGAGTTAATGTTATTAGTCATTAGTCATTAGTCATTTGTCATTTACCATCAATCTTAAGATATGACCGACCAACGTTCCGAAATTTTAGCTGTTAATGAAGCATTTTACCGTGCTTTTGAGAAAAAAGATATAGAAGCCATGAGTGGAGTTTGGTCTCAGGGAACAGGTAGTTTTTGCGTCCACCCTGGATGGAATTTGCTGCGGGGATGGAAACAGATTCGTTCTTCCTGGGAGAAGATATTTAAAAATACTCCTTATATAGAAATAAATAGGGACATCGTTTCTTGTGAAATTCGCGGAAATATTGCCTATATTGTGCTGGTAGAAAATGTAATGCAAGTGGTTAATGGAAAAAGAATGGAAGCACAATCACTAGCTACAAATATATTTGAACTGCTTGGAGGTAAGTGGTACTTAATACACCACCATGCCAGTCCCATTGTGCGATAATTAGGACAAACAATTACTCCCCTCCCGCTAGAAGATTACCGAATTGAGTGAGACGGATTCATAGAGGGAAGAGGGGGAAGAAGGGGAAGAGGGGGAAGAGGGGGAAGAGGGGGAAGAAGGGGAAGAAGGGGAAGAAGGGGAAGAAGGGGAAGAGGGGGAAGAAGGGGGAGAAATTTTTATAGGTAATCTTAGAACGAGAAGGGAGTAAAAATTCAAAAAAGTTACCAATTTTGGCTCTTCAGTACGTATTATGCTAAAAATGTCTATCAAAAACTCAAAAATCAAGCTATACAAGGGATACATCCTTATAGGTACTGAAGAACTCCAATTTTTAATTTTTAATTTTTAACTACTAATCAACTCCACAGCATCTCGTCCATCAGTATCTTGCAAATAAACTTTAACAATTTCTTCTTTAGCTGTGGGTAGTTGCTTACCTGTAAAATCTGGGTGAATAGGTACCTCACGATGACCTCTATCTACCAGCACCGCTAAGCGAATGACTTCTGGTCTACCGTACTCGTTAACTGCATTTAAAGCAGCACGAATTGTCCTGCCCTTAAATATAACATCATCCACAAGCACAACGGTTTTCCCCGTTAAATCCACAGGCATATCAGTTTTAGCGGGAGTACGCAAGCCAATTTTGTCAAGGTCATCGCGATAAAATGTAATATCTAATGCCCCCACTTCTACAGATACCCCTTCGAGTACCTCAATTTGACGCGCTAATATATGAGCCAAAGGCACACCGCGAGTGTAAATCCCCACTAAAACTAACTGGGACAAATCGCGGCTTTTTTCTATAATCTCAGACGCAAGACGAGTTAAGGTGCGACGGAGTTCTTCTGGTGAGAGAATCTCAACTATTTTGGGGGACACATTCATTTTTTAATAACCTTAAGTTATCAATTATACCATTTTTTATGAGTCATTTTTTGGGATTATGAGTTATGAGTGAGGAAGTTATGAGTTATGAATGAGGAACTTATGAGTTATGAATGAGGAAGTTATGAGTTATGAATGAGGAAGTTATGAATTATGAATTTGTAGGGGCGCAATGCTTGCGCCCAGGAGTTTGGAATTTTTACCCCCGACTGCTAATTTCTAAGTGTTAACACTTAGAAATTAACTCCTAATTCCTAAATAAATAGGCGGAAATAAACACAACTATATTACGAAACCTAAATAACCCTGAAACCTTTACCAATAACAAATGACGACCCTAAGAGGCTGTTTATAAAGAAAAGGTAAAGACCAAAGAAACCGGGTTTCTATAGGTGGAGAACCGAGAATTTGAGTATGTATGCCAAAAGAAACCCGGTTTCTAGACCCTCACGGGAGTTTTATATTTATTTTATAAACA
>JAAUYD010101862.1_pt1 | contig 21544 bp, 14 predicted proteins | sample 7278101 | NCBI WGS metagenome assembly JAAUYD01 (sample SAMN14350128, study PRJNA611818) | marine sediment metagenome | isolation source: surface marine sediment (0.6m) | place: French Polynesia: Moorea | collected 2018-08
CCGCGGCGTCGCCGTACTGTCGGCGTACAAACCGCTGCAGATCGACGGCCTGCGCTGGGCCATCCTCGCCGAGATCGATGCCGACGAGGCCTATGCCGCGGCCGCCGAGCTGCGCAGCACCCTGGTCACCGAGGTGATCGCCGTGATCATGATCGCGACGCTGGTCGCCGGCGGACTCGGCTTCCTGTTCGCCAACAGCGTCGCGCGCCCGCTGCGCCGCATCGTCACGTCGATGCGCGATATCTCGAGCGGTGAAGGCGACCTGACGGTGCGCCTCGACGCCTCGAGCAACGACGAACTCGGCGACCTGTCGCGCGCTTTCAACCGCTTCGTCGAGACGATCGACGCGCTGGTCGGCAAGGTCCGAGTCGCGACCGAGAGCATATCCTCGTCGTCCGAAGAGCTGTCGGCGGTCACCAACGAGACCCGCGACGGCATGGCCCGGCAGCAGAACGAGATCGAGCACATCGCGACCGCGGTCGAGCAGATGACCGGCACGGTGCGCGAGGTCGCGCGCAGCACCGCGTCGACCGCGCAGGCCGCCGAACATGCCGGCGGCCAGGTGGCGACCGGCCGCCAGGTGCTGGCCAGCAATGTCGAGTCGATCCACGCGCTGTCGGACCGGATGCGCGAGTCGCAGTCGCTGATCGACGCGCTGCGCCACGACAGCGACCGCGTCGGCACCGTGCTCGAGGTTATCCGCGCGATCGCGGAGCAGACCAACCTGCTGGCGCTCAACGCCGCAATCGAGGCGGCCCGCGCCGGCGAGCAGGGCCGCGGCTTCGCCGTCGTCGCCGACGAGGTCCGCGTGCTCGCGCAACGCACGCAACAATCCACCGAAGAGATCCGCCAGATCGTCGAGTCGCTGCAGTCGCGCAGTCACGAATCGACGCGCGCGCTGGAACAGAACAACGGCGAGCTGATGGAGACGGTCACGCTGACCGAATCGACGCAGGCGGCGTTCACCGAGATCGAACAGGCGGTCGGGGAGCTGCTGTCGATGAGTGCGCAGATCGCCAGTGCAACCGAGCAGCAGACCGCCGCGACCGATGAGATCGGACGCAATGTGCACGTCATACACGACGTCGCGCAGGCGACCGCGGCCGGCGCCGACCAGACCGCGGCGTCGAGCACGTCGCTGGCACAGCTCGGCGGCGGGCTTCAGGAGCTGGTCGGCAGGTTCAAGGTCAGCGGTTAGACCGCGCGGCTGCGCGGTCTCGGGCCGAGGGCCGAGGGCCGAGGGCCGAGGGGATTGTTGGCACGCGCCGATGGTTGTCAAGACCGAGCCTCGGCCCTACCCCCTCTGCCCTTCTCCCTGAAAAGAAAACCCCGCTCGAAGCGATTCGAGCGGGGTTGCTTGCGCAAGCGGCCCGCGGACCCTGGCCCGCGGCCCGAATATCAGGGCGAAGCCCTTACAACAGCGGTGCGATGACCAGCGACACGATCGCCATGACGTTGATCAAGATGTTCATCGACGGGCCCGAGGTGTCCTTGAACGGGTCGCCGACGGTGTCACCGACCACGGCCGCCTTGTGCACCTCGGAGCCCTTGCCGCCGAGGTTGCCCTTCTCGATCCACTTCTTGGCGTTGTCCCAGGCGCCGCCGGCGTTGGCCATCGTCAGTGCCAGCAGCACGCAGGCGACGAGCGCGCCGCCGAGCATGCCGCCGAGCGCCTCGGGGCCGATGCCGAAACCGATCACCGGTGGTGCCGCGACCGCGATCACACCCGGAACGACCATCTTGGCCAGCGCCGCGCTGGTCGCGATGTCGACGCAGCGCGCGGTATCCGGCTCGGCGGTGCCCTCGAGCAGGCCCGGGATCTCGCGGAACTGGCGGCGGATCTCCTTGATCATCTCGAACGCCGCGTCGCCGACTGCGGTCATCGTGATCGATGCGATCAGGAACGGCAGCAGGCCGCCGACGAACATGCCGATCAACACGTCGGGGTTGGTCAACAGCAGCTGGAAGTCGGGCAGGCGCGCGCTGATCGTCTCGACGAACGCGGTGATGATCGCCAGCGCCGCGAGCGCGGCGGCACCGATCGCGAAGCCCTTGCCGATCGCCGCGGTGGTGTTGCCGAGCTCGTCGAGTGAGTCGGTGATGGCGCGGGTCTCCTCGCCGAGACCGGCCATCTCGGCGATGCCGCCGGCATTGTCAGCGACCGGGCCGTAGGCATCGATCGCCATCGTGATGCCGACCGTCGCGAGCATGCCGACCGCGGCGATGCCGACGCCGTACAGGCCGACCAGCGCGTTCGACGCGTAGATGATCCCGCAGATCGTCAGGATCGGCACGACCACCGACTGCATGCCGATCGCCAGGCCGCTGATCATGACCGTCGCGGTGCCGGTCTCGCCGGACTTGGCGATGTGGCGCACCGGCGCGCCGCCGGTGTAGTACTCGGTGACCAGGCCGATGATCACGCCGCCGACCGCGCCGCAGACCACCGCGCCCCAGATTGCCGTCGACCCGCCGACCGCGTCGATCAGCAGGTAGGCGACGACGATGAACAACAGGGAAGAACCGAGCGTACCGGTGCGCAACGCCTTCTCCGGCGACTTCGACGACGACTGGCGCACCAGCACGATGCCGGCGATCGAGCACAGCAGGCCGATCGACGCCAGATGCAGCGGCAGTGCCTGCAGCATCTCGCGCCCGCCGAGTGCATCGGCGGCGGCCAGCGCCATCGTCGACGCGATCGCGATCGTCGCGATCATCGAACCGCAGTACGACTCGAAGATGTCGGAACCCATGCCGGCGACATCGCCGACGTTGTCACCGACGTTGTCGGCGATCACGCCCGGGTTACGCGGGTCGTCTTCCGGGATGCCGGCCTCGACCTTGCCGACCAGGTCGGCGCCGACGTCGGCGCTCTTGGTGTAGATGCCGCCGCCGACACGCGAGAACAGCGCGACCGTCGATGCACCCATGCCGAAGCCGTGGATCGCGTGCGCGGTCTCCGGGTCGCCGCCGAACACCAGGTACAGGCTGCCGAGGCCGAGCAGGCCCATCGACGCGACCAGCAGGCCCATCACCGAGCCGCCGAAGAACGCGACGGTCAGCGCCGCGGCCGGGCCCTCGCGGTTGGCCGCTGTCGTCGTGCGTACGTTGGCGTGGGTCGCCGTGAACATGCCGAAATAACCGGCCAGGCCCGAGGCCAGCGCACCGACGACGAACGCGATCGCGGTCTTCAGGCCTAGGAAGATGAACAGGAATACCAGCACGATGACGCCAAAAATGCCCAGCGTCTTGAACTCGCGCTTCATGAAAACCATCGCGCCGAGGTGGATCTGGTCGCCGATGCCCGTGACCTTGTCTTCGCCGGCGGGGTGCGCCTTGATCAGGCGGTAGACGTAGTAGGCGGCGATCAAGCCGAGGATGCCGAGGACCGGCGGCAACAGCGACGCGAGCATGGCGTACTCCTTTGGTAGATTATTCTGCGAGGGTCTAGAGCCGCCCCGTTTTAATCGCTTCTCTGTCGAAAAGCGAAGATTTTTTTCAAATAGTAAGCCCTTGCTGCACCCCCAGATCGCGGTCGCGCCGTCGGCCACGGCGCGACAGAATGCTGTCAACAGCCCGCTTGATTACCATATTCGAACATTTTGGTTGTAAACGGCTGGCATCGGCGAAGAATCGCGCGGCAGAAATCAATGAACATTATTGAGTAACGCCGCCCATCACCGGGCCCACACGAGGGAAGTACCGCTCATGAACACCGCACTCTGGTTTGCGCTGGCCTGTTCGCTGCTGGCGATCGGCTACGGCATCGTCTCCGTCCGCTGGATCCTCGTCCAACCCGCCGGCAACGGGCGCATGCGCGAGATCGCGCTGGCCGTCCAGGAGGGTGCGTCGGCCTACCTGAACCGCCAGTACACGACCATCAGTCTGGTCGGCGTACTGTTGACCGCAGTGCTGTTCTTCGCCCTCGGTTGGGCGACCGCAGTCGGGTTCCTGATCGGCGCGCTGTTCTCCGGGCTGGCCGGCTACATCGGCATGCACATCTCGGTGCGCTCGAACGTGCGCACCGCGCAGGCCGCCGACCAGGGCATCAATGCGGCGCTGCAGATTGCGTTCCGCGGCGGTGCGATCACCGGTCTGCTGGTGGTCGGTCTCGGCCTGCTCGGCGTCGCCGGCTACTACGCGCTGCTGGTGCAGCTAGGCGTCGACGACCCGCTGCACCCGCTGGTGGGGCTGGCGTTCGGCGGCTCGCTGATCTCGATCTTCGCGCGCCTCGGCGGCGGCATCTTCACGAAGGGCGCCGACGTCGGCGCCGACATCGTCGGCAAGGTCGAAGCCGGCATCCCGGAAGACGACCCGCGCAATCCCGCCGTGATCGCCGACAACGTCGGCGACAACGTCGGCGACTGCGCCGGCATGGCCGCCGACCTGTTCGAGACCTACGCGGTGACCGTCGTCGCGACCATGCTGCTCGGCGGCCTGGTGCTCGCCGACACGGCCAACGCGGTGCTCTACCCGCTGGTGCTCGGCGGCGTAGCGATCGTCGCGTCGGTGATCGGCACGGTCTTCGTCCGCGCCAAAGAAGGCGGCAAGATCATGACCGCGCTGTACAAGGGCCTGATTGCGTCCGGCGCGATCGCCGCCGGCGGCTTCTACTTCGTCACCGACGCGATGATGGGCGGCCTGACCGAGTTCTCGGCAATGAACCTGTACTTCGCCGCGCTGATCGGACTCGCGCTGACCGCTGCGATGGTCGTCATCACCGAGTATTACACGGCGACCGAGTTCGGCCCGGTACGGCACATCGCCGCGGCATCGACGACCGGCGACGGCACCAACGTGATCGCCGGCCTCGGCATCTCGATGAAGGCCACCGCGGCGCCGGTGATCGCGGTCTGCGCGTCGATCTGGGCGGCCTACGACCTCGCCGGCCTGTACGGCATCGCGATCGCCGCGACGTCGATGCTGTCGATGACCGGCATCATCGTCGCCCTCGACGCCTACGGCCCGATCACCGACAACGCCGGCGGCATCGCCGAGATGGCCGAGCTCGACGACAAGATACGCAACGTCACCGACCCGCTGGACGCCGTCGGCAACACCACCAAGGCGGTCACCAAGGGCTACGCGATCGGTTCGGCCGGACTCGCGGCGCTGGTGCTGTTCTCCGATTACACCCACTCGCTGGAGAAGGCCGGCGTCGAGCTGACCTTCGACCTGTCGGACCACATGGTCATCATCGGCCTGTTCATCGGCGGCCTGGTGCCCTACCTGTTCGGCGCGATGGCGATGGAGGCGGTCGGCCGTGCAGCCGGCGGCATCGTCAACGAGGTGCGCCGCCAGTTCCGGGAAAAGCCGGGCATCATGGATCACAGCGAGAAACCGGACTACGGCCGCGCCGTCGACATGCTGACCAAGGCGGCGATCCGCGAAATGATCATCCCGTCGCTGCTGCCGATCGTGGTACCGGTCGCGGTCGGCCTGCTGCTCGGCCCGAAGGCACTCGGGGGCCTGCTGATCGGCACAATCGTCACCGGTTTGTTCGTCGCGATATCGATGACCACCGGCGGCGGGGCCTGGGACAACGCGAAGAAATACATCGAGGACGGCAACCACGGCGGCAAGGGCTCGGACGCGCACAAGGCCGCGGTGACCGGCGACACCGTCGGCGACCCGTACAAGGACACCGCCGGCCCGGCAGTGAACCCGCTGATCAAGATCATCAACATCGTCGCGCTGCTGATCGTGCCGATCATCTGAGCGCCGGTGATCGGCCGCGCAGACCGGAAGGGGGCCAGGCGCCCCCTTTTTGCTGCGCGGGCCGGGCGACCCAGCGGTTACACTGGCGCGCATCGTTCATCGGCCTCACCGTGCCCGCGCCACGGCTGCGGCCCACGCGGAGGAAACGCCTCGATGCAGGACGCATTCGTCACCAGCAGTTCGACCCCGGCGCCGTGATCGGATGCCGTCGGCGACGGCGGGCCTGCCGGGGTGCGGTGCCCAGGCCGGCACCGGTAACGGGCGGCAGCGACGCTGCAGTGCCGCGCCGACCCGGTCGTGCCCTGTCTACACGCACGGCGGCGGGCACACCGCCGGATCGGCGCGGCTCGACAGCCGACCGCACGGTGTATGGCGATGTCTAGCCCCGCTGCCGGCAGCGACGCGTCCGCGGCATCGCGCTTCCTGATCCGACTGCTCGATCGCGATCGCCACGCCGACCTGCTGCTGGCATTGGCGGTCGGCACCTGGCCGGTGCTGTTCGCATGGCTGATCGGCGCCCACCGCACGATCGGCGACCATGTCGGCTACTGGGACAGTCACACCTGGGTACTGGCCCCGGTGTTCCCGATACTGCTGTACGCGTTTCGGGCACTGAACGCGCGGGTCATCCCGGTCGGTCGACGCTGGCCGCCGGCCGCACGCCCGCCGATCATCGAACTGCTGCGCGGCGAGACCGCGCAAGCCGCCGTCTACGCGCGGCTGCGCGACCGCATCCTGGCCCCGATCAACCTGTGGATCCCGCTCGCCGCCAGCGTGATCGTCCATGTCCTCGACGCGCCGTACATCTTCGAGCCCTATCTCGGCACGCCGTCGACGTGGCCGAGCTGGGTCAGCATGTTCGAGGTCGCCCCCGAGATCGGCCGCGGCATGAATCTGCTGCTGGTGCTGTCGGCCGGGCTGATCCAGTTCGCGATCGTGTTCATCGGCCTGTTGGCGATCACGCTGTTCTTCCGCCACAACCTGTTCTTCTTGCGCAACGTGTACCAGCGCCGCTGGGTGCAGGTCGGCGACGAGGCGTGCTATTTCCAGGTCGACCCGAAAGACGTCAACCGCTGCTTCGGATTCCGTGCTGCCAACGTCGCGTTCAACACCCAGGTACGCGCGCTGATGATCGCCGGCGCGGCAATCTTCCTGAGCCGCTACGGTGTGCTGGTCGTCAATGCCAAGGAAGAGACCGACTTTCTGCGTTTCCCGCCGACCGTGCCCGACTTCGACGCGCTGTTTCCGCTGCCCAGCCAGTGGATCATGGCGCTGTCATGGCTGATCGCGTTGGCGGTCGTCGCCCTGCCGGCGCTGGTCAAACTGCTGCCACGCCTCGGCGATCGCGGCGAACACTCGGTCGCCGACTTCCTTGGTGAATACTTCGCCGACAGCGCGTGGCCGCGCGACCGTCTCGGCGGCAAGGCCCCGTTGCCTGTCGTTGCGGCGTGGTTCGCGCGCAACTCGTTCTGGCCGACCGGCGACAACCGGGCCGGGGTGTTGTTCTTCTTCGCTTACTGGATCTTCCTGCTCACGCTCGTACCGGTGTCGGTGAACAACCTGGCGCTGCTGCTGATGATCGCGGCGGCGACTGCTGTGCTCGCGTACGCCGCGCAGCTGCTGACATTCAAGGCGCTGCGGCTGTCATTGCACTTCGTCGACGAGATGCTGGTCAGCCCGACGGCCGGAGCGGAGCGCGACGGCGACGCCGCCGACGACGCGGCGGCGAACGATGTCAGCATCTTCATCAGCTACCGACGGCGCGACACCGCGGCGTATGCGCGCACGCTCAGCGAGCGCCTGAGCGAGGCCTTTTCCGCCGACCACGTGTTCGTCGACATCCGTGATATCGCGCCCGGCGAGGACTTCGTGCAACGGATCGGGCGCACGCTCGACGCCGTCGACACGGTCGTCGTGCTGATCGGCGACCGCTGGCTGTCGCTGACCGACGGTGATGGCCGGCGTCGCCTGGACGACCCGGACGACGTCGTACGCCTCGAGATCGCGACGGCACTCGAGCGCGGCAAGCGCGTGATCCCGGTGCTGGTCGGCGACGCGCGCATGCCGTCGGCCGATGAGCTGCCGGATCCGCTGCGACCGCTGGCGCTGCGCAACGCCGTCGAACTCAGCGAGACGCGCTGGGACTACGACATCGGTCGCCTGATCGACACGCTGCGACGGGCGTGATCGTGACGCGCTGCCGGGATCGCCGTGCACGGCGGCGCGTCATGCCAGCGCCGCACGTTGCGACGGGTCCGCCGGCAGATCGCTGGGCGGGGGTGACGGTGGACGATTGTGCGTACGGCGCGTAGTCTTTCGCAGCGCGACAATTCACACCGCCAAGGGGATACGCATGAATCTCGACCGCGTCAGCAAGGGCCAGGTACCGAACGAAATCAACGTCATCATCGAGATTCCGGCGAATTCCGACCCGGTCAAGTACGAACTCGACAAGGACACCGGCGCGATGTTCGTCGACCGCTTCATGTCGACGGCGATGTTCTACCCGTGCAATTACGGTTATGTCCCGCACACGCTGTCGAAGGACGGCGACCCGGTCGACGTGTTGGTGTTGACGCCGAACCCGCTGATCTCCGGTTCCGTGATCACCTGCCGCCCGGTCGGCGTACTGAAGATGAAGGACGAATCGGGCGACGACGCCAAGGTGCTGGCGGTACCGGTCGACAAGTTGTGCAAGACCTACCGCGGGGTCGAGAGCTTCCGCGACCTGCCCGGCGAGACCCTGAACCGGATCTCGCACTTCTTCGAGCACTACAAGGACCTCGACGAGGGCAAGTGGGTGCGCGTCGACGGCTGGTACGGCATCGACGAGGCCAAGCAGGAGATCATGGACAGCGTCCAGATGTACCACGACGCCCCGGAAAAGCCGGCGTTCTGAATGCCGCGCGCATGGGGCGCCGACGTCCGGTATGGACGGCCGCGCGCCGCGCCCGACCGCTCTCCCTGCCATATCGGCGACGCCCGCGGACCGCGCCATGACCGGTATTGACGCCGCGAGAACCGATGCGTGCTGAACGCCCGGCCGGGCTGGCGATCGCGGTCATCGTCAGCGCCGAGATGTTCGGCACCTCGCTGTGGTTCAGTGTCAACGCGGTCGCCGACGCGCTGTACGATTCCTGGGGACTCGACACCGCCGCCATCGGCCACCTGACCGGCGCGGTCCAGGCCGGTTTCATTGCCGGCACCTTCCTGTTTGCAGTGACCGGTCTCGCCGATCGTTTCTCGGCGAGCCGCGTGTTCGCGGTCTGCGCGCTGCTCGGCGCGCTCAGCAACGCCGCGTTCACGGCACTGCACGACAGCCTCCAGCTGGCATTGCTGCTGCGGTTCGCGACCGGCCTGACGCTGGCCGGGATCTATCCGATCGGCATGAAGCTGGTCATGAGCTGGGCGCCGGAGCGCGCCGGGCAGATGCTCGGCTGGCTGGTCGGCATGTTGACCCTCGGTACCGGTCTGCCGCACCTGGTGCGCGGCAGCGCCGCGCTCGCCGACTGGCAGGGCGTGCTGTACACGGCATCGGCACTGGCGCTGCTGGCCGGGGCCGCGGTCGCGTGGCTCGGTGACGGCCCGCACCACGGCCGGCGCACGCAGTTGCGCTGGGGCGGCGCGCTGCATGCGTTCGCCGATCCACGCTTCCGCGCCGCGGCGCTCGGCTATTTCGGCCACATGTGGGAGCTGTACGCGTTCTGGGCGGTCGCGCCGTTCCTGATTCTCGGCGGCGGCATCGCGGCCGGACACGTGGTGTCGCTGGCGAGCTTCGCGGTGTTCGCCGCCGGCGCCGGCGGCTGCGTACTCGGCGGCCTGCTCAGCCGCCGTCACGGCAACGCGCGGGTCGCCAGCGTCGCGCTCGCCGGCTCGGCGACGCTGTGCCTGGTGTTCCCGCTGCTCGGCGACGCCCCGCGCACGCTGGCGCTGCTCGCACTGCTCGCCTGGGGCGCTTTCGTCGTCGCCGACTCGCCGCAGTTCTCGGCGCTGGCCGCGGCGGCCTGCGACCGGCGCGACGTCGGTGCGGCGCTGGCGCTGATGAACAGCGTCGGCTTCGCGATCACGATCGCGTCGATCGAGCTGGTCGTGGCCCTGCTGCCGACACTCGGCGCCCGGGTCGGCTGGCTGCTGCTGCCGGGACCATTGTTCGGTCTATGGGCGATGCGCCGGTTGTGGCGCGAACGCGGCGCCTGAGTCGCGCCCCGGGACGCCGCACCGCCACCGGGGGACTGCCGCGGCCGGCCGGGCGCAGGCGCCATCGATATCGCGGGCGTGATGCGGACCGTGCCTGCGCGCGGCACGCGCCAGGCTAGCGTGGTCACTGCAGTCGGGCAGACGCCGGCGTGCCGGCCGCCGATCGGTGCGGACAAACCACGGGCTACAGCGGGATCTGCGCGAGGCGCGCCGAGCGCGAGCCCGGGCGCGGCGGGTTGTCCTGGCGGTTGTACGTGAACACCAGCGAGCGCTTGACCCGCTCGCCCTGGTTGCGCCCGGCCGCGTGCAGCAGCCGGCTATGGAAGAACAGCACGTCGCCGCAGTCGAGTTCGACGTCGACGGCGCGCTCGAGCAGCGTGCGGTTGGCCGGCAGATCATCGCGCAAGAACAGCGCGGCGTCGAACTGCTCCGGCGCGAAGGTCATGCGCTGCGAGCCGGGAATGACGCGCAGCCCACCCTGCGCCTGGTCCTCGGGGCCGAGCGCGAGCCAGACGTTGACCAGTTCGGGCACCGCGAAGCTCCAGTAGCGCACGTCCTGGTGCCAGCCGGTCACGCTGCCGTAGCGCGGGTACTTGGTCATGATGCAGTTGTGGTGCGCCTGCACGAGCGCGATCGGCGCGTCGCCGAGCAGCGCGCGGACCGCGTCGGTCACACCCGGATCGCGCGCCCAGTCGCGGAACAGCGGGCCGCGCGAGTACGCGTGCAGCAGGCGCCGCGGTGTCTGGCCGCCGGTCGCGTCGACGGCGGCCGGGGCACCCGGGTAGCCGAGTTCGGCCTCGAGTTCGAGCGGCCCGAGCGGCGGGTCGAGGCAGCGCTCGACCTCGTCGAGCAGCGCGCGGCAGCGCTCGCGCGGTGCCATCCCGCGCACGACCAGGAAGCCGTCGCGGGCGAAGGCGTCACACTGGGTGTCGCTGAGGCGGGTATCACAGGCCTGCTGCACGGCAGTTGTCCGGTTCTAAGGCAATTTCCAATGTAGACGCGCCGCGGCGACGAACGATCCCCGGGGGTGTCGAGGTCTTGCGGTGCGCGAGACCGGCATTATCGCCGCGGCGGCGCGCGCTTTGCACGCCGATCGCGGCGCCGCACGGCCGAATCCATGCAGCGACCGTGCGCCGTGGTCGCGTGCCCGACCACGCGGTCGACGCCACGCCGGGACCAGCGACCGGACCACGACGCGGCCGGCAACGCGCACCGGCCTGCGCGACGCGGTGCCGCCGACACCCGCCGTCCGCCGGCATGGCCTCGCGCCGTCGCGGCCACCACCCGGCGATGTGGCCAGGCGACGATCGCCGTGGTCAGGCGCCTACCGACCCGTGACGCCGGCGCGCAGCGGCACGGCCGGATCGGCGGTCACTCGGTCGGCAGCGGTTCGAGCGCGCGCGTCGTCGGCACGAAGACGAGGGCGTCGTAGCGCAGCGCCGGGCGCGTCGCCACGTAGTGTCTGGTCGCCTCGTTGGCGGGCTCGTAGACCACGCCGATCGCACGCTGCGGCAACCAGCGCTGCAGCAGCCGGGACGCGGCCGGGTCGGCGTCGAACAGCAGTACGCGGTCGCCGCCGCCGCTGGCCAGCAACGCCGCGTCGAGGCTGTCGGCGCGCGGCCGCGGGATCCGCATCAGCTGGCGTGGGCCGTCCCAGTGCGGCGCGGCCAGTAGCGTGCCGCGCGCAGTCGCGAAACCGACCAGCAGCACCGCGTCGGCGCCGTAGCGGAGCCGCGCGAGCTGCCCGAGCGTCGCCTCGCCGCTGCGCTGCATCGCGGTCGCGCGGCCGTCGCCGACGTGCGTGTTGTGCGCCCAGACCACCGCGCGGCTCGCCGGCCCGTAGTGTGTCAGCAGGTGTGTGAGCGTGTCGCTGAAGTGGCCGGAGCGGATGTTCCACGACAGGTGCCCAGGCCACGCCAGCGTGCCCAGGTAGCGCTCGCCGGCAGCGACGACGCGCGCATGCTGCAGGGCCTCGAACAGCACGTCGCGTGCACCCGGCGGCGCGGCGCGGTAGCGCGCCGCCAGGTCGGCGACGACCGCGGCGGCCGCCTGCCGCGCCGAGCGGCCGCCGCGACGCACGTGGTCGGCGTACCCGCGCTGATCGCCGGCGAAGCCGTCGAGCAGCGCGTATTGTCGCCGTAGCCATGACGCCAGGGCCGGCACGTGGCGATCGTAGAAGGCGCGCACGGCGGCGCTGGATTCCCAGACCGCGTACAGGTCGATGCCGTGGATGCCGACGCGTCGCGGCAGCGGGCGATCGCGGTTGTACGCGTGCAGCCATTCGGCGAACGCCGCGAGCTCCGCGTTGGCCCAGACCCAGCGCGGCCAGCGCCGGATCGGCGCCAGCGCGGCACGCGCCGACGCCGCGGCGCCCGGCAGGTGGCGGACGTAGCGATCGAGCGCCAACAGGCTCGACCAGTCGCCCTCGATGGCGACGACTTCGAAGCCCTGTTCGGCGATCAGGCGTCGCGTCAGCCGGTCGCGCCAGACCTGGAACTCGTGGGTGCCGTGCGAGGCCTCGCCGAGCATGACGACGCGCGCGGCGCGCGCGGCCGTGAGCAGCGGGTCGAGGTCGGCGGCGATGATCAGCGGTCGCGACACCGCGGCGAGCGCACGCAGCAGCGCGTCGTCGCGCCCGTCGCCGGCCCGTGGCGCCGCGGCCGACATGCCGAGCAGCACGAGCATACCGAGGACGCGGATCGCAGCAGTCATCGATCGGGGCTCCATGGTCACGTGGCCATCCATGATACCGCCAGGCCGCGGCGCCGACCGCAGCGCCCGGCGGCTGCGCCCGACGAGATGCGGTACGATAGGTATCGATCCACCGCCCAAGCCGGCCGCCGATGAAAGTCTGTATCCTGTCCGACAGCCATGACCATATCCCGCTGATCGACGCCGCCGTCGCCGACGCCAAGGCGGCCGGTGCCGAGGCCGTGCTGCACTGCGGCGACCTGGTCGCGCCGAGCACACTGCACTGCCTGGAGAAGTACCAGCTACCGGTACACGTGATCCACGGCAACAACACCGGCGACCTGTTCGCGCTGACCCGGCTGGCACACAAGCCGGGCGGGGTCGTGCGCTTCCACGGCATGGACGCCGGTATCGAGCTCGCCGGCCGGCGCATCTTCCTCGTCCACTACCCGCATTACGCCCACGCGATGGCCGCCACCGGCGACTGGGACCTGGTGTGCTGCGGGCACAGCCACAAGGTCGAGATAGAGCAGCACCAGAACTGTGCCGGCGGCACCACCCACGTGGTCAATCCGGGCACGGTCGGCGGCGTCGGCCAGGCGCCGGCGACCTGGGTGCTGGCCGACCTGGACGCGATGACGTTCGAACTGCGCGAGGTACCGAAATCGCTCGAGTACCGCGACCAGGCGACCGCCGGGCATGTCTGAACGCTTCACCCATTTCGACGCCGACGGCCAGGCGCACATGGTCGACGTCGGTGACAAGTCCGTCACCGCGCGCGTCGCGATCGCCAGCGGCAGCATCCGCATGCAGGCGAAGACGCTGGCGATGATCCTCGACGGCGGCCACAAGAAGGGCGACGTGCTCGGCGTCGCCCGCATCGCCGGCATCATGGGCGCCAAGCGCACGTCCGACCTGGTGCCGCTGTGCCACCCGCTGCCGCTGACCAAGGTCGCGATCGAGTTCCGCCCCGACAGCGCGCTCGACAGCATCCATTGCATGGCCACGACCAAGACCCACGGCCAGACCGGCGTCGAGATGGAGGCCCTGTGTGCGGTGCAGGTCGCACTGCTGACGATCTACGACATGTGCAAGGCCGTCGATCGCGGCATGGTGATCGAGAACGTGCGTCTCGAGGAGAAGGCCGGCGGCAAGTCGGGCCACTGGAAGCGCGCCGACTTTCCCGACGCGTGAGACGCGCATGAACCCCCGCTATCGCAAGGCCGCGTTTCTGACCAGCGCAGCCAAGCTCAAGCAGACACCACCGGACGAAGGCTTCGAGGTCGCCTTTGCCGGGCGCTCCAACGCCGGCAAATCGAGCGCGATCAACGCGCTGTGCGACCAAAAGGCGCTCGCCCGCACCAGCAAGACCCCGGGACGCACGCAGCTGTTGAACTTCTTCGCGATCGACGAGCGACGCCGCATCGTCGACCTGCCGGGCTACGGCTACGCCAAGGTCGCCGAAGGCATCAAGCGCGAGTGGCAGGGCGCACTCGCCGCCTACCTGGAAAACCGCGAATGCCTGCGCGGCCTGATGCTGATGATGGACATCCGCCATCCGCTCAAAGACTTCGACGTACAGATGCTCGAGTGGGCCAACCACATCGCGCTGCCGGTACACGTGCTGCTGACCAAGGCCGACAAGCTGAAGAAGGGCCCGGCCAAGGGCGTGCTGCTGCAGGTACGCAACGAACTGCAGAAGATCAACCGCGAGTTCACCGCGCAGACCTTCTCGTCACTGAAGCGGACCGGTATCGACGCGGCGCACGCCAAACTTGACGACTGGTTCGAGGTGCACGTCGTCGACTGACGTCGGTCACCGCGAGCACGCCACCGGGCACGAGGGCCGTGCGGCCGTCCGCCAGCAACGTGGCGCCGATTCCCGCGACGCACCCTGCCAGTCCGGGCCAGAACCCGGTCTTGCCGCACATGCGCCACGGCCGTGGGCTGCGTCATCTGCATTGTCTGCCGCCGATCGGGCCGCCTCAATGCGCCTCGTCCCAGTTGCCGCCGACACCGACGTCGACGACCAGCGGAACCTGCAGCTCGGCGGCGCTCTCCATCAGCCGGCGGATCTCGTCGCTCGCAGTATCGACGGCGGGCGCGGCGACTTCGAACACCAGCTCGTCGTGCACCTGCATCAACATGTGCGCATCCGGTTTGCGCGTCTCGATCCAGTCGTCGACGGCGAGCATCGCGCGCTTGATGATGTCGGCGGCGGTGCCCTGCATCGGCGCGTTGATCGCGGTGCGTTCGGCCGCGGCGCGCACCTGCGGGTTACGCGCCTTGATGTCCGGCAGATACAGGCGGCGACCGAACAGCGTCTCGACATAGCCCTGCTCACGTGCCTGTTCGCGGGTGCGTTCCATGAAGTCTTTCACGCCCGGGTAGCGCGCGAAGTACAGGTCGACGTATTCCTGGGCCGCGCCGCGCTCGATGCCGAGCTGGCGCGCCAGGCCAAACGCCGACATGCCGTAGATCAGGCCGAAGTTGATCGCCTTCGCCGAGCGCCGCTGCTCGCCGGTCACGGCGTCGGGACCGTCGGCGCCGAACACCTCGGCCGCGGTCGCGCGATGGATGTCCTCACCGGCCGCGAACGCGTCGAGCAGCCCCTGGTCGCCGGACAGGTGGGCCATGATGCGCAGCTCGATCTGCGAGTAGTCGGCAGCGAGCATGCGCCAGCCGTCCTGCGGCACGAAGGCCTGGCGGATGCGCCGGCCCTCGGCGCTGCGTACCGGGATGTTCTGCAGGTTGGGATCGGACGAACTCAGCCGCCCGGTCGCCGCGACCGCCTGGTGGTAACTGGTGTGCAGCCGCCCGGTATCCGGATTGACCAGCTCGGGCAGCTTGTCGGTGTAGGTCGACTTGAGCTTTGCCAGGCCGCGGTGCTGCAGGATCACCTGCGGCAGCTCATGGCCCTGCTCGGCCAGCTCGACCAGCACCGATTCGGCGGTCGACGGTGCACCGGTCTTGGTCTTGCTGATCACCGGCAGACCCAACTCTTCGAAGAATACCTGGCCGATCTGCTTCGGCGAGCCCATGTTGAACGTGTGCCCGGCGATCGCGTAGGCCTGCTGTTCGAGGTCATGCATCTGCTTCGCCAGTTCACCACTCTGCGTCGCCAGCATGTCGCGGTCGACGCGCACGCCGGTGCGCTCGATGCGCGACAGTACGCTGAGCAGCGGCACCTCGAGATCGGTCAGCACCGCGCGCAGCGCTGCAGCCTGCTCGAGCTTCGGCCACATCACCTGGTGCAGACGCAGCGTGATGTCGGCGTCCTCGGCCGCGTACGGACCGGCCTGCTCGAGATCGATCTGGTCGAACGTCAGCTGCTTCGTGCCCTTGCCGGCGATGTCCTCGAAATGGATGGTCTTGTGGCCGAGGTGGCGCTCGGCGAGGCTGTCCATGTCGTGGCGACCGACACCGGCGTTGAGGACATAGGATTCGAGCATCGTGTCGTAGGCGATGCCGCGCAGCGTGATGCCGTGGTTGGCGAGCACGCTCTTGTCGTACTTGAGATTCTGCCCGACCTTGGCCTGCTCCGGGTCCTCGAGCAGCGGCTTGAGCGCCTGCAGTGTCTGGTCGCGATCGAGCTGCTCGGGCGCACCCGGATAGCTGTGGGCCAGCGGCACGTACGCGGCCTCGCCGGCCTCGGTTGCGAACGACACGCCGACGATGCGTGCCTGCATGTAATCGAGGCTCGTGGTCTCGGTGTCGAACGCGAACAGCGGCGCGGCCTTGAGCTTCTTCAGCCAGCGATCGAGGCCTGCCTCGTCGAGCACGGTCTCGTAGTCGGCGGCCGGCGTGTCCGCAGAGCCGTCTGCCGGCGCGCTGCCGGCGTCATCGAGGCTCGCGAGCAGGCGGCGTGACTCGAGGCGCTCGTAGTGTGCGCGCAGCGCCGCCGGGTCGCCGTCGTGCGGCGTCAGGTCGGCCGGCGTCGCATCGAGTTCGACATCGGTCTTGATCGTCGTCAGCGTGCGCGACAGCGGCAGGTAGTCGAGGCTGGCGCGCAGGTTCTCGCCGATCTTGCCCTTGACTGCATCGGCGTTGGCGATCACGCCGTCGAGCGTTTCGAACTCGCCGAGCCACTTGGCCGCGGTCTTCGGTCCGCACTTGGGCACGCCCGGAATGTTGTCGATGCTGTCGCCGGTCAGCGCGAGGAAGTCGATGATCTGGTCCGGGCGCACGCCGAACTTGGCCTTGACACCGGCGACGTCGCTGACCGTGTCCGACATCGTGTTGACCAGCGTGACGTGCTCGTTGACGAGCTGCGCCATGTCCTTGTCGCTGGTCGACACGATGGTCTCGCGGCCCTGCTCGGTGGCCATGCGCGCCAGCGTGCCAATGACGTCGTCGGCCTCGACGTCCGGCACGACCAGCAACGGCAGACCCATCGCGCGGATGATGTCGAGGGTCGGCTCGATCTGCTCGCGCAGGTCGTCGGGCATCGGCGGGCGGTTGGCCTTGTAGTCGGGGTAAAGGTCGTCACGGAAGGTCTTGCCAGGCGCGTCGAACACGACCGCGATGTGGCTCGGCCGGTAGTCGGCCAGCAGCTTGCGCAGCATGTTGATGACACCGACCGTCGCGCCGGTCGCCTCGCCCTTGGAGTTGGTCAACGGAGGCAGCGCATGGTAGGCGCGGAACAGATACGACGAGCCGTCGACGAGAATGAACGGGGGCTGCTTCTCCATGCGCCGAGCATACCCTGTTCGCGGCGCTTGGCGCATGTCGGGCAGACGGCGTCGCTAGACGCGGTATCGGCCGGACCGCTGCCCGGTCGTTCGCGCCGCGCGGCGGCGCCGCGTGACTCAGTGTGCGGTCGGCGCGTCGCCGGTGTCGTCGTCGGCGCGGGCGATCGTCGACGCGTCGTCGTGGTCGTCGTCGGCACCGTTGCCGGCGTCGGCCTGGCCGCTCGCGGCCAGGCTGAGCACGGTCTCGCGGTCGCGCTGGTCCTTGATCTGTTCGAAGAACGAGTACTCGCCGCCGGTCACGGTGCGCGAGGTCTCGTCGAGCTCGCTGGCCAGTTCCTGCACGCTGCGCACGACGCGGATCAGCTTCTCGCCCGACTTCGACACCGAGAACATGTTGTTGAGCTGGGCCTCCTTGATCTCCTTGCGCAGGTCGGCGAGCTCCTGGCCGATCTCGCCGTTACGCGCCGCCAGCGTGTCGCGCTCGGTGCGCAGTTCGGTGAGCTGGACGTCGAGGCGTGCCCGCTCGTCGGCATTGCGCTGCTCGGCCTCCTGCAGGCGCCGGTCGCGATCAAGCTGCAGGTCCTTGACCGCCGTCGCGTGGTCGCTGCGCAGCGCGGCGAGCGTCTGTTGCTGTTCGCTGCGCAACGCCTGCATCTCGTCGTGGCGGCGCTTCTCCAGCTCGCTGATGTTGGCGTTGTTCGACGAGTTCAGGCGGTCGATCAAGCCGCTGTGCTCGGTCTCGATGCGCTCCATGTCGCTCGCATGCCCGGACTTCAGCGAATCGACGACGGCCTGATGGGCGGTGTTGAGCTGATCGATCTGTTGCGTGTGCGACTGCTTGAGGACGTCCATCTCGTTGCTGTTGGCCTTGTTCAGCACGTCGAGCTTCTTCTGGTTCTCGGACTCGAGTTCCGCGATCGTCTGCTTCGACGTACGCTCGACCTGATCGAGGGCATGGCGCTTGCGCTGCTCCTCGTTGTTGCGGCCGATCGAGTGACCGATCCATGCGGCGACCGCGGCCAGCGCGATCATGACGGCGAACCCCGGCAGCGAGAAAAGGGCTAGGGTATCCATGACGAATCACCTCGTTGTTGTTATCGGGTCCCGGCAGGAGAGCCGCCTGGCGTTGCCGTTGTCTTCGACGGCCCGGTCGCAAGGGCAACGCGGCTTCCGGGTTGTTGCCTGGCGAACATAGCACAGGCCATCGGCACGCAGCGTCGCGCCGCCGCAGCTCGCGCTGCGTTCCACGTGACAACCCCGACGCGACCGCAGGTCAGCCCGGATACGGCTGCGGCCTTTCCCGGAGGGGCGGCCCGATCACTTGCGCCAGAACGCCGGTGTCAACAGCACCAGCAGCGTGAAGATCTCGAGCCGGCCGAGCAGCATCGCGAAGCACAGGATCCATTTGCCCGGGTCGTGCATCTCGGCATAGTGCGCGCCGACGCCCTCGAGGCCCGGACCGAGATTGTTGATGCACGCGGCGACCGCGCTGAACGCGGTCATCAGGTCGAGCCCGGTCGATGCCAGCGCGAGGTACATGACCGTGAAGCTGGCGACGTACAGCGCAAAGAAGCCCCACACCGCCTCGACGACCCGCGAGTTGACCGTCTTGGTACCGACCCGGACCGGGATCTGCGCGCTCGGATGGACCAGCCGGGTGATCTCGCGCAGCCCCTGCTTGACCAGCAGCAGCACGCGGATGACCTTGATGCCGCCGCCGGTCGAACCGGCACAGCCGCCGACGAAGCTCGAGAACAGCAACAGGATCGCGATGAAGCCGGGCCAGCTGTAGAACTCGGCGGTCGTGAAGCCGGCAGTCGTGCCGATCGACACCGCCTGGAACAGGCCGTTGACCAGCGCGTCCTGCCAGTGGTCGTAGGTCTCGGTGAGATACAGCCCCAGCACCGTGATCGTGATCACGATGCTCAGCAGCAGCACATAGAAGCGGAACTCGGAATCGTACCAGTAGCCCGCCACGCTGCGATGGCGGAACGCGATGAAGTGCAGCGAGAAGTTGATCCCGGCGAGGAACATGAACACGACAGCGATGATGTCGATCAGCGGGCTGTTGAAGTGGCCGATGCTCGCGTCATGGGTCGAGAAGCCGCCGATCGCGACCGTCGAGAACGCGTGCCCGATCGCGTCGAACGCACTCATGCCGGCCAGCCAATATGACAGGCCGCAGGCGATCGTCAGGCTCAGGTAGATGTACCACAGCGCCTTGGCCGTCTCGGTGATGCGTGGCGTCAGCTTGCTGTCCTTCATCGGTCCGGGCGTCTCGGCGCGATACAGCTGCATGCCGCCGATGCCGAGCATCGGCAGCACCGCGACCGCCAGCACGATGATGCCCATGCCGCCGAGCCACTGCAGCTGCTGGCGGTAGTACAGGATCGACAACGGCAGTTCGTCGATGTGCGTGATAACGGTCGCACCGGTCGTCGTCAGCCCGGACACCGATTCGAAGACCGCGTCGGTGATCGACAGGTGCGGATCGTCGGCGAGGATGAACGGCAGCGCGCCGATCGCCGACAGCACGGTCCAGAACATCACGACGACGACGAAACCGTCGCGTAGGCGCAGCTCGCGGCGGACATGCCGCACCGGCAGCCAGCTGATCACGCCGATGCCCAGCGTCAGCGCGAACGCACTGGCGAACGCCGGCGCCGCGCCGTCCTGCGACGCCAGCGACAGGACGAACGGCGGCATCAGCGTCAGACTGAAGATCGTCAGCAGCAGACCGAGGATGCGCAGTACGGCGGCGATGGACATGCGTCGACTACAGGAAGGTGATTCCGACCTGGAACAGGCGCTCGACATCGGTGATGCGGCGCTTGTCGGTCAAGAACAGGATCACGTGATCTTCGGATTCGATGACGGTGTCGTGGTGGGCGATGATCACGTCGTCGCCGCGCACGATCGCGCCGATGCTGGCACCCGACGGCAGCTTGATGTCCTCGACCGCGCGCCCGACCACTTTCGATGACACGTTGTCGCCGTGCGCGACCGCCTCGATCGCCTCGGCGGCGCCGCGCCGCAGCGAGTGCACCATGACGACATCGCCACGGCGTACGTGGGTCAGCAGCGTGCCGATCGTCGCCTGCTGCGGCGAGATCGCGATGTCGACCGCACCCGATTGCACGAGGTCGACGTAGGCGGCGCGGTTGATCAGCGCCATGACCTTGCGCGCACCGAGGCGCTTGGCCAGCATCGCCGACAGGATGTTGGCCTCGTCGTCGTTGGTCACGGCGCAGAACACGTCGGTGTCTTCGATATTCTCCTCGAGCAGCAGGTCCTCGTCGGCGGCGTCGCCCTGCAGCACGATCGTATGGTGCAGGTGCTCGGCGACCAGGCGCGCCTGCCTCTCGTTGTGCTCGATGATCTTGACGCGGTAGTCGTCCTCGAGCGCCGATGCGAGACGCCGGCCGATGTTGCCGCCACCGGCAAAGATCAGGCGGCGGAACGGCTTCTCGGCCTTGCGCAGCTCGGCCATGACCGCCGGGATATTGTTCGACGCGGCGACGAAGAACACCTCGTCGTCGGGTTCGATCACGGTCTGGCCATCGGGCTTGATCGCCTTGCCCTTGCGGTAGATCGCGGCGACCCGCGCCTCGGCGCCGCGCAGATGCTCGTTGAGCGTACGCAGCTCGTGACCGACCAGCGGCCCGCCGTAGTACGCGCGCACCGCGACCAGGCGCACCCGGCCACCGGCGAAGTCCAGGACCTGCAGCGCCCCGGGGTGCTCGATCAGGCGCAGGATGTAGTCGGTGACCAGCTGCTCGGGGCTGATCAGCACGTCGATCGGCAACGCCCCCTGGCTGAACAACGCCGGATGGGCGAGGTATTCCGGGGCGCGCACGCGGGCGATCTTGGTCGGCGTGTGGAACAGCGTCCACGCCGTCTGGCACGCGACCATGTTGGTCTCGTCGCTGTTGGTCACGGCGATGACCATGTCGGCGTCGTCGGCGCCGGCACGCTGCAGCACATCGGGATGCGATGCGCGTCCGCGCACGGTGCGGATATCGAGGCGGTCCTGCAGCTCGCGCAGCAGGGCATTGTCCTGATCGACGACGGTGATGTCGTTGGCCTCGTTGGACAGGTTGTAGGCAACGGTCGTGCCGACCTGCCCGGCGCCGAGGATGATGATCTTCACGCTGTCGGTTCTGCTTATTCGTGATTGCCGTCCATTCTAGCCTGCATGTTGCATGAGTATTCGGAGAGCCTGCGTCTTTCGCAGCCGTTGTGGCGCC